>Ga0126336_10001090_pt1 | contig 13317 bp, 10 predicted proteins | sample SidCmetagenome_FD_92530 | JGI IMG/M metagenome (GOLD analysis project Ga0126336, IMG submission 92530) | Coral microbial communities from El Islote,Puerto Morelos, Mexico - Siderastrea C C metagenome | ecosystem: Host-associated > Invertebrates > Cnidaria > Coral | place: El Islote,Puerto...
AATGCAGCATCCAAAAGAAATTCAAAGAATTCACAGATGGTCAGTATACTGCAGCCAAGAAACAAGCCCATGTTGCCTCCAATCTCACCTGAAACATGGCATAAGAAAGATTATGACGATATCGCGCGACCAGCAAGTTTCTTTTGTAATATTGTCTCGTAAACTAACCGAATCAGTAATAATGTAAGTACACAAGGCATGTCTGTGCCAAAGTTTTGTATCGTAAAGTGGGGTCAAGCAGTGATCACGTAGTTTCCATGACTAAGTGGACCAAAGAAAGTAAAATATGTTATCTATTTGGTTTGCACTGAAATAAACGCCGAGCATGTTTTTCATTATTAAGATGGGCCTGGAGTTGGCGCCGTCTTTTAGTTCTGCAACAGTTTCGTCTTAGTAGGTTATTCAAGATCACGATGATTGATTGATTGCTTAATGATACTCTATGGGGTGGGGACGGAAGAGGGCTTATGTTTTTACGTTGGTTTTCTTGGAGACATGGCTAGTTTATCGCAATGCCTCCACCATGCTTATATTTGGAGGTTTTAGGGGATCCAAGAAAGAGTTTGTTAGTCGATCAGGATAAAGTGCTTGAAAAATGGTGCATGGCCCGACCGATTGTTGTACGCAACAAGTACGCAACAAGATGGTTTTGGACATTATACAGATAAAAATACTCCATTAAAAAGGTGAAAACAAGTGGGAAAGCTCTGGAAAACTCGATTTAAATGGACTGGACACTGGAGGGCTCCAGGACAGAATGTAGCATTTTCCTCAAAGAGGGGAGATGTAGCCGGTGGTCGACAACTGAAAAATGAAGCGTACATTTCCGACCTTGGACTTCCTGAGGCTTTTAACAGTCTTTTCTGGATAGAACAGGAAAGTAGATTCCCAAAGCAAATTACAAGCATAAGAATGAATTTATTTGGTTTTGAAAAGACTGCCATTACATTCAGACAGATTATTTCAATTCAAGCATTTGAAATCGACCTCATATAAATAGGGAAGAAAAACGCTAGAATCTACACTGCGTTAATTTTGTCGAATCAAAACATTAAGCGGTGAAAACGAGCTTAGACTTCAACAAAATGCAATTATATGAAAGATTCATTCAAGACAAAACCTATAACCCTGGGTTTTTAGTTAGGGATCACCTTTCGACAAGTAGTCACGCAAATATACAGGTAACGCAATTTTATAAAACGCATGGCATTTCTTACTGTAATGTAAAATACTGAAAATGCGAGGCCTGTAGGAGAATTCAGAGTTTAATTCTGGCAACTACGGTTTGGTCTGAAGTGTGTAGGTTTCCCTTTTTGCTATAGGTATTTTTTTTGCAATTCCGAAAACAGATCCCGCAATATTTTTTATAACACCCAATAGAAAACATCTTTAAAATGTTAAGAATTCAAGTAGCTCATGTACCTAGTGGCTAACAACTTAACTCCAGCTTGTAAGGTCCCGCCTTTGATAAACCACAGGTCTTCTTGTTCAATGAATTATGGCAAATAGGTTTCAGCCATAAAAAGTGCACTTACGATCTTGTTTTTTTCAGTGAAGCAAAATAATTTAACATAACATAAGGAATTTCTTTGTTACTCAGTTTATTTGCCCTGGGGACCCATCAATAATGCATTAAAGCTCGAAAAAAAAAATAAATCAGAGATGCACACCTCGAGCCTTAGTGGCCCATAAGAAACTTCGTTCCTAGGGTCTCTCTTCTTCCCGTCCCGTCACTCTCTCGCTCCAGGGGACGGAAAGAAGAGAGACCCTGGGAACGAGGTGACCCATAAGGCCGCCGGAGCTACACTGGATTTCTGTAGCATGAAGCAACTAGGCACACTATCCAAGAATGTTTTCGCCATTTTTTCCATTTTTCTCCTGGGTTGAGAGTGACAACGTGGAGTGAAATAAGAGGATGGTTTCGCTTACCAAATAGGCTCTCAAATCCATAACTTGGTATGACTTCGTGCTTTTCGTAAGCCAAACGCCGGAATCCCACTTGAAGAAAGACATAATTTTCTCTGTAGAGGGAAAGTAACACAGCGTTAAGGACGGTGCCTCCTAATAGAGATGTATTTTTGCAAAGGATATGACTATGGGGGAAAAGTAGATCTTAGCAAGTGTTATTAGAATCCAAAAAGAAAAATGTGGGTAACTACGCATTTTTCAGAGATTATAACATAGAAGGCAAAATTACTGATTGCTGATTGGTTGAGACAGAGGGCATTTTTTCTTAATTTTCTTTCCAACGAGGGCAAAATACTGACTCCTGATTGGCCAAGCGCCAAAAATACTCGCATTTGATTGGCTGAGCGCGAGGGCGCGCCATTTGCATTTTGTAAGCGTCTTGAAACGAAAAGCAGATTTTGAATTGGATTTTGAGTTGTTCAACAAAAGAATATCGATTCATTAAATTTAACCGAGTTGGTTGGCAAAAATGGTATGAAAATCGGGTGATAGCTCGAAGGGAAATTCCAGAAGGTGAACCTGAATGTTTTACGGGAAACAGCAAATGGTTATTTGTTTTAAAACTACCGAAAACCTTGGTTAATTCAGCGAACGAGAGGTCGCTTCGCAACTCAGGTATATAAATTTAAGTCTTACTTAGTTTGAGTTTTGAGTGTGAGTTTGTCAATGAACTAGAACTGTAATTATCTCAAAAGATGAACATATGCATAAAAGACAGTTTTTTTTGTTCTGGACGCTGAGTAGCAGTTTAATAAACTGCTTGCGTGGAGAATTGTTTATTCTGAGGACTGGCTGCGGATTGTGTTTTGATGTGCATGAAAAGGTTTCAGAAAATTTTGCCCTCTGTGTTATAAACAAGTAATCGCATTGAATCCTCGTAGAATTAAGGATAAATTTTCACTTGTATTTTCAAAGTTTTCACAAATTGCCCTGTGAAAACTTTGAAAATACGCTTGAAAATTTATCTTTAATTCTACTCGGCCTCATGTGATTACATATACTAATTAAGCAACCATAATTCTAAAAAAGGGTGAAAATAAAAAGAATGTATGGCAATTTCTTTCCAAATTTAAGCTCAATTATCTCTGAAAAATGCGTGGTTACCCCCAATTTTCTTTTTGGATTCTGATAGCCTTTGCTAAGATCTGCTTTTTCCACATAGTCATAAGCTGCGCAAAAATATTGTTGTATTAGGGGCAAATTCCTTAAGAAACCCGAATATCCCGAGATGCGCAGAACGTATGCGCAGTAACAAAAGGAGGCACCGTCCTTAATATCAATAACTTCAGAGAATTTACGAGTTCTGGTTCCAATTCATATTTCTGGTAAAAATTGAAAGGGCGTGACCTTGCCATTATCAACTTCAGTTGTCAATCAACTTCAGGGGGTAAACAAATGACAAGGGGTAGACAGCAGACGGAGGATAAACAACCGACAGATCGGCAAACGGTGGATAAACAGCGGGTAAACAACTGACGAAAGATAAGCAACTAACAGAGGGTAAACAATTGAGAGAACAAAAACAACTGACAAGTGCAATTTGTTGACGTGTATTTTTTTCTGCCATAGTTTCATTGAGACTTTTATAAGATTTCAAAGCATTTTTTACTTCAAAGGACACTCGAATGAAACATAATCCGAAGAAAGACGTCTAAATTTGCACTTATGTTCGACTTGACGTTAAAGATAGTCTATACTATTAATGATAATAAAATTGATGTCATAAAATAATGTTCAAAACTGAAGTGAAACAACGAGCCGTAGGCGATTTGTTTCACTGCCAAGTTTTGAGAAAAACATTTTATGTCGTCATTTTTATTATCTATAAGAGTATATACCTTTAAAAATAGAGTCGAGTTGTTTTATTTTTACAATAACAAAGAAAATTGCGAGCAAACACGGCCGTCATAAGCCTTTCAACATGAGTCTTTCAAGAAAACACGGGCTGAATGAAAAACACAATTCGGCAGTAAATTTAGGGCTGATCATGAGTGAAATAACGAAAAAAAATCTTGGGGGAAGTGGGGAAATATACCAGTCTCTGAAATATTATTTGAAAAGAGCCGAAACAAGTCGCTCGGCAAATTCATTGAATCGAGCAATTGGCTTCACAAGTGCAATCAAAATGGGCACAGCAAACTTGTTTTAACGAAAGTTAACTTCGGAAGTAAATTTGTATAAAATTGACCATTATTCCATTCGAAAAAGTGCTCAAATCCACTGACTTGCTTCTCTGAGTTCGTGGAAATTCATTTTCATTCGTAGAAGCGGTCGATCAGCAACTGATTCTCGCCGTTGAAACATTTTTGCTGTCAGCCTATCACAAATAATCTTTTCTTTTTGCCTCGCAGTTGGTTTCTGAGAAAGTTCAGTCAATTAAAGTCAAATTTTACAGATTACCGATTGTGTCCTCAATGAATATTCCCAGAATTGCTGAATTTCTGTCACAAAAATTTTAAGAGCCGACACAACAGATTTGCCAAATTTATCCACGGCCCCAGACAGGGTTGCGTTACATATGACGTCAGTTTTCATTGTCGTCTATACTCTCTCACTGACAATACACAAGAGCCCATCAGCGCGCCAGAATTCTTACTTCTTATTATACATACATACATACATACATACATACATACATACATACATACATACATACATACATACATACATACATACTGATACATACATACATACATACATACATACATACATACATACATACATACATACATACATACATACACTTTATTTTCACTCGAATTTTCACTCGAATTTAACCGAGTGCGAGGGGTGTACTGGGAGAATATTGCTCGAGGTGTTTCTGGTACGGACCGAGCGAAGTGAGGTTCGTACAAGAAAGACTGAGGGCGATATTCTCCCAGTATGGTCCCGAGCTAGTGAGAGTTAATAAGTCTATTATATGGCTCTGCCTAACACTTTACTACTTCAAAAGTGAGCCGTAGCAGATTGGAAGGAAGGAAACAGTTTACTGGAAAGCATTGAAACCCATGCAGCAGTTTTATTTCATACACACAAACAAATTATCTCGCACAAGAAAAGGTAAGAAGTTTCAAAGAAACTGTCTCTTTTCGTTTAGCTTCAAATCATTCGAACTTTTTGAATCAAATGTACTTTCACATTTTCTACATTCCCGCTTTACCAGCCGGGCATTTAACATCTCCCATAATGCCCGTGGGCATTGCGGTAAAATCCGGTCCCGAGTATTGGCCAATCACAGCACGAGTTATACACCTAATTGAAAAACGTTGTTGTGTGAAAAGCATACACTATACCATGAACGATACGACCCAAAGGTTTTCTGGGAAGCGGGAAAACTTGATTCTATTCTCAGGCACCGTGAAGATAATATTAACACGGGATACCCAAATCTACTCTAAAACCTTCTTAGGAATGAAAATATCTTGAACATCAATACATGGAACCGAGTAGCAAGCTTGTCAGTGCTGTCTTCCCAGAATTCCATTGTGTGGCATCGTTCATGGTTTATATTTTGCACCCGACAACGTTTTATCAATCAGGTGTATATTTACAAGCTCTGGGCATATAATAATCAAAGTTATTAAAAAAACTTAAAAGTGGCTAATATTCGCATAAATATAGGCTAGAGACTCTAATTACCAGCTTATTGAACTCGAACTCAAACTAAAACTCGAAAATCGAACTCAGGGATTCCTACTCGCTAACTTGGCTGGCTTGACTGGATGCCTTAGTTGCTTCCTAACAAAACGCAGGTGACATTTCGCCTTTTTTAAACGTTGTCTTCTTTTTATTTGCCTTTACGTAATCACAATCCTAAATTTAAAAACCCATTCCTTGCAGTCTTTCTTCATACGAATGCCGAAAGTAACCACCGCCCCTGATGATTCCGGCTAGCCGTGAATATTTTACTTTTAACTAGTTTTGCAGTAAACGTTCATTAGGAAGGTTGCAAGTAGCAGGCATCAAAATCAACTGGATGTGTTATCACGTAATAATTGTTAAGAATTTAGTAAAAAAATTATTTCAAACACGATGTTGGAAACGGGGTGATCGCAACCAATTTGTACTCGGTGCTACGCTCTTTGATGGTTTTTAACATCACCTTACATCCAACGCACGCTCGTGGTGCAATTATTAAACAACGTGACGAAAATAGACAATTAACACCAGAAAAAGGAGAATATATCACAAGCATGTCCACGTGTTTTGCTTAGATAACTTACTTCATATAGCTAAAGCTCTCATTAATCCCCATTGAATTCTGCAGAATTTTGATGACAGAGTCATCCGGGAATCTGGCATACGAAACATGTGATTCATACTCCATTTCTGAGCATGGGCTGTTGCAGTTGCACGCTGTTCTATCCATCTTTCCTGAGAAAAAGAGGTCAAATACTTTAATTTTCTTTTAATAACATCAGTAAAAGGAGCTTCTTAGGTCCGTTTTGAATAGTGGTAGATCAGCGGGTGAGGCTGATCCCAGATGCACATGTCCGACCGCAAACCTCACATTTGACCCAAGCAGTCGCTGGGATATTTAGCAGCACTTTCTTTTCTTCTTCTTCGGTGATCTACAGCTGTCTGAAAGCGATCACTTTCAAATAAGTTCAGTGATATTCATCCATAAAATATGTAAACAAAAGATAACCAGTGTTTCTGTCAACAAAGTTTGGTGTCAATTCCAGATTGAACTAGCTATCCTGAGCCATACTAATTACGTTTTGCACGGGAAAAGAGATTAACAAAAGTTACATTCACTTTGGATTTTCAAGTTAGTGAAGAAAAGAAAGAAAAACAATTTCAACTTCACTTTCACGTCAGGAGTCATTCCCTGAAGTATGTAAACTGTTCTTACCGAAAGAACTTTGAATACATGTTTCATCTAGCGCATCAAAGCACACTCGCATATTCTTTGGACCTAAATTGGAAATGAAAAATAACCCAGACAACTCAGTTTTTTATTAAACAAGCTTTAACAACATATTTTAACATCGGCAAACGCAAGCTGACGCTCTTTTCAGAAAACATAATCTGAAATGAGCATACATGATGTGTCCTGCCAGACTACATGCTGCTAAGATAGACTTGTTTTCTCTTTATTATTGGCTTATTATTTCATTTTGCACAGAGCCTTGTCTACCAACAGTACAGGGGAGGAAAAAGCACGATTTGACAAGTTAAGTTTTGTGAATTGTTCCACATTAAATCCAGGCAACAAGCATTTTTAACGTAAGTAGGTTGTTCACACAAAGGGAAAAGCAAAGGCGCCCCCATTGTTAAAAATACGTACACTGCCGAAGCAGATTACAGGTCAATGGTTGCCTTCGGTAGGTTTTCATCGAATTCTGGTTGGATAGTCATTGTCGTGAATAAGGTTGAGGCGGTCGGTCATAGTTCTTCAATTCGAATTAAGGGAAAAAATCAAACGGGCAATAAAAAACAAGAAAATAACAACAACAAAACAACGAAAACCAAAATAAAATGAGCAACTGACCTGGGTAGGGTTGGGTTTTAGTTACGGTTTTTACCGGTACATTATTTGTTTTAGTTACACCCAGACATCGTCCACAAGTGCACTGCATCTACTAATTGAACCATAAAACAAAGAACTAACCTGGGAATCCTGCACGGCGGCATCCGCAGTGTTCTATGGTCAAGTTCGACGTACATTGTAAGAGACAAGCAATTTCAGTGTAACGATCAAATCCTGGAAGTGGCGTATCTCGGCAATTTGTTCGGTATGGGGATTGGAGACGAATGTGCTAGAAACAATTGGAGATAATACTGCTTACCTTACTTTTTTAAGCCCGAAACAAAAATTCTTATAAGAAAGTATATATTTAATTATAGTACAACGCTAAATGTTGGGGTGCTCCCATTGGTCGAAATTGATCACGTAACACCTATCAGCGCATAGTGCCGTTTTTGGCAATTTTTGGTGAAAACATTGCTAGCTTTTTAACCATTTCCAGTGTAAATTATTGCAAATGAAGAACGTGCATTTATTATAAAAAATGGCTTCCGTGTACGCGTCCTTTACCTTTGGGGCTTTCTCATTCCATTTTTCGGGACATAATAATCACATTGCAATTGTCAGCGTATTTTCGCTCAAAATGTAGCGTTGTACAATAAAAACAATATAGTCCTTCTGTCTCAGGCCCTAAGTGTAATAGGTTCCCTCAGAAATTTGATGTTCAAACTTCATGTAAGTCCTCGAACTACCTTCTCGGGCTAATATTTGTTGTGAAAATCAGATTTTCTCGGGCAACCTTACACATGATAGCACCTACGACAGAACTCTGTTGTTTAAATAGTATATGCAAAATCAGTGGATAGTGTTTTTCGAGCGCTCTGATTGGCTACTCGAACTCGGGATAGATCTGCTATTGACCTCTCAGCATTTTCTGGATCTCGAGCGAGGGTTTTTCCCATTTTTCAGAAAGAAAGAAATTATTTGTCGCTGGCTATCCACTGATTTGGTATTTACTAAACAATTATTCACCTCAGTTTCGGTGAAGAGTGGTAGATATTTACCTCCACTTCGGTGAATAATTATTAAATATCCTTATTCTTGTCATTTAAGATGTGTTAAAAGTTCATCGTGGCGTAAGATAGGAAAGATGAACGTTTATTCGTTTGTCTCACGATGGAATCGCTTTGAGTTGTTGATCGCGACGATTCGACTGCAATACTGCCAGTCTTCAGCAGGCGATGAAGTCGATTGTTTACGTGTTGCTATTTGTAGCATGTTGGTCGCTGCTATTGGTGCATTTCGATCGTCATTATTATTTCCTCACAGGTCCACTTTGTGGTTCATCGGCTGTTGTGCTTTTTGATCGGGAGGGAACAACATCTAATAGTCGGGTTAATAATGAGGATCGAAATGCACCAATAGCAGCGAACCAACATGCTACAAATAACGACACGTAAACAATCGACCTCATCGCCTGATGAAGACTAGCAGTATTGCAGTCGGAACGTCGCGATCAACAACTCAAAGCGATTCCATCGTGAAACAAACGAATAAACTTTCATTTTTTCTTTCTTTATTCCTATGGGTACGTGGATGAAATCCTTACTTGATGCGATCATCCAAACTTAAAGTAGTTTGAATGGTGTTAACAGTTTTACAAAAGGTGACACAATACCATTGTGTTTTATCTTTTATCGGTTACCATGCATGCGAATTGCACTTTTTTTATGAACTAATTGTATTGAGTTCAAGAGACTGATTGAGACAACAGGGCAAAACTGACAAACCAGCACATCAAAGACAGGCCAATCAAGGCAACGAAACCGACAAGTTTTGGCTCAAAATGTTAACTATGACTTCATCCCTTGTGATGATGATGATGATGATGATGATGATGATGATGATGATGATGATGTTGATGATGATGGCGATGACGATAACGATGACGATGACGATGATGATGTCGATTTACCTGTATTGTCTTCACTTGAACTAACGCATGAGTACCGGGCATGATGTTGAATCCTTGAAGCCGGTTGAAGCTTGCTTTGGGATCGTGCACAATCGCTGAAAGGCCACTGGATAATTGAGTTAGAGTGCTTTCGTTTGTTTGAACGTCGAGAATAATGTTGAGCCCTAGTTCAGGACCTGCAAACTTTGATCGAAACAACGTGGAGTTATTGTGGCCAGAGTTGAACGTGAAACAAATTCCGCCTCTTGAGACTGATGGAACAAAGTCCTTGGCAGAGCAACTGACCCTTTTCTGGAACTGACAAAACAGAAGCTGAGCAAACATGTCATGACCATATTTTGTGTAAACTTCTTCTGTGTTAATCGAAGTGCCATTGAAAGCGCTGATTATTCTCTGACGAGTTGTATCATTGCAACCGTTCACAAGAGATGGTCCATGAGGGGAAATGGCACACAGGTATGCTTGGCCGCACGTGAGATTTCCACGAGCAGCTCTTGTTTCACTACATCCACTTATGTTTAATCCCATTTCTTTGAACCTCTCATGATTGTTTGCCAGATCTATCTTCGATTTCATAAAAATGTTTGAATTGCAGATTGTTACAGCAGGGAAATCCATGCCATCTGCTGGTGCACTTTCTTGAGAGATGATTGTTTGTATTGGCAAAGACAAGTAGTTAGTTATGCATAAGAAAACAAAATACGCGTAGTAACCAGCAGAGCAGGAGATAAATATTAACCAGATAACTCGGCGTAAAACGCTGTGTTTGGTTTCCACAACGTTTCTCAGGCCGTGAAGGGTTGTATTTGTGGCAAACGTTTTCCATTTGGAAGAATCAGGCGTTTCTTCTTCGTCTGCTTTTACCTCCAAAGAATCAGAAACAAAGTTGATCGGCGTAACTTGTGTTGGCATGATATATTAAAAAGTCCAGTAATGAAAATATCTGCAAATAAGAAGAGAGTCTTTAATAAAGTCTCATAAATAGCAAAACAGTCAGTCTAAGAATTTTAGCTATATAGCAGGTCCCCATTAGTTTAATGCTGTCATGTACTGGCCTGCTTTACTAAGTACATTATGTATGTATGTAGAATCGCTGTATTTCTCTAAAGCAATTTATCCTTTAGGCACCGTTTCCGAAAAAAGATCTTGGAGAACGGCTGATGTCTATACACTCCCTGGGTCAAAGGAGACTGAAATTCGTCGGCAAGTGTTGATGATCAGCGAGTGGTTTTTCGCCTGCAACTCTCATGCACTCTTCTTATTAATTTCCGCGAGCTCTCTAGTGTAAGTGAGACTTGTTAGAGGAAAAGGTCATAGAATGCTTCCGGCCAAATTCTCGGCTTGTGTGTATTTTATAAAAGCTTCATTATAAATGAGGTTAAGTTATCCAGCCTTAGGCGGTGAATGAAGGAAATCTATAATAATATCGTCATTTATTTTACCAATTATCATAAAAGCAGCGAACAACACGTTAAGATTTTAAAGACGTTATGTATAAATTTAATAACACCCTTTAAATTTAATAACACAATTAGTCGTCAAAGTGAAGCGAAGTAAGAGTCTAGAAATTAAACTAAATAGAAACTGCAGTAATAAAGAACATAAACTGAAGGAAGAGTAAAATGTAAGCTCAGAAATTTACTGACATGCATGAATAATTAATGATGATAATATTGATGATCTATTAACTTTTATTAAACAACTGTATTAGTTATGGTAGAGAAAGCGCGCGAAACGAGACCAAATCAGTCCCACGATATTGTACAGTAGAGTACCGTACGTACGCTCATCTTGTTACACTTGTAGTTTTCTTTCAAGTTACTGAAAAGGTTGAAGAAGGTTAACTTGGATAATAAATCTCTTATTAGATGTTTCAGCGTGAAGTATCGCCGTATCAAAATGCAGCACAACTCGTAAAAATATACGGCGATGCTTCACACCGAAATATCTAATAAGATATATATGTATTGTGCATTTTTTATGATTGCAACATAGAGAATTCAGTGTAACATAAAGAAAATACAACAACAACAACAGCAGCAGCAACGATAACAACCTACAATGAACGGATTTACCCTGCTGTGATCCTCAACTTAAGATAAGAGGACCCCTCTCTTTTTGCAAGTAAGTTAGAAATATCAGCGCCAATGGTCATCGGATTAAAGTAAATAATAGCACTGATTACGAGGTCATCGCTGTCTTCCAAGATTCTTAAATCGCAGCAAACAATGAGCCGATCAAATACCAGTAGTCCTATTTTTTCCTCTCCAAACTAGAATTTTGCATATCAGTTCCTTAAGGACATGGCCAAAAGAAGTTGCAAAAAGAGGAAGTTGGAGACTGCGCTGTCTTGTGTCTTACGGCCAGCGCTTGCATTTCAGTAACGATCGATAACCTGCGCTGACTTTGATCAACCACAAATTATCGCGCAAGTTGAGACACGTTTTTCAACGTTTGTCCAATCAAGGCAAGTGGAGACATGTTGTTGTCATTATTATTGTTGTTGTCGTTGTTGTTTTAATTGGCCGCCAAGGCTGCGATAAAATAAATTTCTTAATTACTCGCGTCTACTTGCCAGTCCGTTCAATGGCCAACCATCGCAACTCTCGGTACACAAGTTCGGATTTCCAAACGTACGATGACTTGCGAGTCCGTTTGGGCTTTACGTTTTAAAATAGATAGTTTTTTTTTTAATTTTAAAACTTTGAGGTAGACATTAGCGTTTGCTATCCGTTTCGGAAGCTCGATCGGAAACTGATGATTTTTTAATGTACGAAAGCCTATGAATTACCTTGTCAACTGTAAGTCAGAATTGTTGCTGTTGATTCTTGTGTGAATTGGAGAAGTGGACCTTACCTTTTGAGATGACGATCCCCTCGGTGATCCAAATACCGTCAGGCGTGATCTTTCTTAAAGATCACCATGGAGTAAAGAGTGGTTATGATCCGTTATTATAATACGATATATTTTGACAAAATATGCTCCTGCCACTTCTACACTCATAAAAAATTTAGTGAATTTAAAATTTAAGAACAATGATAGTGTCAAAGCAATTTAGCACTCAAAAGAAAATTCACTGCTGTTTAATAAACAGAAAATATTGAATTTCATATCCTAGCGAGCATCCAGCGGTTGGAATCACCTGCCAGTCATCAGGAAACACGCTGTTTAACTACCGGGGAACCGGGGGTACTCCCTATATGGGCTATACGGGGAAGCTCCACCCGAAAGGAGTGTTCGCCGTTCACGGAACGGTAGTTATAGCTGGGAAGTGAATATAAATAAACTGATAAAAAATAACAAAACAGTGAATGCTTTATTATAGCCAATAACCACATTGCGTAACTTTCTATTAAAATTTTGGCAAAAAAGGTAACGGCAAGAACCGTATTGCTGTTTGTTCTAGGAAACGAATGAAAAAGAAAAGAAGAAAAATCACCAACTTGGTGCAGCAAAGTCTAATATTCTAAAACAGATAAGTACTAAGTAAGAGTTTTGTTGTAATGAAGGTACCGGTTTATTTCCCCATCACATGCAATAAATATTTGTGGCTCTAGGATTCCGGATAGAATGATTTATTTTGGTGAAAAAATACACAGCTACATTTTAATATCCTCATGTCAATAAAAACACTGTCAGAAAGCCTTCCTTCGTTCTTTACCTTGTCACATCTTTAAAGAAATTTGCATAACAGCTCATCATGATTTAATTTTGTAACTCGGATTAAAGTGTTGACAGGGGCAATATTATGTCGAAATATATAATTTAAAGGACAAATTGTTGTATGCTTCCATGAAGCAACTGTCTACCAAGTCGATCGAATGTACCCTTGATGCTGTTAATTTTAGGGTGCGTTCGATTGGGAAATCTGGATTTCGATTTTGGATTTCGGATTTCGGATTTC
>Ga0126336_10001091_pt1 | contig 13316 bp, 6 predicted proteins | sample SidCmetagenome_FD_92530 | JGI IMG/M metagenome (GOLD analysis project Ga0126336, IMG submission 92530) | Coral microbial communities from El Islote,Puerto Morelos, Mexico - Siderastrea C C metagenome | ecosystem: Host-associated > Invertebrates > Cnidaria > Coral | place: El Islote,Puerto...
GATAAGCCTTACTCAGTCCAATTGACGCTGTAGCCTCGAATGGCGTGTTATCAGTTAGGAACAGCAGTATGCCACTCAGAAACCAGCGCTTGCACGCATGACGGTATATGCAAATCGTCCTTTAAAAACAAACACCTAGCTAGGAAAGTTATTATGTGCACTACAACAAGAACATTTATATGAGGAGATTTAAACCCAAGCATAACATTGCGTGCTGAGAGCATTTTCGCTTTACTTGAGTGAACACTCAGTTGACAAACCAGCGTGGCTTTCACATTACACAGCGGCACAAAACCTCTAAAACTTGTGATAACAAAAGATTAGGCGTTCTCCTACCATTTCTGAGCTAAAAACAGTTCTTATCTCGTGTTGTTCTCAGTAGATGTACTTGCTTCACGCAGTTCCATGCTTGGAAGGTGTATAACTGCAAGAAAAAACATGGTTTAGGATTGTAGACTCTTTTCACACAAATCAGTATTCGGTAAGCTTATGAAATCCTCTTATGCGTTATCATCCTGTATGACTCACGAAAAAACCTTGATCCAATTGGGAAGTACGATTGGAGTACGTCCGATTGAATTCTTCTTCGGAATTAAGATTCTTAGCAAAAATGTTTGCATACACGACATAACAGTTACTTCCTATTTCACAGTCCATTTCTTTACTTCGTAAACAAAAACCAGCAAATCGTTTAAAAACAGGCACTCCTGTTGGGACCTTTGATCTTCATCTGAGACGCTCCACTGAATCGGATTTTGTTGGGCAGTGAATTTCTCGACCGACAAGACCATTAACGGCTTAGCTTATCTCTGCGCGTTTGCTTAAGGCTTGGTTTATTAACACTTGCTACTGTTGTGTAAAGCACATGTAGTACCACTGCTTCAGATGTTAAGAGGACGAAGAAATGCGCTTATGGAACGTAAACAGCGGACGTTATTTCAAACTGCACCGTTTTGTCTTCGAAGAACCGAAAATGCTTCCCGAAAAATCTTCGAAGGAAGAAGAAACGAGGTCGGTAGGAAGAGAGCAACTCTTGAACACTCGGCGAAAGGTATGATAGTACGCTAAGAACCACAGACTTGTACCTTTAAATAACCGTATGTATAGCAACCAATTCAGCGGTATCCCCTAGAAGCACGTTTCACTTGGTCATAACACCCTTGAAGAATGGTTTACCTGAAACGCTTCACTGTACCTTATATCAGCGAAGCCGGTAAAAGGCTCCAAAACTTCATGTCTTCGTCTCCTCCTAGATACAGGGTAACGCAAAGAACCAGCAATTTCTGTCTATTAAAGGTCACGTCTTCTGCTCTGTGTGTGCACGTAAGAAAAGACACCCTAATCTAATAAGGGTAGGACACTTGGGTGGGATATAAATGTTTATTTATTGCGTTGTGGTTCTATAATAACGTTATGATAGAATATTTGAGGCGGCCGGCGAGACTTGGGAATTTTTAAGACACCTGCTCACAGCCAGCAGGTTTCACTGTAGGGCAACGGGCATTGGTTTAAATCCTTTTGAAGCCTCAGATTTATTTATTTTCGGATTTTGATCGCGAAAATGTGATTTCGTCAATGTTTTCTGTATCACCAATTTCTACATCTTATTTATTTCATACCTGCATACATTTTGCTCGTCTTTATCGCTTTCGATCTAAGTAACGCCTCATGCTCAAACGCTGAAAAAGAATACAAGCTGCTTGTATCGTAATACAAGCTGCTTGCCTCGTAAACTTCGTCTATCCATTCAGTAGTTCTATTTTTGGGGTTGTACTTGACCTTCAAAAATGGTTTCGTTTGCTTGGCGGCAGAGTCTAGGAGACGCGCAAACATCACGCTACCGCCAAACCAGTCACGCTGCAGTCTCGATCAATACTTTAATTTCAGTGGTTCTTATATAACAATGATAACGATGACGAAACCCGAGGAAAATCTTGGAAACCGCCGCCGCCAGAATTTGATATTCTGTAGACGCGGGGGTGGGGAATCAAGGGTCTTTCCTTCTCCCACGAGCTTTATATTGATTCCGTATTGTTTACATTAATGTCTACCTTACAAGCGTTGGGTTGTCACTAAACTCAAGTATACGTTTCCCGGCGCAAGGCACCGTTATGCGCTCTAGTTTTATGTCTTTCTATTACATTCGGAACGATTGTCTTCAGACCTGATCATGTGTTTACTTGCATGGCTTTCCCTTCCTCCTATGCGCTGATTTTACGTGAATACGTTCACTGATACAACTACTGCTGGACAATGAAGGGTTGAAAGTGGCGCAACAATTTCGTTCGGAAAAAAAATCGGCATTTGTTGTAAAAAGGTAGGAAAGGTAGGTAAGAGATAACGTAGCGAACAAACAGGCAGTGACAAGGATCTGTGTAATACACAAATTCATATGCAAAAAGGTTTACGGTCGTTTTGTTCTGATATTAGCCTCGAAACATTTCGACGCGAAAGAATTCTGTGATTGTCAGTAGTTAATTGGCACCTTGGCTGCTTATTCCTGAAATGAGATTTTTGATCAAGATATGTGTGTATACATTACTTTCGTAATTTCGCATTTCCGTTATATTAATGAGAAATTAATGACAAATTCTTTTTTTACAGAACGCGAGTGGCGACGACAAAAGTCCGAATACGAGAGTTATATCATGGCACTGGAGGCCGAAAGAGACGCAAGGTCACGACAGGGGCTTCAGCAACAGGTAAACACGTAAACTAGCCGAAAACCAATTTTCATCGTCAGTGCTCCATTCTTAGCATTTTTACAGTGAGGACGCTATCAACGGCAAAATTAATGAGGTCGTGAAAAGAACGGTCTCAGACATGTCAGCAATAAACAAATACGGCGGAGACACTTCCAGAATAAAACGCCTCCGTCGTTGCGAACCTATTATTAGATACGTGTGTTGTACCTTTAAACAGCAGCAAAGCGCAAGCGCTCTTTTACTCTTTCAACACAAGAAGGCCTCTACTACTGGGTGCTCTTTCCAGGTGTTCTTGCATGTAAGGAGTCCTTGTACATACAATGGAAGGGATATCCGCTGAAGACCCTACTTGTATTTTAAGGGATCCACGGGAATCCAACTTTGGAAATGGTCTCGGATTTACAACCTTCGTCAGAATTAGTTGGTAAGGCTGTGAAAAGATAGCTGTCGTGAGCGTTTCGATGCCCCCTACCCCCTTTTAATGTTGGACCTTTGTAGGCCAATCTGGTGCCAGCAAGTTCATTTGACACTCAACATTAAGTTAAGGGGAGGGGAGGGTGGCAGAAGAAAAAGGTGATTTTTCTAACCTTCCCAACACGTCTTGCGAAGTTTTAGATTTACTCTGATTCTACACTGCTGCAATCTCAAAGACATACATGTACATACACAGTTTGATGACACTAAATGGTATATTACGTTTGACATAGTGCTGCAGTCTTTGAAGTAACATCAAATGTTTATCTCACTCGAGGCACATGCCCAACCAATCTACCGGCAGCTAGGGCCCGCCCAGAATATCGCCAAAAACGTTGGGTGCTTAGCATTTTAACAATAGAGTTGTTTCGTGCTCAAACGAATGAATTCAGTGTCACACGTTAATCCTCAAACAATTTTAACACTAGTCACTAGCTAGCGACCTTCATCCAAAATTGTGAAGGAGGATAAGGATGTTGCCCTGGGGGCATGTCTCCTTGGAAAGAAAATTAAGCATCTTAGGTTCATTTTACACGGGCTTCTTGAAAGAGCAGGTGTTATATGGCTCTGGAAATCCTTCCCTTCTGGCCAAAAGCTTAGCAACTAACCTTTTGAACGGGTAGTAGATATAAGTAGATAAGTTAAGTGTCTTGTAATTGGTTTAACCCCCTTTTCTTCGATATTTAAACTTAAGCCGTCGTACAGCGTGCAGTTGTAGCGGCAGTATGAAGTTTGTTTGTTGTTGTTTATTATTGGTGTTGTTTATTCTTCCAAAGTGGAAATTTTAGTCAGTTATGTACTTCGGTGCTTACTGTGTATTTACTGTTCGCAGATGAACTCGATTCCCCATGGAAGCGATGAAAAGGGACATTTCCCGGTGACTTTAGAGGACGAAGCTCTCAAAAATCACACCAAAGCAGTGTTACTCGCTGAGTTAGTCTCCATGGAATTGTTCTATGGCCTGGAAGATCTGCTACGACTTGGTCCAACCGGAATAGCTCAGAGCTTCACGAGCAGTAAATTGTACAGTCTTACGGACAAAGACTTGCTTTTACACAGCGCCGAAACACTACTAGAGGTACAGAGAGATGTTATTTGGACGCCTTACATGCCAAAAAACAAAATAAAGAATACTCCGAAGAACATCTTGGAAACCTGAGATACAAATATAAGCAAGAAATGATAACAAAAGAAAATGAGCTTAATATTTTGAAATATTTGGTCATTAGTTCTTGCTTACACTTACACATTTAGTTTGCAACCTGTTTTTTGGAGATGTGCGAGTGAAGTTTTAATGGTGTAATTTTGGGAATTGAACCTTCCATGTTTTTTTTTCTTTTAACTGTCGATATGAATGCGGCAAAGAACAACTTTCAAAACCGCTGGAAAGGGCATTTTAAATGCAGTGTATTAGTAAAATGACCAAGTTTAAGCGCCACACATCTTGTAAAATGGTGACGGATATTTAGTTCCATAAAGACTAATCAATCATTTTACTGACGTCTACATGTTGTATGCTAACCCTGAACCGTTTAAAAGCGTATTAATTGTTTGAAAATAAAAGGGTCAAACCTGGCGAGTACCCGTTGTGAGATCTCAACTGATCCATCGGCAAAGTTTTCGTGACAAACAAAAACATGTCCGATGGAAACTAATCCATAATGTAAACACAATGAGTGCGTGGGTTTCGATCAATGAGTGTGGATGAGTGGCCCTTGCATGCGTGTCTGAGAACTACTTATTTTCTTCATTCTTCCTTCTCTACTGTAATCTGTATATAGCTTCCAGTTCATTCCACTGTACCGCTTTGCCAGATGTTGTTGATATCAAAAAGAATTCTTATTATTGACTCCGTTATCTTTTCACCAGTTAACAGAGTACTTCTTCGCGAAGAGCACGCTCTCTGATGAGGATAACGGCAAAAATCCAGCACTAAAAAAGCTTGAATCTCAAGACAAGACGTCAGACGGGCCTGGCAGATCTTTGGCTCAAGGTGAGGAACACTTCGACCCCGTACTCCCGTAGAGGGCGTGGAGGGGGAGTACGGGAATTGGGTTTAGGAAGGCTTTGTTGTTGAATCTATATCCGATCGAACCTATGCCAGTATTCACCTTCTAGAAAAACACTCTTAAAATTAATGGGCTTGGTCATGCAACTTCTATACGTTTCGCGACTTTTACTAGCAAAGGAAATAGGAGGCCTCTGCACGCATGCTACATTTTTGCGTGAAGAAACTTTGTGCTCGTAGTGTCAGGTAAGTGACGGATGAAATTTTTCGAAGGCTGGTTTCTTTATGGCCTACAGAATTCAGCTTTGGCTTTTAGCGATCTGTGTTTATCTTGTCCAATTTTCACCATCGGAAATCCTCTGCCGCGTATTCTCGGTAGCTACGTTGCATTTGACTACCATTTAAAGCCGTCGTTATTTTTTAAGCCAGTTATGATAACTTCTTTTATGTCAAAATCGCTTAAAATAGCGCAACATAACCTTGCTAACAAGTCAGACGGTGTTGATGGCATCTCTTTATAGTGCCCTCGTGTAGAAAGATCGCGCTAACTAGAATATCATTTCCATCAATGATATAACTGATCTCACTCGCAGATTGTCTTTAAGGATCCCACAAATTCGCCCAAATAAACTTAAGTTGGTAGACGTGCTGTAAGTGAATACTGTGTACTTGTCTCACGTTGCGCGGGCACCAAAACCTCACCAATGTTTGGGTTTGTCGCCCGGCTTAAATCACAACTTTTATGATCTTAATTGGTTTAGTATGATGGCTATTTACTTTACAGCTTATGATAGTTAAGTAAAGTGCTAAAACAACAAGCTTAATTTGTTATTGGGGAGATGAGTTTTTACGGTGTCATTGTTGCCAAAACGTTTTAATCTGTGGTTGGTTCAAGTTGTAAAGGGATTATAAAATAACTGAAGAGCAGCCAAGTTCACCTTCACACCACATGAAAACAGACCTGACTCGTCTTAACTGAGCATAACTGGAATAAACAGGAAGTACTGGTGTTGTGGCTAACCTCCGAACTTTTCATGGGACATTTTAGCTGAAAGACTACGGTGCGAGGGTTGGTCTCCGCTATCCTGTCCGGTGTTGTTTCCGCAGACAAAAACTTTTAATACTCCACTTTGTCTCTCTCCACCTAGCTGTATATTAAATGGGCGCCGTCGAACCGTTATTCATCGTCTTGGGTGTGTCGAAGGATTTTGGTATGAAACCGCTTAAAATAGCTAATCCCCTCTTAAGCAATGGTCATATTTTAATGCACCCCCCCCCCAAATGGACACCAAAATTTCTTGTACACCCCCTCCCCAACTTCTTTGCTCTTCATACACCAATCATTTCCTCGGCCGTTGTTTGTTGGTTCTTATACTGGTCCTTGTATTTCTTCCATGAACAAATGTCTGAAACGTCTGCAGGAAAATACAAACACAGACGTATGGGAAACTGAAAACAACTCTCAATTAAGTTTGAAACTCACAAATTCAATATAGAATTCTTATCTAGCAAAATGTTTGATACTGAAATGGACAAAAACTGTTTCTTTTCCACCGTTTTTGAAAATGATTTACCTTTCTTGAATAAAGGCTATGCCTATGTCTGTGATGGGAAATTGCGGAAAAAAGCGGTGCCAAAGGCTGCCCCCGGAAGCCTGGGGGCTCCAACACAAGGTAGCAGCCATGAGAGGGGGGCAAAGACAAGATCTTGATCAAACCGTTAAGGGGGTCCGGGGGCATGTTCCCCCGGCAAATTTTTATACTTGGGTCTTCTGAATTGGCTGGAAATGCATTTAAAGCTGCCACGCCCTATGAAATTTGCTAATTTATATTCATTACAAATGACCCAAATTCCTAAAGCTAAAACTTTCATTGCATAAATCTCTGGCATGAAGTTCGTCGTCATACTACAAGATGAAAAGTAAAAAGGTTGAAATTTGACACCTCCCCCCCTTTCTGTCTTAGCATCACTCAGGGATCCCCCTTTTCGTTAAACGTGAAATCAAGTGACCCCTTCTCCCCACCAGGTGATAAATAATGACCAGCCCCTTAAAATGGGAACCGAACAGGTGTAGAACAGGTGATAACGTCGTGTTGCGTTTGTTCACTAATAATTGCTTAAGGAAAACAATGGCTAAGAATCCGGCTTTGCACCAGATTCTCCGTTACCCTGACGAACTACAGAACTTGTCAAGGCCCGGATGTTAAGAAGAAGCCCGGATGTTGGACAAGCTATGCAAGGGGCAGAAGGCGGGATATATCTGGGCCCCTGCTGTGTGTGCAAATAAACGATTTTTCTTTTTTTTTTTAATTCTTTCGGACATGCAGTTTTGCGGGAATCTTACAAGACCACGACGGTAATATTTGTTTTAAAAACTGTGTGAAGCAAGGACCGAATTGTTGCTCAAAATCCTGTGCTTGGTGCTTAATCACGTTTCTACTTGTGTCAAACAATAAGGTTCTTGCTTTTAGGCTACTCAAGGTGGAAGGTGGCTTTATATTTTTTTGTCTGTCGCCGAAGCCCTAAAGCGTGACCATTCAATTGAAATCTGGTTGAGCAGTTCCTTCCCGTGGTGCTGTTTATTATGCTGTTCAAGGTGGCTCTAACTTTTGAATTTGTGGATAAAACCATAAAGTGTGACCATTTAAATCAAATCCGCTAAGCTGGCGATTCTTTTCCAGTAGCGACGATCATTGTGCACTTGCTCTCATACAAAAAAAAATAGAAAATTTGACGCATTTTAAATCTGTCATTCGAGGGACACAAAAAAGGAAAGAAGTGCATGAGCTAAGCTTCACTGGCCTGCTCACTGCCGCCCGAGCAAAGGTTGTGCGTTGTGATGGAGTATCCTGCAGCTCTTTTGTAACCTCCTGCAGATTTTTTATTCTTCTTGTGTACGTGTTTAAAGTCTGCATAACAAAGAAAAGCATAAGATAAATGATTCTTAGGTAACATTCATGGTTTAAGAGAAGCTGTCCTACTGAAATTTTAAAACTAATCAAGGAAACAAATGAGGTAAATGGACAATGTTTTTCATTTTTAAATTTTACCTTACGAGTCTTGCAAAGATGCATAATTCTGAGTGAGGTTTAATGGTTCGTCACTTTAAACTGCATGAACACTCAACTACGAAGGTACAAAGCAAAGACAGCAATAGGTCTTTTAACGCAACCATGTTGTACCCTGCTCAGCGAACAGAACGTTTTATAGTTCTTAACGAAACAACCTGTTAACAAGTTAACCTATCAGTGGTACAGTTGACATCTGGCCTTATTTACCGATAATTGTCTTATCGCATGTTCCTTTCTCAGGACACGGCACGCTTCACAGTACCCCGAACGTTGAATCTTCGTACGAGCGTAAACTATTTCGTGTCAGGGAAACGCTCGCCAGATTGAAGAGAACAACAGACTCCGCTGCCTTAGGATTCCTCTCTCGCCTGCTAAATGCCAAGCTAGACGAGAACGAGAAAGGTTAGTTGTTGTTTGTGTTTAGTCCGTCTTATGATCGGACTTGCCCTTACAAATTGTGCACATATGTCGGTGTCAAGCTGGGTTCCACTGTACGGACACGAGTTTATCCCTCTGTTGTCCGTGTTAACGAGATCCGACCGGTGAGTATCTTACACTTGTGGTGTTACAATTTTTGTTATTGGTGTACATAATTAAATGGGTTACATGTACACGTATGCATGTATACCGGCCTTACCTCCAAATTTATTAATTTATTTATTTGTTTAGTTTCGATCGCAACAAAATGTAAATTAACTTCTGGATATACCTGGCTTTAATTTTAGCAAAGTAAACGTCAACGAATTAATTGCATATTTAACTCACATATTAAATAAAGATCCTTTGATAAGGCAAGGATAAACAGGTGAAGTTTAGGTTTGTAACGCGGCAGCGGAAAACAGCATCTTCCGTTACTGCCATTCAATAGTCAAAACTACAGACGCTCCATTTACTGACTTGCACATGCTTTCCTTTACCATAACCACAAAAATGTAGCCATCAAATGGTTTGAATTACAAAATTAGAAGCAAAGTGTCTTTGTTTCGGTTGCACTTGAATGTTTTAGCCATCTGAAACGGTTCAACTTTATGTAAGCCGCTCTGTCACAGCAGTCACGCAGGTCACGGCAGCCAATACAATAAGATTTCTCCATAGTGTGTTAATCCGCACCATCAGTTTTTCTGAAGAATATTAATTAACATGCGTAAAAGAAATTTGGCCACTCTTAATATTTCGTGTTAATTATGTGCACACCGAGGAAATATTTATCCATTTCTTTATCCATCCACGCACATGCATCCATTCTTTCATTCATTCGTTCGTTCGTTCGTTCGTTCGTTCGTTCGTTTATACGTTTGTTTCTTCGTCCGTTCGCTCTTTCGTTCAACCATTCATCCACTCATTTATTCTGACTAACTGACTGACCTGCTTGCTTGGTTCTTTATTTGCTTTAACGTTTCTAAATTCTAAAACGCTTTTGTAATAAATGCGTAAAGTCTTTCCTCCGGGGTCCTTCCTACTGGGCATCATGCATGTCCCCTCATGCACATGGCCAAGAGCCTATCACTTCAGTCATAAGCTACTCACATGGCTCATGCCCGGGCAGATGTGAGAAGAACACTTGTCAGAAGCTGCTGTTATTAGAGAAGGACGTATATCCCACAAAGTAACCTGATATGCAGTAGTTGATAACTTCAAAAGTGTCTCTCGCATCTTACATGTAATTAATGACCACAACTTCTAACTTCCAGAATCTTTTTGGGTCACAATCGTTTAACACAGGCCACGTGCAAAACTAATTTCCCTTTTCCTGTTCACAATGACCCAGCGCAATGCTTTCGCTGTATAGTTTGCTTTCCATATTAACTGGCTGTTATCTTACCGCATCATCTTTATCAAGAAGTTGTAATTACTTCTCATGGACGACCTTAATAGGTGAAATCTTTCAATCTCCATTCTGCAGCTAAGACTGATAACTGAATGCGTAGAACTGATAAATGGCTAAGCTCTTTGCTCTGGCATGATGTAACAGTTTGTGGATGATAAGGGTTGATAATCGCAAAAAAAATCGGCCCCTTTGCATAAATTTATTTCAAGAGTTGAACTTTAGAAACATCACAGCGTGATATACGCCACTAGTAGCTCACGGGTCTATAGTTTTCATGTAAGTAGCCAGTACACAATAACTTTGAGTCTCCTGCGTCTCGCGGTCCAATTTTAAATTCATCGAAAATAGTTGCACATTTTGTCGAGCTCGATTCTGTTTCTTTTTTATTTACAGTAAGTTGTACTAAAATCCTATCTTAATTTAATTTAAAGTTGATTTGTTATTTTAATGACTTTTATAAAGTCATGTTTCTTTCGATTCAGGTTTACAGGAATACAAAAAGAGACTGTATGAGCTCCTTCAAAACCTTGTCAAATCTCCAGATTCTTCAGGTACGGTCAGTAACGGTGTTCGTCATTTATTACGCAGTTCTCTATTCTTTGTGTGATTTTACATGGTAGGGGTGATTATATAAGGATGGCGAGAAGTGTTAACAAAACCTGAAGTGTTTAAGAACAGTAAATGATTATGTTCTGTTGTAGATAGACCCACAAGATGGCTAACGATTATAAGTATTGGAACGTTCACGGAACAGCAACATTTTTCCAGCTTGTTTTCTTTCGTTCCCAATTACGCTATCCTTTGAATTCCTAGTTAAGATAAGATAACTTTATTATATCACATTCAGGATATCTCTAATAAAAATCTAGTTACTATTACTGGGATTATTGTTACCTTTCCCCGGCCGTTTACAGTCTACATTACGACTACCCCGCTAAGTCAGCTACCCGGGTAATACCACCCCTGTATTTTGGCTGGTACAAAAGCTCATTCAGTCCTTCTCTAATGTCAAGAACTCCGTTGGTGGTCTCACTAACGACGTGCCATCATACCTTTCCCTAAGAACATGCGCTAAATGGGTTTACTCAATCCTAGATAAGAAAGCGATTTAAATGTCCGTGAGGAGCTTCAATTTTTGACAGCCCTCCCGGGATAAGGAAAGGGAGATATGAAGAGAGAGTTAAGATTCTTTTAGAACGAAGAGAAGAATTCATGTATGATAAAAAGTGGAACAGTTTCGGAATATGACATGTCTAGTTTGCAAGGAAGTCCAAAATTTAGAATTTCCAATCTCATGTCTATTACTAAAAGGCATAGAGTCAGGCGCGTGTTACGTTGAAAGGCAGGAAATTCTCGAATTCCTGGGATATGTCACATTGTCACCACATAGCAATATAATCAATGGAACACATGTTGCGTCTGCTTAACTCCATAATTAATGGGTCAAGTGTTCTCAAGATGGTAAATGTTCACTTGACCTTTCTATGTCAATTCAGTTGCTTTCTACAATCGTAAGCTTTATGTGTTTAAGATAAGTTTTTTTGAATGTAATGCCTTACTTCTTATCTGTTTACAATGTCCTTTTGTAAACGATAACCGTACAAAAGTAAACACCTGTTTAAACGTTCAACGTCTCGAGGAAAAGGGAAATATCAAATGTAAGAGAAAACGATTTGCCACCACACATTGTAGCCAGGCTGAATTATCAAAGAATTGCTCCCTGTTATTACTACTTAACCTAAGAAAAAAACCTGATCACACCTTTGACAGTGCTTTTCGTTAAAAGAGAAAATAATTGGGCACAATGAAATAGCACAGCCGCTTAACTGCAATAGTGGGTTTAAGTAATGGCTAAATACGCCAAATTGTTGGATTTGCGGTGGTCTTCTGATTATACCCGACATAAAGAGGATAACAAAGTCAAAGTACTTGTCTTGGGATATTAGACAAGGGGCTTTTCTCTCAAAGTTAGATGTACAAAACGTATACTAAACTGCCCTGATCTTTGGCTCGAGGTAAGAAAACGTTCAGTACAAGTCCGACTTTTCATACCAAGTGCATATTCGGCTTTTGATTATCTTATGTCACACCAGCAACTTTTCTAGAGCTTCTACCATTACTGGGAAGCAAACATGAAGGAGTGAGGTCTGTAGGGTTGCAACTTGTTTGAAATGCAAAACTCAAGCTCTTACTACTCAGTCTAGTGTTCATCTAAAGGTCCATGATATTGGAGAACGTAAATCGCCTCATGCCACAGAAACAGGAGATATAAATTGATGAAATGATGTAATGTAGAAATCTATTTTTGACTGAAGTAAATGTTGCGATAGTTAGTGTTAAACGGAAAGTAACATTCACGTTCCTGATGAAAATTTGCTCTTTTTTCCTACAAAGACGGTGACGTAATCAACCCATTGAAGCTAGAACAGTCATTATGTCACGTGCTGATGGACAAAGCGCTTCTGAATTGCCTCTTGCTATTGGACAAAGCTGACATGGAGTCCCGGATGAAAACCCTTGCAGTGCAGCAAGCGCGATTTGATTACTCAGGTATATGCTTACATTGATATTTTCGATTGGCATGATTCAGACAACTGACGCACTAAAAATAATGATTGAGTATGAACTTTTCAGAGCAATCGTAATCTGTGAAAGCGTAATACGGCTATTTTCAGTCAGCTGAGTCAAGCGAATTGTAAGTTACTGGTTAATGACATGCCAAAGCTAGAACAAAGCGACCCAGTGGCGGTTTCTTGCCAGATTTATTGCATATTTAGAGTGGTTGATATTTAACAATCTGAATTTAGGCTGAAAAGAAAACGTAAACGCTGTCTCTTCTTCAAGGTTGTCACTGGGATAAAAGAGACTGAGGAAATAAATCGCAAAAGGCAAATAAAAAACGTATTCTCACAGACTGAAGTGTTTTAGATTATTGGGTGCCCCAATGAAACATATCAGTTGCAAAGTGTCATGATGTTATTAAAAATCACTATTAGCTGTAGTGATAAAATGGTCCTAAAATGGAGGTCTGGTATTTTTATTGTCATGACTCTACAACTTATTTTTCTTTCAGGATTTAACAGAATGACACCTGTGCAATTAGATTGTTCAAGTCAGTCTAGCGACGACTTTGTCCCTTCTCCACCCTTGCCAGGAACGAGAAGTGTAGAAGGACGCCTTACATCTGTGGATGAGGGGGTGGTACTGGAGAGCTCGAGTGACAGCGCCAA
>Ga0126336_10001092_pt1 | contig 13312 bp, 10 predicted proteins | sample SidCmetagenome_FD_92530 | JGI IMG/M metagenome (GOLD analysis project Ga0126336, IMG submission 92530) | Coral microbial communities from El Islote,Puerto Morelos, Mexico - Siderastrea C C metagenome | ecosystem: Host-associated > Invertebrates > Cnidaria > Coral | place: El Islote,Puerto...
CAACGAGTTTGTACAGGAAGTCTCAATTCTTTACTACTTGGACTGATATGCTGTGAAAATATTAGGCGGATGTTTGCAATTTTTTTGTTTCTTGCTGCTCTTCAATTCATGTTATCATGTCACGGGTTGGCCAGAGGAAACCGTGTTTTGTGTGTAGAAAAAGACAATAGACAGGCAGTTGTGTATATTAAATTTTCATTTTTTTAAAAAGAATGAAACAATAAATAGGCTTGTCACATAATCTCAGTTTAGGCAACAGACTGTAGGTCTAACGTGCCCTAATACCTTTTTTCGGGTCATTGAATTCGAGAAAATTTTGGGTAAATTTTTTAGTGGAATTTTCGCCGCATGACATGAGTCAAGTACAAAAATCATGAAGGAAATGCAAAGCTTCCAGTCTAAAACAAGGGGACCAAATTTTGCAGGTTTGAACAGGTAAGCACGTCCTGGTCCCAGAGGTTTTTCATTCCACATTCGTTGTTACTATGCACGTTTAATGAATTTAATGAGTTTTACTATGTAAGGTTCCCGTTAACACATAAACACCCACTCCCCACTCGGCGGGCCATTATGAGCTGAAGTTAAGCTCCGATAATAATATAATTAGCAAAGCCTAAAAGCGGAGCTCCACAATTTTTCTGTGAAAATACTCTCATTCAAGTCGTTTAATAAAAAAAAGGGAAAAAGAAAAGAAGAGAAAAAAGTGTCCCCTCTGAGTATCGAATCCCGAACGCCGGCATCGCAGACCGGCATACACACCGCTACACTAGGCACGCTGCCACTACGTGGAGCTGTTAATTTTGCTACTCATTTCTTTCCCCGTGACAAGATGCTGTGGACAGGAACATGCTGGTGTTTTTCCTGGGAAAATGTGTTCGGACCGCCGCAAAAACCATGGTCGTCGTCAGAAAAAAAAAACAGAAGCACTAGCTCTGCTATATTTGGCGTCCGGACCGCTGCGAAATGCTTCGAACTCAAGTGTTGTGCCGACCGAGTTCGCAGCAGAACCGACAACAAAGATGAAGTCCTCAAAGGCAAATTTAGTAACTTGAACTTTTCGCCTTCTACCAAAAAGAGAGCTGATAGATATTTGATATCTTGCTTAAGTTTTAAACTGTCGAACTGAATCGTTTTGCTAAACAAGCTAAGCTTTCAAAAAAAAACCCTCTTTTTCAAAAGCGACGGTGGTCATGCGATTTCCCGCCAAGAAAAACGCCGGTTGCCCAAGAGCACCGCGCGATTACCCGCCAATAAAAGATTGAAAGATGGCATTCTCCACCCCCGTCGGGTTGTCTTGGGACTCTCCTCCCCCTCCCCCAGAGTCTGTACGGGCGGGAGGGCGGGCCTAGGCTGACGTCACAACCAAAATTTCTCGGATAGATAGGTTACCAAATTTGCTTAGCAATGGTGCTCCAGCTGCTCCGCTGGCGCGCTATGAGCCAGGAGGTTCATGAGTAGTACCTACACCTCTTCTGAGGGCATATTTCACGTGTTTTTTTGACATAGCTTTGGTATTTTTGTCAAAATCGACTTTAGAAAGTCTTACGAGATAGGTGATAATATTTGGTTCTTATTATGGAAAGTTTTCTGGAGATATTGAGTCCCAATCTTCAGCCTTTGATGTTGAACTTTGTTTGACACGGGCCGACGCAGAAAAACATCGCTATAACTCAAAATGTACACCACAGTTGGAAACCACGAACTATCTAGCAAAAAAGAACAGGGTTCAATCTATCAAAATCCGTCGCCAAACCTTTCCAGTACTCTGGGTTGAGCGAAGCGTCACATTTAAGCCCCTAGCTCCCGGACTATGAGTTTTTTGTTCGGACCAAAATAAAGTAGCCGTAATAACCAGGTGTCCGTATTAACGGTGTGTACATATGGAGGGTTCCTCTGTTCCATGATATCTTTTTATCTACCATAAATGGGTCCCCGAAAACAAAGCATATAGAGCATTCCAACATCCTTCTTCCTTTCTCTGGTTTCTAGGAAAAACCGCCATGGATAAGATAGCCGAAATTTTAGAGACCATCTTCCCTGGTACGCTGGTTGCTACTTTCCTTCTCAACACCGGTCGTGTTCTGAAAGCCATTGGGTTGTGCAAAGAATGCCTGATAATCCTTAACAACAAAGCTTTGAAAAAGCAAAGGGAAATTGTAACATCAGCCTACACAACGATATGCTTTGCAATGTTGAGGGGGTACGAACTCATCAATGATCACAGAAGCGGAGTAGAATGCTATAAAAAGCTTCTAGTTTTTCTCCGCGCGTTTAGTGAAAAAGCCGAACAAGGCGAGGTAACCTTTTACCTGGCGAAATTTTATCACCATCAAGGTAAATATACAGACGCAAAAGAACTTCTCGAGAAAGCACTCAGCATCATGGTAGAAACTGGTGAAAGGCAAAGAGAAGCTACCTGTTATGTTGGTCTAGGAGATGTGTATCATTCTGTCAGTAAATACAAAAAGGCAAAGGAATGTCAGAAGAAAGCACTTGCGATCAATAAAGAAATTGGCGACAAAGAAGGAGAAGCTACATGTTATGGAAGTCTAAGAACTACATTTCAGTCTCTCGGTGAATATGATAAGGCTCAAGAATATCTGAAGAAAGCAATTTTGATCAGAAAAGAGATTGGCGACAGAAAAGGAGAAGCTACAAGTTATGCAAACTTAGGAAACGTTTATCAATCTCTCGCTGAATATGACAAGGCTGAAGAATATCAGAAGAAAACACTTGTGATCATAAAAGGAATTGGCGATAGAAAGGGGGAAGCAACATGTTATTTAAACCTAGGAGTCGTGTTTCAGTCTCTCGGTGAATATGATAAGGCTGAAGAATATCAGATGAAAGCACTAACTTGTCATTGCAAAAGAAATTGGCGACAGAAGAGAAGAAGCTACATGTTATGGAAACCTATGAAACACGTGTCAGTTTCTTGGTGAATATGGCAAGGCTGAAGAATATCAAAAGAAAGCTCTTGTGATCAAAAAAGAAATTGGGGACAGAAACGGAGAAGCTGCATGTTATGCAAACCTAGGAACTACGCATGAGCCACTCGATGAATATGGCAAGGCTGAAGAATGTTATAAGAAAGCACTTGTAATCACAAACGAAATTGGGGACAGAAACGGAGAAGCTGCAAGTTATTCATAGCTAGGAACTGTGTATCTCTCTGTTGGTGAATATGGCAAGGCTAAAGAATACGTAAACAAAGCACTTTCGATCAGCAAAGAAATTGACGACAGAAATGGTGCAGCTGTGTGCTATGGAATCCTAGGAAGTTTATACAAATCTCTTGGAGAATTTCGCAAAGCTGAAGAATGTCAAAAGAAAGCGCTTGTGATCACAAAGGAAATTGCCAACAGAGAAAGAGAAGCAGCAAGTTATGGAAGTCTAGGAACCGTGTATTCAAACCTTGGTGAATATGGAAAGGCAGAAGAATATCAGAGGAAAGCGCTCATGATCGGCAAAGAAATTGGGGACAGAAAAGGAGAAGCTGCATGTTATGGAAATCTAGGAGCCGCTTTTCAGTCTCTCGGTGAATATAGTATGGCGGAAGAATATAAAAAGAAAGCACTTGTGATCAGAAAAGAAATCAAGGACAGAAAAGGAAAAGCTGACTGTTATGGAAACCTAGGAACTTTATATCTATTTCTAGGTGAATATGGCAAGGCTGAAGATTCTCAAAAGAAAGCACTTGTGATCATAAAAGAAATTGGTGACAGGATAGGAGAAGCCACGTGCTATGGAAACCTAGGAACAGTGTATAAATCTCGCGGTGAATTTTGCAAGGCTGAAGAATATCAAACGAAAACACTTGTCATCAGAAAGGAAATTGGCGACAGAGAAGGAGAAGCTGCCTGTTATACAAACCTAGGGACTCTGTGTCTTTCCCTTGGTAAATATGCGAAGGCTAAAACCTACCACGAGAAAGCACTTTCAGTGAGTAGAGAAATTGGCGACATAAGTAAACAGCTTACGTGCCACCTTCATCTTGCATTCGACGCCTTATCGGAAGGAAATATGGCACAACAAGACGTCTTTTCAAACCTCTTTTCAAGTATTCAAAGGTGCGAGGAAATGCGAAGCCTTCTAGGAGACAACGACAGATTCACTGAAGATATCATTTTTTCACCAACACGGTATTTCCTACCATTTACTCGGTGCCTTGCTTTGCAAAAGTGAGAATCCCAATGAAGCTCTTTATGTTTTAGAGCTTGGACGGGCCAGAGCCCTGACAGACTTGATGTAAGCTCAGTATTCTGTGAAACAGCAAATAACAGTCAATCCGCAGTCATGGGTTGGTATTGAAAACCTCATGAGGAAAGACATTAACTGTAATTGTTTATACATTTCTTATTATGACTGCTATATGTTTTTGTGGGTACTCGAAGCCAGCAAACCGATACTTTTCCGACGAATGGACATCAATGGATGTTTTGTTTACAAAGGATCGGAATGGGATGTAGCTCAAGTTTTTAAAGGTGGAACCTTCAGGAACTTATATGTTTTGCCTCATGGTAACTGCGAAGATCGGTCATTGTTCCATTCCGACACCACGATACGCCAGTCAACCCAGCAAGATAGCTTGGCTGTTTCACGCGCAGGAGAAGGTGAGGAAAAGGAAAACCAGTCACCTATTCCCAGTTTGGCTGAGTGTTACCGGATGATCATTGCTCCTGTAGCTAACTTCCTCAAAGAACCAGAAATCGTCATTGCTCCTGATCGCCTCTTGTACAGAGTTCCGTTTGCAGCGTTAAAGGATGAAAGTGATAAGTACTTGTCAGAGACTTTCAGGATCCGCATCATTCCTTCGCTGACAGTCCAGAAGATTTTCACAGTCAGACTGGTGCATTGATAGTGGGCGAACCTGATGTTGGTGAGGTGCTTTACAAAGGACGCAAAGAAAGGCTTTCTCCATTGCCCTGTGCAAGAAGGGAGGCAGAAATGATTGGACGACTTCTTGGAGTTCAGCCTTTGCTAGGAAAGCAAGCAACTAAGCAGGCTGTTCTTCAAAGCATACACTCAGTGAGCCTGATACATTTCGCTGCACATGGTAATGCCGAAAGAGGTGAAATTGCTCTTGCCGCTCAAAGCTCCATTAATGCGATTCCATCCGGCGGAAGAAGAATACTTATTGACTATGGTTGACATTTCACAAGTTCGACTGCGAGCCAAACTAGTGGTACTCAGTTGTTGCCATACTGCTCGTGGGCAGATAAAATGCGAGGGAGTTGTTGGAATCGCTAGAGCATTCTTAGGATCCGGTGCACGCTCAGTGTTGGTGGCCCTGTGGGCCCTAGGAGACATTGCAACAGAAGAGCTAATGAATCGTTTCTACGAGCACCGTATTCGGGGGGATAGTGCCAGTGAATCTCTTCACCAGGCCATGAAGTGGATGAGAAGGAACGGCTATCCTGACGTGAGAGACTGGGCGCCATTCGTGCTGATTGGAGATAACGTGACGTTTGGTTTTGGAAAGTAAAGGTAGTTTTTATAACGTAATACGGGGTTTGAATTAACTACTCGAAAAGGTTTCTTTTTTGCGAAGGACCATAAAAGGCATATTTTTTCCGTGAGTATTTAGCTATCGTATCTTTCGTTCAATAAAAAAGGAATTCTGCCGATTCCGAGTAAACTATAAACTTTGCAAAGAACTTATCATTCTACTTTTTTCGCGCCTTTCCCAGGAGTCTGTCAGTTCCGCCTGTATCTAGTAAACTCTCTATTCCATTATGATATATACTGTCGTAAACAAAAATTCTGTTTTTGCAGAACGAGATACGCGTGGGAAGTGGACTAGAAGATGTCGCCCAATCGGGCCCAGACTGGCACTTGAACGTTTCTTCAACGCTCTGTTAAGAGGAAACTTAGTCGTAAGACAGTTTCGTGCTGGAAAGAGTTTTAATTTACAAAACTGTCTTCCTATATTCTAGAACAGACTACTAAGGTCATTTCAGGCAAGTTGTAAACGAAAGAACGATAGAAATCCCCGACAAGGGGAACTCGCCACGTACTTATAAGGTTAAAAAAATGAGGTGTTGGTACCATTTATGGTGTTTAATTTCAAACCGGTTTCCACAGTTCTAGCTTTTGTGGAAAGGATATAAATAATTTAGGCATCTAGGGTGTTTAATGTCAAACCTTTCACAGCTGTAGCTATTTTGGTAACTTCTAGGGTATAAATAACGTACAGGTTACCCCAGGAATACATCGTTCAGCAGCAACTTTACTCGCAGGTTTAATTGAAATTTATGACAGTGCGTTCGAAAACTTTCACATATAGAACATTTTCAATTAAATTACGTTTAATAGTCAGTCAAAGTTAAGATAGCGTCAGTTATTGCTTTCTCCTGGTTCGTCCTAAGAGGATAAACTAAACTGGACTCTCACGCCACATGCCTGACTTCATCTTTTCTAATAGTGTTCTTAATCACTTCTCACTGTGGAACATGGATTAAAGGAGTTCCGTTTCAACTAACAACTAACCCTTTTTGCCCTCAAAGATGCTACGGACCGTCACTCCTTATTGTTCATAAGTAATTCGGGACCATCTAGAAAAGTTTGGGTAATCAAAGATTGATTGAACAAGTATGCCCTCATCAAATAGGACTCATAAAATAAGCTGAAAAGCATCTTTTATTGACCTGTACCAGTGTTGAACTTAAGCGACTTTTTAAAAGTGATTTTTTTTTGGCAACTCCCTACCGGCAGTTGGTAAACCACCTTCTGCCAATATTCATTGTAAATAAGTCAGAAGCATTGCTTTCGATATCCTTTTATTCGTAATAAGGTTTAAATTTACTCATAGTAGAAGTTAACAGCAGTAATTGTTAATTTTTATAGTAGTGATATTTGTTAGCTGCTTTCACTGAAGTAAGGTGCAGTGGATAAATAAACTAATGATTGGCTGATTGATTGCTGTATGACTATTTTAAAAATGCGGTGGATTATAGACTGCCCCAAGCGTAGGTTTATGCCCACCTGTTGAATAAAGACAAATTACTACGATTATGTGAAACTTAGATATAAGCCTACCATTTCTCTTTAAAATCAGCTCTTTACATACATAAACTAGAAAGACGGTTCACTATGTCAATTTTGTAATCTCGCACCTTAAAATCCTTAACGAAATTTATTAAGGTCAGGACTAACCCGGATTACGCGGCTAAGGAAACCATATGTAGCGGAACCGAGAGCCGACGATGGTTAAGAATTCCAACTGGTATAACATTTTGATATCCTGAATAGTAAAACGACGTTATTTAAAGGAGATACATTTCTACCTAATTTGTGTTAGTTAATACAAGAAGTTTTCCTTTTTTCTTCAAAGATTTAATCAGTTGAGCGAGAAGGGAAAAAGCGAGAACGAAGGCAAAAAGAAGCTTCCGGAAATTAAGTGAACTTGTAAACATCTATTTGACATGAAAGCCACCACATCAGTCCACATTTTTTTCGAAGTACTAGAACAAGGCTTTCTACAGTACAGCTGTTATGCCTGAGTGAGAATCACCAATCGTGTTCTGGTCTGGTAGACTTTGATCTTTTGGCATTTTTGAGAGCATTGTGTGCCTGCACAAAAGGTTAATGTTTCTGGCATTTCTCTTCACAAAACGTCTCAATAACCTGGGTCAGACTCACTCCTAGTTCAGCCTGCCTTGGCTTTGTAGTCAACAACTACGGTGCGTTTCGGCACGATTTGTTTAGAATACACAGTACGTTAAGACTAATATTTATTTGTGCTTTCGTGCCTTTTAAGAAAAGATCAGTGAAGTGAAATTACTGAGTGCGGAGTGGTTGAGACCGGAGGGCATTTTTAGTAAGCAAGAGAGGACATGACTCGCTCCTGATTGGCTGTTTGGGCAAGTCGCGCCGTTTCTCCACTTCACTGGCTCAACTTAAAGTTTCAAACACAACGGTGGCTCAGCTTCCGTGTTACTGAGGGCATGAACATGACTGATTTTACAGTGCGGACAGTCCGCTTAGGTTGTCGAAACGTCAGTCAATGTCACCACGAACAGTCCTTCTCAGGACTACAGTCACCCGGACGATCATACTTCACTGACTTATGATATGACTCCTGGGATCAAACCATTAACACTAAAAAAAAAAATACAAAAAAGTTAATCCACTTTTGTTTTCAAAAAGTACACGTGTTTACACCTGACCGAGATAAAAGGAAAGCAAACTTAGCGGACTTATCTTTCTCAAGACAAAGAGACTGCGAGACAGAGAGATCAGGAGACAGAGACTGAGAGACTGCGCCTTGAGGCAAGCCGGGCACCCAACAGATCGTTCGGTAGAATAATGTATCTGTTCGGAAGATATTGACCGCTTCAGAAATTCGGGTTTTATTTGGCGAAATCTCGCCTTTCGTAGCACAGAAAAGTTAAATCCTTGTGTTTTTGGAGAAGCGTATAAGTCGTTTAGGGTACGAAACAAGGTCAGCTAGCATTCTCTGTAAGCGGCTCAGAAACTGGGGCATAAGATTCCTTCTCCGCTTTAGCTACAAAATCTGAAGACATCAACTTGTGTTGTCGTACAAAAATATCCCCCTAACGCAGACCCTGACACAATGTAAAAAAAAAATACATTTCGTGTATTCTCCTTAAATTTCCTTGCCTGGTGCCCTTGCTGAGTGTGCTAATGATTTACAAAGAAACAAGCAACGCCCCAGGGGCATTGGACCCCGCCGTTTTTCTCCTCCTCACAGGGAGCAAAATATATTACGGTCCTCAACATACCAGCCCAAATCGTGCAAATTTAAAAGTTGGTGATTTATCGTACCTTTGACGTGTTTGCTGCCATTCCCCCTTACGTCTTCTCCGCACCCTTTTCCCTGTGATAACATGAATCCCTGATAGTATGAGCCCCATCCTCATTCCTTGGTCATCCACCTGTCCTAGCTTTCGCGAAGAAGAACGTGACGAAATATTTTGACCGTAGCGTGACGCCGTTACGTCACGTTTTTTAAATAAACGAACATAGGGACATGTCAGCGTAATTCTAAATAGCAAAGGCACAGAAATTTAAATAGATTTCTTGATAAAGAAACTTATTCTAAAGTCTAAAGTAAACTGGTAGCTATGGAAAAAAAACTTAAGTCTATTTTAGGCCGTGATTCGATGAGTGATTTGGTGCAAGAAAGTTGCTTCTCCGAATCGTCTTCTGCCTTTCAATGACGTAATGTTTATGTGCTATGGCACGTAGCATGAATCACTGGCTTTCAAAGCTCGCTAGCGCCTTCGTCCTTGCTCTCATCGAAGAGAAGTAAACTCCATTGAATTTCTTGTACTTTTCTACACAACTTTCCCTAACGATTTTGGCGAAGTAAAGCAAAACTGCCAAAAAAAGCTTGCATTCACTGTTGAATTATTCAACTTGGCGAAAGCAAGGGACTTCCCCGAATTGGCTTCTGTGTTTCAGTGATGTAATGTTTACGTGCCAGGGCAAGTTAGGCGAATTCATGCGAGCTTCAAAGCTCGCTAGCACCTTCGTTCTTGCTTTCATCGAAGTGGTTTTTATGCCATTAAAGCGCCAGTAATTTTCTACACCAACTTTCATGAGAATTCTGGCGAATAAACGCCAAACGAACGAAGATTACCAGCAAGTATTGTTTTGACCGAGCGGAGGTCTGGGGCAAGTGACCACCAACAAAAAAAACGGGCATTACTAGACCCCGCCCTCACGGCGGAGTAAAAAAACGGGTATTACTAGACCTCGTCCTCACGGCGGGGTAAATAGTGACAGGCATCTAATTTCTCCTTACAATATCCTTACTTGATCAAACATACAGGTCACGAGAATAAAGGAAATGATCACGAAACATAAAATGACTCATGTTTCAGTGCAAATTCTCTTAACTAGCACCATAAGAAATGCTTGGAGAACAGTAAGGAGAATATGCTTGTTGATACAAGCGCTTAAAGGGTTAAATCAGTTGATATCGACCAGAAGTGTTTCACTCCCCTCACCGACTCAACATTACAGCGTCTTTAGAAACTAATTCCCGTCATTTTAGATTTTAATCAAACTGGTACACCACATTTTCTGAAAGCCTTTACTTTGAAGCGATATATATCGGTTAGAACTGGATGCCGTAGCCAAGATAATCTCAATTCCTATTTAGCCCAATTCACTCACCTCCCAAAGGTTCCCACAATCTATTATCGGCTCTAAGATGGTAGGAACATAGCTTGAACTTTAGCAGTCTCCCCTATAAGCGACCACAGAAGACAGTTGAAATTCAAGTTACGTAAGATCGGCAAAATGAGGAAATCAGACGCGAAAATAAAACGGGTGAAGGCTTGCGAGAGACGGAGCTCACCTTTCTCTCCGTCTGTAGCTTCTTTTTCCTCCTGTCAGTCGAGATTGTTTAATTTTTACCACAAAAAAATATTTGGTTGCCTGTGTTTTTATCATCCCCAGAGTTGCTTGGAGTCGCTCCTAGAACAGCTGTCTGTCGCGTCATTGCCATGTGCGTAGACTTGCTCCAAGTAGCTTAATAATAAAAGCCGCTTAAGGCACTTACTGCACCACCCCCATGGCATGGCCATTACCTTACGCATGCGCACAGCCATATCACCCCGGTAATGGCAGCCATGGACATTCTCCACCCCAGCGCTTACGCTTCTGACTTCGTGCGCCCAAAAGAGAAGAGCTCTGGGGCCGAGAATGCAGCCATGGATAGCTGTTTCGTCCTTGTTAGGACTCGTCAGCCCAATCTCGATCCAAGAGGCTGCATTCCTTTTGGTCAGCACCAATCAGTGTCAAAATGCTGGCGAATTGAAAACTGATTGGCTACTATATTTTACCCGAAGACTACGAGTAGGACGTTTTATTTCAAAACAGGAAATAAAATGTCGTGCCCTTACGAAGTTTTAGCTGGACGTTTTCAATCACGTCAGAGACAGACAATGAGAAAGAAATCAGAAAATGGTCGATGCAAATCCCCAAAGAATCGAAATGCAGTCAAATTCATATTCATGTTAGAGAAGACGCAGAAAGGGAACAAGTGTCGTCCATATGATGAAAACGAAAAAGGCGCCAAAACCTTGTGGTTGCAGCAGTTCTCCACAAAGCTGAATGGATTGCTTCAATCAATTCAATTGCATTGTGCATCCTTTCTGCCCTTTTTATTTTTTGCGTGATTAGCGCGCGCACGAGCGCGCACACTTGGGAACTTGGTGGGTTTTGATGAAAACTGAGCTGTTCGGAGAAATGAATGGCCGTTTTCTCCTAAACGATCACGGTAACCCCTACTTTTAATACACAAATGTAAATGAGATACGGTCGTGCACAATATATCTCGGTTTTAAGAAAATTAAAAATTGTGCTTTGAGATATTTTTATTATAAAAGCCGAAAAGAACACGTCTTTAGGTACGGCACGGTATAAAGCCCAATAATACGGGCAACATTTTCGTGCAACTTGTTGCGCAACAATGTTGCGTTGCAAATTGAGATTGTTTGTTCCGCGTATTACCATCCCCGGGGGGGTCTACTCCCTATAGTGGGCTATACGGGGAGGCTCCGTCCGAAAGGGGTGCCTTTTTTAAGCTCGCAGTATATAAAAGGGTAGGGAAAATTGCCATTTTAGTATACGAAGGGGTCTCAAAATCAGCTGGAAAGTGGAAGAAATGGTGGCTAAAGCGAAGTATATCAAAGGGTGCTACATTTTGGCAAACGTGACTACGCAACTGCATCAGAACGACTGAAAACCCGGGAAAAACGTGGCGAATACAGGAAATTCTATTGTTTTGGCTTATCCTTGAGGTATAAGAAAGGGGTGCACTTTTGCTCCGGGTATGTGAAAGGGGTACCATTTTGGTAAAAATTAGTATATTAAAGGGTAAGGGTTTGAACCTGCGGGCGGACCCTCCCCGTACAAAACTTTATTCACTAGCCCCTCCCGGTTTCATGTTGCAAAAAGTAAAAGCGACGTCTACTTTTTGCAACATGAAAATTTGTTGCGCGAGAAGGTGGTAATACGGGCAACAAACAATATCAACTTGCAACGCAACATTTAATTGTTACGCAAAAAGTTGCGCGGAAATGTTGCCCGCATAACTGGGCCTTATATGCACAGGAAGCAAATTGTGTAATTTGTTTCCTATTGTTTGTTCAACTAAAGTAGTATACAATGCAAGATAAATGACTGTTTTGTTGAACTATTCCAATGTTTCAATGCAAGCAATGACGTTGCTATAGGAACTATAGTTCTCATTTCTGATCACTAGTGTTTCTAAGGAAAATCTTGCAAGTCGTCTAATTGCTGTTAATGGCTATCTATGTTGTGCAAAAACGAGCACGGTGACACCTATTTTTATTGCATTTTTAAAAGGTTCAAAACGAAGCTATCAATTGGACGAATTAAGTTATAGAAAATTTCAATATTCCTTTTATTTCCCGACTTTGTATTAAAAATCCGTTCACTACGCGGAGCCGTGTGCGAATTTTGTCAAACAGAAGTTATACATCACTGGAGAACTTGAAACTTCGCTAGAGAATAGCCTATCACTTAAGAAAAATACTCCAATTGAAAACACTGGTATAGAGTCAGCCTAAAAATAATCATTCCGTTTGTTTCGCTGAGTGGACTAGAAGACGAACTTAAAAGTGTGTGTTCAGCACTTTAAATTTAAAGTCTTCTGAAAGAGTTTGCTTCCATCTTCTGTGTATAAAAAGAGTGATCCTTATATGTAATTGCTAGGGGACAAGTAGTCGAACTAAATAAATTTTTGCTACCACATTTAATCCGTATAAATTCACCTTTGCAGAACAACAAAAAAATCTGAACCAGCTCGCAAATCATGCGGACGCCCGAGGAATAGGTTTTACGCCGATCCGATACTGTTATTTTTGTGAAAACTTTTAGATATATTAGAGCACCACCGGGTTCAGTGGTCTTGTCCAACTTATTCTCAATATCTCCAGTTTCTTTAAAATTTCCTGTCCAAGCTACAACTTGTTTTAGAAAGATGTTGACCATGTACATGGTCCACAACAGACGATCGAGATGACCATTTCGCAAGTAAAATGAATCGGTCGTATTTCACTTAATTTCAAAAGATTAATTCATTTTAAAACTGTCAAACTGAGCACCATTCAAGTAACTACGTATACCGCTCCTTGCGAACATTTTGACAATCAGTAGCCTGAGAAAATTGGCGTTTTTGATAGACTGTGTTCAGTCCGGGCCACAACCAGAACTGGATATATGGTGACGTCATCCAACTTTCCAAGATGGCGGCCACACGAAGGGACACGATGCTGGGTCACTTCTCAGCTCTTTTCTAGGCTGTGAAGTGCCC
>Ga0126336_10001093_pt1 | contig 13295 bp, 7 predicted proteins | sample SidCmetagenome_FD_92530 | JGI IMG/M metagenome (GOLD analysis project Ga0126336, IMG submission 92530) | Coral microbial communities from El Islote,Puerto Morelos, Mexico - Siderastrea C C metagenome | ecosystem: Host-associated > Invertebrates > Cnidaria > Coral | place: El Islote,Puerto...
CGTTAGACTTTTTTGATTTTATAGGTCGATTTAGCTTTCGTAGCAGGGACCTTATTGACGTTTGAGGTCATTTTCTTTTTCCTAAAGTTTATCCTTTTTAGCACGTAGCCTCAACAAACATACGTTCATAACGTTTTACACATTTGTTTTTCCTAAAGGCACTTTGGCTCGATAAATTAACTCAAACAAAAGATTATTTTAGAATGATAAGTTATTTCTGATGTATTTTCTGACAGAGGGAGCAGTGTCAGTAACCTAAAATCATTACCCAGCCCGTTTTAACATTTCAAAGACTTTATGACCAAATCGTTTCCTAGAAACTTCTTGCAGCCTCAAGGGTTAATTTATTACAAAAATTTCACGGCTTGCCGATAAGGAAGTGTTAAGAAAAACCCTTTGCATAAATTTACAAAACGAGCAGTTGATTCACATGTTTAGATATAAATTGCAGTCAAAATACATAAGTTATCAGAGGACTCTAAACCGTGCTTGAATTCAGGGGCCAAAGAAATTGCACAAGAAAAGGTATTCAGTCTTATACAAAATATATATTTAACATGTTAGGGTTGTTGTATTTCAAGCTAAACAGGGTGGGATGATTTTCATGGTATGTGACAATTTTCAGATTTTATATATAGCCCGCAGGCTTTCGAGTATCAAGATGATAAGCAGAGGCCCTTTTCCACTTAAGAATGGGCATTTCGCAATTTCGTTGCCTAGCCGATTAAATGCACTTGGTTAAATAGTAGCACTATAAAAATCTTAATAAAGGGAAGTTTAAAGAGAGTCACATAATTAGGGAAGTTTTCAGGGCAACTGCGTGGTCCAACTGCACTCAGTTAATTATCAAAACTAATTAATTTTGTACGTTAAGAACTACTGGGCGAGTAATAACTGATGAGCAAGAAAAGCGAATAACATCGACGACTATAAAATTTAGCGACAGTTATAAACAACTTTACAATCGAAACAATACGATTTAGTACTTGTCCGGAATCGCTAACACGTGTGTTATTGAAAGGCGATTGCATTTTGACATGAAGTTTTTTCTTCATTGATCTTGTACACGTCTCTTTCTTTTGAGAATGTCAAGTTATCTGTATAGACTGTATTGAATCTAAAGGTGTTCCTGCAGATTATTTCCTCACAATATGCCATGTTGCAGTGGAATAAAACATTAAATGAGTATGCTGAAACGTAGGCTAGTATCTAAGGAAAGAAACCTGAGTTTAAAATGACGCCTTAGTCAGGTGCTCAAGAAACTAAAACTCTTACTGTCACGTAAAACTCAAATTTTCAGAACACTAGTTTAACTTCATTACCATCCTTTGGGCCATGAACGTTGAAGAGGGCATGTGTAATCTGAATGTATGAATTGAGAGTGCGTTAGTGAAAGACAAACAGTTTTGCCTTGCGAGAAGGAAGCTCTTTTACATTCAAACCTGATTGACTCTCGGCACGTGTCGCTTAGCCCAGTCCGTTCCTCCGTCAGAAAAGAGATCACTGGACGTTCCTAGCCTTGCTAGCACGTTTTTTTGCTTTCACTTCTCTAATATGCTTTCTCTAATTTTCCAAATACGCTATAGTCTGTGTGCGTCCGTGTTTTGGAGCGAGTTCAGCGTGCCACTCATCGCAGTTCGAGTGATCGAGACTCAACTCTCCAGCTGCATCGATATATCTTGTGGACAAATCTAATGTGAGTACGTAAGACAACTCCAAATCTTTCACCATTTAAACTGACTTAAACCCACGTGTCTGTTATAGCAACAGAGAAGAGAGCTTCTCGACCTTGTAATGCTATTTTCTTTGCTTGTATACAAATCAGACTCTTGAATCCGTCTAAAATGAGGGTGATTGGGGATCTAAGAATGTTCCAGATAAAAGGAAAAACGTACTCACTTCACTTTGAAATATTTCTTATGGCCATTTTATGATAGAACAAATTTATTTTGCTCTTTATATATTTTGAGTGAAAGAGTGATCTGATTATTCGATTTACAAAAAAAAAATGAACCTCTCTAAAGGGCTTTTAAGCATCGGTTTATAATGCGGTATTTTTTGAAAGAACCCATAAGCCCGAATTAACAAACATGCTTCCTCTTAACCGATAACAAAATAGCCTTCGAGTAAAGTTAAGCCGGGAAATGGCTGCAGTGACCAATTTTCAGATTGTGGCAGCTATAACCGTCTTGCTTACGGTTCATCCAAGGGTTTTTATTGAACAGTAAGCGTACGAAAGGTTACATTTTCCTAATTGCACTGTACAAAAACGTAGGAAGTTGACCATTTTTTAAATTTTCAAGGATCTGGCAGCGAGAATTAAGGGATGTGCCCAAAACAATAGGAGTACAAAGAATTTTATCAGCTCCTAAATTTAGAAGAATAGAAGAGGATTTCGTTATTTTAACAAATCTTGTACTTGATAGGTATCTTAGCTTTATATACGCACAACCTCTGAATTACATTCAATATTAGAGAACTTCAAGTGAAAATAAAAGGAGATTCGGCAAGGTTTATAGGTAAATAGCTTCATTTGACTGGTTTAATCTAGTTTTCTAAGCTCTGTAAGGCTCTGAAAAGCTTCTTCAGACGAAACAATGACTATAATCACAGAGTCAGCCTTGTGTCCAAAAGCTGGTTAAGTGCGTCTGTAAGAATGAATAATCCCTTGAGGTACTTAAAGGTAGCATAGAATGCATTTATAGCTTACAGACATGGAAAATCACGGGACATTACGTTCCTTTTTCAATGTAACAGTTGAACTCAGATCAAACTGGCAACACCATTGGGCGTGACTGGAAATTAATCACAAAAGAAAAGCTTTTCAAGAAGAGATTCGATAACGACCACTCCCATGTGTGTGTTTAACTAAATTTTTGACCTAACCGAGAAGCCTTGAGCGTGCCGGATAATCTCGATGTTTCAGTTTGCAAGCGATTCGTGTGGCACTGGAAGCGGCCGGCTGTCAAAGTCGTTTACAAGTAGCAAGATATCTTGATTCGATCGTTGTTAGATATGCTTCTTCAAGTTCACTCGGGCTGGCTTGTGTCTTTTTCGATTTTGAGCCTTGTCAGATTTTGAATCTATCATGTATGTATATTGCTTATATGCCATACCAGCCAGTAACTCAATTCTCAAAAATGCTCTAATCTCTCGCCCCCTAAAGCCGGAACTATCCGAAAATATTCTACCTGAAAGCACGTTTGTGTCACGTTTTTCCACCAGTTTCGTTGTTCTTTCAAACCGTTTGGGTTGGAAAAAATCCAAAAAATACAAAACGAGGAAGAAGTGTGAAATGCTCCTAAACTGTGTCCTGGGCGTGCATGGATTAATGAAAAAGTTCTAGAAAGGCTTGCGTGTCCCACTCTAAGTAGGTCTATTGACAGCATGTATGGGTCTTATTGACCTCAAGACGAATATGGTAGGATATAAATCGCGTATCACGAGAGGTACGCAAACATTCAGGAGACTTTAACATTGCTGACAACTAGGCCAAGAAGGAGGCGTACATTTTAACATTTCATTCAACGCCCATCTCTTAAAAACTTCCCGTGTTCACGTTGTGCCTGTTGCTAACACTCAACAGAGATATTCGCGGGATTTCAGTATTAAGTTAAATAGGTAAGTCGAAAATTTTGTATAACAGTCACGGCAAGGTCTTGTGTAAAATTATCGCAGTTATTACATGACCCTGCATGCTAAATTTTGTATGTCAAATACTGCAACACAAAACTGTATAAAAAGTTCTCCGGATTCGCGAATTGCATTTCGAACAAATAATAAAGTGCTAACTAATTTCTGATTCCTTCCGAAAAGCGGTCGGACTGTTTCAGCGCCAGCAGATACCACTGCAATTATCACAGGCAAGGATTTAAGACGTTGATCCGTTTATGAAAATTTACTGCGTTGACAGGAGAACGCCAAAATTAGCGAGGGTTAATTGATATGTAGTAGTTTCCATTTCGGTCAATCGTCGATCTTTGTCCGATTGCAATTTATACGAATCGGCCTGCTCCCCTTTCCGGTGATAGGCGATTTCGTTTACCGGCTTGTGAGGAAGGGATTTGGTTAGAGATCTTTCTCGTCGAGCCCTATTAATACACAGAGCAAACCGTTACTTTACAAAGGAACTACGATCGCTTGAGAAAGGTATGGACAACTTTTGCTTTTATCAAAATGATCATGTTTATAAAAACAAAATTTATTGGATTCGTAAACGATATGAATTGTCTCGACTTTGTCTTAGTTATGTAGTCGATAGCTCGATAATTAAGGTGCGCCCTCTGTTTCAGTGTATGATTGTTGCTTTTGCATTAAAAATAGTGTTAACTAGTCCGGCCTTTGGTTGTGACATGTTAAGAAACAAACGAGCAAACGAAAAAGGAACTAATAAAATTCGGATTTGATTTAATTTCCGGGAAGCTCTCAGAACTACAATTCGCAGGGACAGAAAGGTCTAATCCGTCCGATTTTCACTTCTTATTTGATGGTTCTGTCACTTTTTATTGCAACCAAATTCATAACAGTGTAATTTTGAAAAGGTGGGTTCCATAAAACCATAATATAGAGCAAATGAATTATGTTTACTCTTTGCAAAGAAAAGACGTAGAGAAAGGCAGTGTGTAGAGAATGGTTGAACACGTTAAATGGTTTACAAAAGTAAAATATCGGTAATTATTCACCTTAGTTTGAAGAAAGAATAAAAAGGCTTCAGCTATCAACTAAAAATTCAAAACCAAAAATAAAATGTGAGCAAGCCAATGTTTAATCATAATATAGGTTGCAAATATAAATATTGAAATTTGCTATTGATTGTAAACTTATGACCTGTGGCAGAACAAACGGTTTAGTTAATGTTCGTTTTCAACCACTGAAATCGATCTTGTTAATTACAACTAATTACTTCTTTTCCACCGAAAGTCGGAATCTTGAAAGGTCGATTGAAACTTAAATTGCAAGCCTTTGTTTTGGACGGTGTTCAACCTTCCTTGAAATTTCTTTCAAGAAAGGCAAAATATTCGGTTTTACTATTCAAACGAACTCTATTGTATCAGTTTAACGTTTTGTTGTTTTCAAGATCACTAGTTTGCTTTCAACGGTTCCGTTCCTTTGAAACATGCTCAAAGCGCCCTGAAATTTCCTTTTGCATGCAAATACAACTCTATGAGATAATTGGCAAAACATTCGCTTCTTACTTTATTACACTGCTAAAGTGGTGCAAATTAGAATTGATGAGATCCTTCACAAAATGTTGTTGAAATAAACACTCTCGACAATTTAGAATTATTGAACGCGAATTTAATAACAGTTGCCTTTTGAAGAGGTTTAGAACATTGCCGCAAAAATTTTGCGCGGCATCTGGAAGTCTACCCCGCCTCTATTGATTAAAATAACAAAACTCTATCTTCTCGTGCCGTTCCAAGTTTAATATACTAAGATAAAAACAATTATAAGAGGCGAAGAGCAATGGCCACTGCGACATAATCATTTTAAAAGGGTAAGCAAGAAGGATCAACGTAGCTCCAGGTCTCTAGCCGTGAATCTCTAACGATATTAATGTTAAATTAACCTCTTTCGAGCGGGGAGTCCCGCTAACAGTTTGTATTAACTGATCACTTTTCGTTCCCTGTTTGCTTCATTCATTCCAGGGAAAGGACTTATGTGTTGATCTACGAGAGCTAACAACGCACGATTTATTTAAACATCTCATAGAATATCTGCCCGGCAAAGGAATTGAATTACGTTGCGGAATCGCTAGAGGTAAGCACAGTAATTATTTATCATTGGTCGTATTTCCTTCTCACGTTGAGCATTGTAAAGTTGAGTTCTCTCAGTTTCATATCGATAGAACCAACTACATCAGACCCCTGTTGTTATACATCCTCAAATTGTGTTCGTTATTGTATTATCATGATAAAATAAGCAACTAAATCTAGCAAAACCTCTTTGAATATCAACATTGAACACGAAAGCGCTTCGTCAGTAGATTGTTACTGAAATTAATCAGGACACCTCGTTCTTTTCTGCCACATGACAGCCAACTACCGTTAGCCTTTATTAGTAAATCCTACGTTTGAGAAATGTAGAGCTTTACAGGTTGCTTTCAATGTGTTACTGGCTCATAAATACAATAGAGGTTTTTCCAATGTGAGTCATCTGCTACTGAGAGTTGAGGTGTGCTATTTTAATGACCTGACCATTGATCAACAAAACCCAAGCGCAATCACTTCCTCACCTTGTGCGCCTAATCACTACTCTATCGAGATTTAAAATCGAGCGTCTTTTCCAGTTAAATCGCATTGTGCCTGTTCGTTTATCAGCTTGTGTGGGGGGGACAGCTCTCCTCGCTTAGTTGAACAAGGAATTCTGGACAAATTAAACGGCAGTTTAGAATATGACATTCTCGTCAATAAAGCAACATGCTGTGATAAACACCGCCCAGAAGCAACCGAAGCAAAAGCAAAACAATAACCCTTTATTTATCGTGATTTACCTTTCCTTGAGTTGATTGTAAAATCACAGAATACAGGCAGCGATAAGGCGACCTTCCCGATATAAGCTGTCGTGTTAGATGTTGAGCTTTTCCTTAAGGCCCTTTAATAATAGGATATAGAAGAAATAATCCTTCAAAGTGAAAGAAAGATCGCCAAACGCTTTCAAAAACCAATTACCCCGATAATAAGAATCCATGAAATCCCACAGAAGCGCTTGTATCTATTCCTTTCTTCACGTTGGAGTCATTACGGACGTCTCATAGTACTCGTTTTATTCACACGGAAAGTATTTTATAAATTCAAACCGCAGAGGTCTTGAGCGAACACAATTACTGATGCCTGTTGAGTGTATAAGTTTCCCACACAGATGGTCAAAGGAATCGCGGTTTTGTCGCAGACATGCTTTTGTGATTAGCAAGAGACAAGATGACCTGTACCAGATTTTCGAGATAGGACTATTACACGAGAATTGCCACTGAAAAGAGCTATCATTTCAAAACTACGAAAATCTGCTATCTCCCTAGATCAATATTTGTGTTCAAACTGTGTGTTTTTACGGTTTTCTGTTTGATTGCAAGTACCACCTCGTGCTGACGTATGGTTTTTCCAAGTGTTTACCTTCGCATCATCTAAGTTTCGAGATAAACAGCGTAAAGATAATTGAAAAGCACATTTATCCCACTATAGCAACACGATTACAGCACAAACGTAAGGGCGCTAGAAAATACGACCAATCTTGAGTCTTTTATTGCAGTAACGCAAGTAAGGTCTTTCAAAAGCCGATTTATCGCTTTGACCTCGTCTATCGAGACCAAAAGGAAACTGGGATAAGTGTTGTTTATATAAGTTTGTTTAAATCACGAACATAAACTAGATGCCTCATTGTAGCTACATATGCGTTATGTTGAATTACCTTTTTCTGCAGCTCTTTCTTCCTTGGTCGTTTGATTAAGCCCCTAAATGTGTATTCAAAAAAATGTTTTCGGGTAGCCGTGAAATATAACTGTTTATAGGATGGAATCGTGCAGTACACACAGACACTCGGCGGGAGGTTCCCTGGATGTTTAATTTTCAAGCAGGAGTTTGTATGTCTAGCCCCCTTTGCCAACAGAACCAAGAGGGGGAGCCAAGACAAAGAGATGTGTTTTCTTATTGTCTGTCAGTAATTGACTTGAGCTTAGCCCTGGAATTGTTCCCTTTCTCTTCACGTTTTGCGTCTAAACTCGAGTCGTAAAAACCACAAGTAAAATCTAATCCGGAAACGTTGGTGAGCAGGGCACGAATTCCTCCCCGTGGGTTTTTAAGGGGTAAAAGCTCATTGAAGTAATCAATATAAGCACAATTTCTATGGCTGCGAAGAAAAAATGAAGTTTTTGATAGTGTTGAAGAACCTATTTTATTGAAGACTGCGTCAAGTGACGTTAAATCTAGCAAGACGTTCCCTAATGAAGTATTTTGTATGAAATAAAGAGTGTCGAATACGTTTTCCAGTTGTATTGTATTCTCGATTATATCACTCACGCCTTAATAGAAAATGCTTGACAAGACTTGAAGCCCACGAGCTATTGCAATTCTTGCCAGATGAGCTCGTTCTACTAGAATTCTGTTTACTGAATTGTAAAAATATTTCGTATTTTCATTTTACAACAACTTTGGCTATTTTATCTCCCAGTATTTTTCATTGATTTTAGAAATAAAGAAAGTTAAGGAAACGAGGAAAGTGAGGGATTTTCCAGAATTTCTGGGACAGTTAAAAAAACCTGATTGAAAAAAGTAGGAAATACTTCTTCTAAAGATCCGTTTGACAAAGGATCGTTTGGTCTAATTAGTTAACAAAAGATTACTGAAACGAAAAGGAGCGCTCAAAGGAGGACCTGGTTCAGTTTTTGTAAACTTTGTACTAGAAAATAAGAAACCATTTGTGCCATTCAAAGCCGCCAAGAAATTAAACATATCGTTGGTCGGTAAACTGATTTGCAAACGACCCAAGACAAGTTGGATTATTTGTGCACCAAGCAATATCACAAAATGTGAATGAACTTATACATCAGTAAAGCTTTAATTGCTATGAGAAACTAAATAGTTAGTGTATTTAAGTTTTCAAGTCACAAGATTTGACATTGTAAAGTCGATAACTCAGGATGAATTGAGCTAGATGAGGCAAACGGGTTTTAAACTTTTCCAGCCAAAAAAAATCTGACAATGTGGTTATTTCTGGGGCGTCACTCCAAGATTACAAACTTTGTTTGTTTACTAAGGGTGGCATGTTACAATCTTCCCGCTTTCCAATAGCTCATAAGCAAGACCAAACCTAACAGTCTTAAAATTAAATCGGTAATTAGTGCACCTTTGGTTCTAATTGAAAATCTTTTGAATTCGGGATAGAAATGAATTTCTCCTTTTGGTGTGACGTAATAAAAGTTGACTTATCCTTTTCTTCTGGTGGTCATTGTTTTCTGCCACAAATGCTACCACGTATACGAAAAATAAATGGACTACTGTTTTGCCATAGCGTGTGTCTTTCAAAATTAAGCTTTTAGCAAGGCCGCTCTGTTCTAAATATGACATTTCGCGCAATACGTTCGTAAAACAATTTGATTTAAGCCCTCAGTAAACTGAACTGTGTCAGTGGATTAGTGGCCTCCAATCCATGGGACATCCGTCCTATTCTTTACAAAATCAAATTAAAGGAGCCTATTCGTCCAACTTATCGTCCATAAAGAGACTCTATATGTGTCTAAAATCAGGAAACTCAATGCTTATTAGTTGGCAAGCGAGTCGGGACAACAGATATAGTTTATGGAAATGTCTTTTTCGATGTACGAGAACCGTAACGGATTCTTTCCCATTCCAAGTTCTTACTTCTCCAAATGTGTTCTCAACTCTTTCTTTAACAAGGAAAGGCAAGCTGTTGACCTAGTAAGTAGTTATTTTTTTCGGCAAGTTCTCAGGGTGTCATTGCTTTCGAGATCAATCATCGGTAAACAAGGTGATCAACTGCGAACTTTCAATGTTGCCTGTTCTGCGGTTTCCCGCCTTCGTAAATCGGCGATGTAAGTAAAGCGTTCTGGTTAAGCAATAACAGGGTCTGTTTTATTACTTTCTCGGATCAGCGCGCGGAATCATATCCTTTGAGATAACTTCTTCATTTTATTTTACCAAGGAGTTTTGCGGATTAATTAATCCTGTAAACTAGTTCTGTCCTCACACGTGTTTCAAGCGGGGTTTTGTGGATTACGCCTTGTGCCTTTATTCTTTTCACTTCACTTGCTTAACGCACAATTTGCTTATTGAGGTCTTCGATTATAAGCACTCAAACGTTCTCAGACATTTTTATAGGAGAAATTTGTTTTATCTCAGTAGACGTCCAAGTTTCGATTTCTAAGATGTTTATTTCTAATGTTAATTTCTAAGCTACTATTTGGTTTTTATTTCTTTGCTCAATTTCCAAGCGTCTTCTTCATAGAATCAAAGTTTGCAACTTTTGCTGAATTGATCTAAGGATTCCCTAAGCCATAACGACATCTGATCATGAGCTTTAAGGCTTACAATTAGCAATATCTACAACTTTTTTTTTCCTTCTAGCTTTCCGTACTTCCTTATTTAAAAAATGTCACCCAAGTAGTGTAAGTTCTGTTAACAGTGTGCAACCCAAAATGAATGGTTATTTTTGTTACTGCAGCCTCGAGGAACCGAGCTTGTCAAGTATTATCATGTTGTTTCTTTAACCCAATCACGATGACATCTCGTAGTAGGTTCGTGTGATGTGGCTTTAACCTTTTTCGTCTAGAGTGAACATAAAATGCTGCCATTTAAGTAGAAGCTGTTGAGCATGGCAATTCTTTCCTGCGGTGCTGTTTGTGTTTCGATATCTTTACAAAATGAAATTTCGTACTTTTTTTTTCAAGATTTAACTTGTCCACTATTACAAATGAAGTTTGAATTCTCCATGATGTTTACCAATACGCGTCCTTTGGTATCAGTCCTGAGAATTTCTTGGTGAATCAAGACAATATTTCCAGCAGTTAATTCCGTCCCTTCGCCACCTGCCTGCTCAGTTGACAATGCACTAATATTTAAGAAAGAAATTTATGCCAAACTTGGTCACCACTCGGTAATCAAATGTGGGAATTAAAGCATAGTATTAAAGGATCCTTGTACTACTAAAGTGTCAGTTATTTTGAATGAAGAGAATTGACCAAGTTTTGGCCTCAATCCTCAAAAATCGTTTATTTTAACTCTCAGAGACCATCGACAACCTCTTGAACTCCTTCATAACATCTAAGCGCTTAACTATTTTCAATACATGAAGTTTTATTCCTTTTACACTCCGAAGAGTTGAGATCTTTTTGGTGAACCCCTAAAAACCCAATGTGCCATCAGTCATGATGTCTGAGAGTTCTGCCACAAATTCCTTTCGCCGAGCTTCGATGACACGATTAGACACTAAATGGCGTCAACAGCACGTTAACTAGACTTACGAAACTCTAAGTATCGTAATTCTATAACTGATGCATTATAGTGTGTCTAAAAGTTATTTTGAACGACTTTTGGAGATTGCAAAATAACATAAAGTCCTTGGTTGGTGACTGTTGGCTTGGGACAACTGATTGCTCAGGGTTTTTGGCGGTTTGGGGTTTTTGTTATTGTTTATTTCGTTTCTTCCTATCAGCCACTTCCTTAGCAAAAGAGCACGTTTACTAATTAGCACAAACTGGCCCCTATTGGTGAACGTAATTAAATGACAGAAATTGAAAATAAATCGTCGGTTTTATGGCATCTTCCTCCCAGAACTGGTTCTGATCTGTGAGCGAATTTCTGAATGTTCTCGCCATGTGTTTTCCCGCCCATTCCAAAAATAATGGCATTTTTAGTAACTCTTCAAACAACCGGATTCTTTCATGAGATAATTCGAATCCTTTAAATGGATTTCTATGTTTGCTAATGGAGAGGAAATGTTATAGATAATTTTGTAGAAGTGTTTCCGTTAGGTTGAACAATATACATGAAACTACCATCGCGTGAAAACGTGCTTGGTTTTAATTCTCGTGACATCATCAGGATATATCGTGACAAGTTTAATCCAAACCTAATATTTCATTTGCAACTACGCGGCTTCCTTTTGGCTACCGTTGCAGTCAATTTTACCTCCCACATTGTTCTCAATTAGCAAAAGAGCAGTAAAGATTCTACGTTTGATGTTGAACAAATAAAAGCGCTCCCCCGTGCGCTCGTGTGGAACGGTGCATAGACTTAACAAACTTTCGGCCACGTAATCCCGCATAGCTCTCATGACCTAGGCAAGAATAATCCGGCTGGGTGTAGCACTATCATACGTTTGTTTTTATTATGTTGAATTTCAGGAAGAGTGCTTCAAGCGGATTTTCTGTCCCGTCTTTTGTGTTCGTAATTTGACAGCTAGAATCTGCAGGGGGGCCTTAAGGGGCAAGCTGGTAAAGAAGGTCGCGAGACTAAGCCGCAAACTGATCATTTCACCAGTATTTTCATTTGCTTCCATAGCACGCGGCACACAACTCAGTCTCAACCGTTCACCAAGAATCAAATATGGCGGGCTTTCTGAACCATTATCCACCATACCCGGTTAACGGAGTTAACATGCCTCCAAGAACAGCCGACATGTTCTCCCCAATGGTTGCTCCGCCTTATGGTAAGAATCAAATTTTTATTTTTAGACACTAAAGACCGACGATTCTTCATTCGAGTCACCAGAGTCCTCATAATCTTAGGCAATGGCAACCAAAAGAACACTCGATCCAGAGCGAAGCCTCGATTATCCACTACTAAGCTTTGTAAATGGTTTTCGAGAACAATTTCCCTCCGTTTTATAGTTTTCCCTGTAGCTTAGAGGACCTCCCAGATTTGGAGCTTTAGAATTTGTGAAAGGTATTTAGACGAGTGTGATTTTCGACAAAGCCTATTTGAGAACTTCCACTACTAGCAAAATGCTGGGTGAATACACACACTGCCTGTGGTGTTTAAATGCAAGATCGGTTTCCATCTGTTTCGTATTTATCCAGTGACTGGAAATACGTTCATCCTGTGTGTCTTTTGAAGGATTGCCTCAAATTGTGTCAAATTCAAGATGGAAGTTGTTTGTTGTCCATGTAGGATTTGCGGGCGCCAAAACTCTTAAGTTAGGCCGATTTTCGAAATATAGATTTTTTTCAAAAACGAATGTCGTTTAGGGGTTGAGAAATATACTTCCCGTAGAAAACAATAAAACTGATTTGCGGCTATGGAAGCTGTCGTACAAAGACCGCATAAAGATAACATTATGACTAATGGCGTTGATAAAATTGGTTTTAAAGAGATCTCTTTGATGCAATCAGAAAGACGATAAAATTGTTCGTAAATCGTTTAAAAATTGGTTAGTATCTTTAACTTAAATCACGGTTGAGTTTAAGAGAGCTGAACTTGGAAGACTTTAAATATCGTTTTAGTTCTTTATTGACCATGCAAATGAAAAAAATCGGGAGTGTGCCGTGCTATAAAAAGAACCGTTTGTTCAAATATTTGTGCGTTTAATTTGGCCAAACTGCATTCCACAGAAAATAATTCAAGTAAATGCCTATTTGACAATTAAGGACGCCGTATTGATATCTAGCTAGTAAAAATGAGTATTGTATGCACAGTGTTCCTGGCGAAGTTTTTTCCTAGCCTTGTGTTAAAAGTTGAAACAACAGAGTAGAGAGAGGGAGACACGCAGAAAGAACAAGTCCATTTCACAATTCCTACAACTCAAACTTAGTTTATTCAATTAATGTAGAATGTAATTGCACA
>Ga0126336_10001094_pt1 | contig 13294 bp, 12 predicted proteins | sample SidCmetagenome_FD_92530 | JGI IMG/M metagenome (GOLD analysis project Ga0126336, IMG submission 92530) | Coral microbial communities from El Islote,Puerto Morelos, Mexico - Siderastrea C C metagenome | ecosystem: Host-associated > Invertebrates > Cnidaria > Coral | place: El Islote,Puerto...
AAGTACTAAGTTTTTGTTATAAATAGTTTTTAATTAAGTTTCTGGCAGGTCCCCACCAGCCTTTGGGTTGCCTCAAACCGACCTGCCTCAACAAAAAGTATATGTATGTATGTATGTATGTAGCCTTAGCCCTTCGTTAATCCTTTGCTCTGACGAAGGGCTAACGCTCGGAACGACAGCTTTGGAACCTCTTTACGGTGGCTGGTTTCCCTTACATGTATGTCAATTGAACTAAGTTGATGTCACGATGCAATCAGTTGAAATATAAATCGTGAAGTTTCTACTGTGTTCCGCTAGTCTACACTCGTGCCCAAATCTGTGCCACTTTCAAAGCACCTAAGACCCTTAAGAGACCGCTCACAATCCACTTTTAAAGGAGGTGGAGTCTATTTATAGTAGTAAACGAGGAAAGGGTTGGAGGAGCGAGAAAGTGGTAGGAAAATGGGGCCCCTAACCCCCCCCCACCAACTTTCTTGCTCCTCCTACCCCTTCCCCATCTACGCCTGCTATGCAAGCTAACTTATAGCGAAACTCCTGATAACTTCAGGGACCCATGTGAAGCACACATGCCTAGAGTAACAAGTAATTCTTCAAACGTTGATGTCATTACTCACGTATTAATTCAACTATAGCCCTTTGTGTCCTCTTCTCTAATTTTTCTAGTTTTGTTGCAACATCACGCTTTAAATCCCTACAATAATAAGAACAAAGTGAAAAATGTTCTAGCACAATTTTCAACTCATCTTCAATGTTAACCGTTGTCTATATCATTCATGTATCTGTACTTTAATCGCAAACTCTCCTAGACCAACCAAAACGTGTTTTACTCTGTCCATTGTATACAGAAAAGTACAGCAACTCACCAGTCAGGTTTTCTTGGTGCTAAGTTAGCCAGATCCTACAATAGGAAATCAACCAGTACATGAAATTTGTGTGATATTGTGCTTTACATGGAACGGTAAATAAGCGAAGAAAATTTGAACTGTAAAGTTAGTGATCTACACTTTGAGAGCAGAAGCTTTAATTCAAAAAGGCTAGTTAAAGAAAGCTTACTTACATTCTGTACTTGAGTATTGCTGTATTTGAGCAGTTCTTAGTCTGTTTGGTCTTTACTTTTGCACTCTTTTTTTTCAAATAAATATAACCATTTCCAGAGTGTCTGGGGGTTGTATGCCTTACTTTTGGAAAACAAGAGAGGTGGAGGGTTATCACTTTTCTTGAGGAGGAAAAAAAAACAGGGAGATGGAGGGGGTTACTGAGTGAAATTCCCTTTGCAGCGGGAGTTATCATCATCATCATTGCTTGGCTCCACAAAAAGTGTTCACAATTTATTCCTTACCACTTCTTCTATTACTTTGTCGGCCTTAGCTTTTTCAAGATGTTCTTGTACTTCATCTTCAACTGCGTTAAGTAACAAAAAAAGGACATTCTCTGAGAGACATAAGGTACATGATGAGATGTTCATTACAGTAAACCAATAGTTTGCTTTCAAGAATGGAGCAACGATTTAACATATCCTGTGTATTTATCTCATTTTCTTACCTTAAATGTTGTGTAATTATTCCAACTGTGAGGTAGATCTCTGTTCATTTGCGTTTGAAAATGATGTCACAGAGTATTTTAAATGTCATGCAACCTTTTTTATCGTTAATAAAGCTTTCTTTTACACTGTAAAGTGTTTGTCAAAATCTACTGTTATTAGAGGTTCAAATGCGTACATGTCTATATTAAAAGTGATTACTAACTCAGCATCTCCTCAGAAAAACTGACGAACTAATGCAAACAGTTTACAGCAACATTCACAAACCTGAAAGAGGTTTTGCATTTGGTATTTTCTTCTCTTTTAATGTTTCATCTTTAGGTGCATAATTTCTAAATTTTATCGCTCTTGTGGGAGGCCTGTGAAGAAAAAAATCATCAAGTAAAGAAATTGATATTTTTACTTCCAACATATAATGTATATATTTTTTGTTCAACTTGTTATTATTATCTCTAGGACTTTATACTCTACCTGAAAAGGACAAGCTTGACACCTCACTCTAATTGGGTTAAAAACAGAGCGAAAACCTCAAATATCATTAATTGTAAAAACATCCTAAGACAAACATCACTGCAGGAAAGTATAAAAGCTTTCATCGGAATGGTCACAATTTTGCTTTTCATCCATCAACAGTCTCAAAAGATAGAACCACCTTGAACAGCATGATAAACAGCACCACAGCATCTTAAAGTACTGCTCAGTACCTTTCATTTGAATGGTCACACTTAAGGATTTCTTCCACAGTCTCAAAAGATAGAACCACCTTGTACAGCAAAATAAACAGCACCACAGGAAAGTACTGCTCAGTATCGTTCATTTGAATGGTCACTCTTTAGGTTTTCATCCCCAGACTCAAAACTTGGAACCACCTCGTACAGCAAAATAAACAGCACCACAGGAAAGTACTGCTCAGTAGCTTTCATTTGAATGGTCACACTTTAGGATTTCACCTGCAGTCTCAAAAGATAGAACCACCTTGTATAGCATAATAAACAGCACCACAGGAAAGTACTGCCCAGTAGCTGTCATTTGAGTGGTGACTGGTCACTCTTCATCCAAAGAATGACAAGTTGGAAACACCTTGTAGAGTTCATGTACAATAAACATCAACACAGAAAAGTACTCAGTAGCTTTCAATGGAACGGTAACACGTAAAGGTTTCATCCACAGACTCAAAAGTAAGAATCCCTTTGGACAGTGTAAAGAACAGCATAACGGGAAAAGACTGCTCAATAGCTTTCAATTGAATGGTCACACTAAAGGGCTTATCCACAGATGTCAAACTAAGAATCACAGTTATTAACTTAAGGACATTTTTGCTAATAAGTAATTGTTTCTGTGCATCCTTACTGTGCACGCAATTCACCTGGCAATGTAATGCCACATTATGCATGCTGTTGAAGAAATGAAGAGAATAAATTTGATAGTGCCTGTGGGCATTTTAATATCTAATATCTGCACACAGGTTTAACTCTCTTAAATGTTCGGTGACTCCAGCGTTTCTTTTGATAGATCACTTTCTTTATCGATTATCTACGTTTTAGCAAAAATTGAAGAAAATCTGTGTTGTGGAAGTTTTCTGCCCAAACATCATCGAATTCTGCTATTATTTTAGCTGCACAATGCTGGCAAAAGCCCATCTTAAATGTTGAGTTTAACTGAAAGGATGACATGGGCTCAAATCATTTACTTAACCCAAGATTCGATGTGGGCCAAATCATTCTTCGATGGTGAATTCTTTTCCTCTAGCTTTGTGGAAAGCAACAAAATTTTGAATTGATTTCAAGTTGTGTTGCCGTGATGTCGTCACCTCGCTAGATCGAGCGCGTGGAGAAGAAGATGGATTTGAAGCAAAACATGTTTCTTACTGCTTTTTATTTCGGACTACATCAAGAGATTAATGATTTTTGAGAATGCTTGTGCTTTATGGGCAGCTGAGACTGAAATAGAAACTAAAGGTACAGTGAGGAGATTTATTTGACATGCTACTTTGTGAATAAAGCAACCATGAGAACCTTGATTTACGTGGCAAATTGGGGGGTACCCCCTCAAAAATCTCGGCAAATCTAGGGTTAATTACAGATTCACTTCTGTCAATAAAATTTCACTAAGAAAGTGGGTCTATAGTTAATCATTTTTAATACGTTTCAGCTACATTGTAACAACCACTGAGGCTGTGTTGAGTTGTGAGGACGAATTTGTCATAATATTGGGTAGTTTTCAATGAGCCTTATTTTGAAAAGGATGTCAGTGACCAAAAAATATTTTTGCATTTCTGACATAGGTAACTCATTATCTGACTTTAGCAAAGGTATGAAAAAAATCTGTGTTGTAGAAGATTTTCCTGCAAACACCGTCATGGTTTACCCCTTAGAGTAACAAGGTTACTGACAAGGATGGTCCATGTCTACTGTTAATGTACAATGTTAGGAGTTTTCTGTACATGTATTACAGGTACAGTCGAATACGGGGGAGGGGGGGGGGGGGGGGGAGTCATGATGCATGACTGCATCATGCAGTCATATGCATGCATCATGCAAGTTCAATTTGAGCCTTACAAAACGAATAGGCTGTGTATAAATCACTTACGCAGGTTGTGATGTGTCCTCTAGGGGTCTCTTCTCTCCTCTTGAGGAATCGCTATCACTGGGAGTCTGTAAATCAACAATCAAAAGGATTCACATACACCACTGTACAATGTATATTCCAGCTACTGTACTGATCGCTACTGTAGACCTCTACTGTACTGTACTGTATGATTCACGAAAAAGTAGCTGATAGTGTGAGTGACATAATTCTCGTATTACATGCTGATCTTAAAGACAGTAAAAAATTGAAGAAGTTCATCTTCTCAGCTACCTGCTCATCAGGTAATCCACTTTTCTTTCCCAACGCTTTTAACCGATCTCTTCGCTTGAAAGCTTCTTCTTCCAAACTGCCTTCGACGGCCGCCATATTGAATCTGAATGTTGCAAAGACTTATGGGAGTAACAAGAAGGCTCACGGGAAATATTTGGAAAAACCAAAATGGCGGACTATTTGGTTGCTAAAAACACTCCAAATTAGCAAACAATTTGCTCGATCAGTCATAATTCTGAAACTGTTTAAATATCATCCCTGGGAATATATAAAATGGCTTCTAGTGATACTGTTAGCTTGGTAGGTAAAGCCGACTGGAGTTAAGTTTGAAAAATGGTTGACATCGCGGGGCAATTTTCTGCTCGTTCTAGCTTGATGCTATTATTAATCCGTTGCTAGCTAAGAATTGCCACAATATCACTGTTGATGTTTTTATTCTCTACATGTTCTAAGGCTTACATAAACTACTACTGTCGTGAAAAGTACTACAGACATCTACAGAATGCCTGTCTGGAAAGCCTGAAGAAATATGGCAACGACCCTGTGTTGATATTTTGGAAAGCCTTTGGAGTTTTGATGGAAGGTTTGTGTTCCGATAAAGCAAATTAAATTAAATGTTACAGGTGTGAAAATAGATTGGAATTTCAGCTACTGGTAGTTTAACAAATTGAAATATTACCGCAGTGGATTTGTAGTTGGAGGAAGGGGTGGGGGAATTGTTTTTGGGATTTCCCCTCCCTGGTGATTTTGCCCCTCAAAACATCATACATGTTACTGAGTTCTGTACATGGCAATTTCTCTGCAGAAAAGTCAGGGCATGCACTCCAGCATACGCTGTATTGTGGAATATTGGAAATACAGAACAAACATTCTTTGTCAGTAAATTAATACTGTAAATGGTTTGAACCCAGGAGTCATATCATAAGTCGGTAAATTATGATCGTCCAGGTGAGTGTAGTTCTGAGAAGGATTGTTTGAGGTGGCATTGACGGACGTTTCAACAACCTGAGCGGAATTCTGATGATGACTTGTGCTCCTGTTGTTGAAACATCAGTCAATGTCACCTCACCTCAAATAGTCCTTCTCAGGACTACAATCACCTGGACAATAATAATTTACCAACTTACAGTAAATTAATGTTGCCAAATTTTAATTATTCAAAATAACAAAACTAATAAAGTTAAAAGTAGTTATACAATGTAATAACATAATTTCAGTATGTGTAAAAAATTAATGCCCTGACCTTGAATGCCCTTAAATGTTGAAAGGCCTGTGATCCATTCAGATTGCCAAGGAAATAACCATAAATTTGTTCTAGTATAAACAAACATAAGGTCCAGTGAGTCATTTTCACTTAAGCGATATTCCAATTGTAACAGTGTGTAATATCCAATTTAGTAATAGTGCATACCATTTAGTAGTTTCTGGGTTACAGTTCAAAGTCCTTTTCATTTGTTACATGTAAACTCCTACATGTTAGATTCTCTATTTTCAAATTTACTCTCTCAAAAGATAATTTGTGCCTACTAAATTTTGGCATAATTATAATAATTTATAGACAGAGCCTCAGAGGCAATAAGAGAATTGGAGGTAATCAAAGACAAGCCAGATGTTCTGCTTTGCTCCACCATGGCGTTGATTCACGCACACAAAAAAGCTAAACTTGTAGACAGAGAAGCAGTTCAAGAATTGGAGACAAGGTTGAGACAGGACCGACAGTCATGTGGTGAGATGGCACTGTATTTTGCTGGTATGTTCCTGTGGCACACGGGGCGTCATGATAAAGCACGAGAGTATATTGACAGGATGATTAAAATGGCCAGTGGCAATAAAGAGGTAAACTATTTAATTTTTAGAGTAATTGACAATTATTTCGCTAATATAAAGACAAGCAAACGCATACAAAATTGATAATATTATAATGGTGATGTTGTCAAACATTGCTCCATTTTATTGTTTTCATTGTTGTGTAAGTATTTAGAATAATAAATGTAAGATATAAGAATGACTTGTGTAGTTTGTACCTATCCTGTTTACACAACCAGATTTTATGGTGTTTAAAGATCATTGCATTTTAATGGGGTTGACCATAATGTGCCTAGCCTGAGGAAACAGCCGAAGTTTCGCTAGGTCACCACTTGAGCCCTCGCAAAACGACGTCTGAGTAACGAGCGCAGAAATTCCATACTGATGACGTGCACTTAACTCACATCTTGGCAGTGCTTCTGATTGGTTGTGCCGCGTGGGAATTTTCTTTCAACCAATCAGAAGCACTACCAAGATCTGGGTAGTGCACGTCATCAGTATGGAATTTCTATGCTCGTTTCTCAGACATCGTTTTTCAAGGGCTCAAGTGGTGATCTCGCGAAACGCCGGCTGTTTTCTCAGGCTACGTTGTGCCAGGAAACCATATTACACGTCAATTGCAAACTTAAATCTAAAGCAAATGCAATAGTTATAATTATAATGATAGTTGATAATAATAATAATAATAATAATGATAATAATAATAATATTAATAATAATAATTATAATTATTATTATAATTGTGTTCACTACAATTGATTCTCAGGGTCTTCTTCTGCGTGGTTGGGTTGATATAACCAGTGGAAAGGAGTCCTATGCTAAAAAGAGCATCAAGATGTTTGATGAGGCACTCAGTGGGTGAGTACCCCTTTCGTTTTGAATTTTATTCTGACTTACAGTAAGCATAATTTCTCTGAGTTCTTTAGTCCTTGGGGGACCTTTATATAAGAACCAACATTTCTATGCCCAGTTGGAATTGGAATGTAAGGATCACAGGTTGGGCAGTGTTAACACTGTTAGGTGTTAGTAATACCTTTTAAGCAAACAAGTGAACATAGTTCAGTTTTCAAGGAAAAACTGCTGCATGCCTTAATACAATGTATTTATTTATTATTTTATTTATTTATTTTATGTATTAAACTGGATGCCTTGGTTTATTTTAATTAGGTCTGAAGTTGTTAAAAATCTGGATGCCTTACTCGGAAAGGTCAGTTTGATTTGTTAAACTATTTTGTGAGAAGATCATGCATTCCTTTTATTATCGCTCTAAAAATTAAACCCCTACTGCTTTGAAGGACAAATTTTAATTTGTAAAAGGCCTCCTCATTATTAATCCCCCCTACCCCGATTAAACTTTAAACTAAACTACTGTTTTAAATGTTAAGGAAGAAAGAGATTGAGGGTTAGGTTATAGTAAGTGAATTATTGTCATCATCATCATCATCATCATCACCACCATAATCTATGTCATCATTTTCGTCATCATTGTTATCATCATTTGGATTGCCAAGTATTAGTGAAAACATTGGTGCTTGATCCTGTGGCTTACATAAATTTTGGATCCTGCGAAAGAAACCTTGTTTTGTTTTGATTGCCAAGTAGTTTACATGTATAGTGGTTTCTGAAAAAATTCTGTGAAATGTTAACAAAGTCAGGAGAAAGGTAACATAGCCAGACATTGCATTTTTTGACAGGCCAAGTATCTTGAGGCAAAAAACAACTTCAGTGGGGCACTGGAACTCATCAATCAGGTCTGCATAAGTCGTAAATTTATGTTTAAGACTTAAATAAAATAAGTATTTTCTGCATTTGAAAGCTTTATTTGAGTGCTTTTGAATTGTTAAATTAAAACATCTAAAAGGGCAGGAAATTGTTGTAACTGTCACACAAATGAAGGTACTAGTCTTGTCTTTCTAGTGTACTGGTAACCTGTTTTAGTTGTTCTGTTTTATCTCCAAATTGTTCAGTCAATTATCAAAAATCTCATGGCAATTTTATAACTGGCACTTGTCTTGGACGTGCTGGTAATCTCTGGAAATTTTTTGCCGTGAAAGCTTTTAAGTAGAATTTTGAAATCCACTTGCCCAGTCATGGGCCAGTAAATTTCAATTTTCACCTACCCCACATAAATATCTGCTGCCCAATAAGAAAGCAACATTCCTTGTCAACTACGGTAGTTCCTATCTAGGTATACTGTCTATAGTGTTAAAAAGAGTGACGGGCCTGTACGTGACTTCCACGTGCGTGTTTTAGCCTTTTAAAATGGCATCCAGTTGCATTATATAATGGCAAAAGGCTGAGTAATTCCTTGAAAACCGGTGTGCGGTTTGAAAATTCAATAACCAAGATTTAAAATTCTATAATATAATTATTTTAATATTTATGATTGACTGTACCCATAGGCAGTGGTGGGATACCCAGACTTCACACCTGCATTGATTGAAAAGATGAGGCTACAGCTTTCTCTGCAAGACTGGGATCACACTCTGGAGACAGCACACAGGTAAAAATAACCAGACACAAAATTTAATGAGGTTTGCAAACAAAAAATAATGAGGTTTGGAAATTAACTCTTTTCAACTTGCTACATGTTAATTGTATTGAATCAGTTTTTAATTAAGTATTGAAAGTAATTCGTTTCTGTTTTGCGTTTAATTATTTTGTTTGCTTTACTGCAAGACTGCTTTGTGATTGGTTAAAATTATTGACACTCCACTTTCTCAACCAATGAGATATACAGTGTATAACCAAAGCCAACCATGACTTACTTACAATCATGCATTTTTCCACGTTTGCATTACGTGTACACGTGTATTTTCTTTGAGTTCTGATTGGTTCATTGTGTAATGTTTGTGCCTGTTGTGATTGGTCCGAGTAATAACTTAAATTGTTTTGGTTTTACAACGCTAAGCTGAAAACTGCTCTTTTATTTGGTGTTTGTCTTTATTTTCCAGGGCTCTGAATAGCAACAGAAACTGCATTGAAGCACAGAGAATGGTCGTAATGTACACGCTCTGCCGAGAAGGAAAATATAGTGAGGTAAATAAGCAAAAACTGTTTTCATAGCAGGCATTTTAACAGTGAAACTCCTTTCACACTATAGGTGGCTGGGCATACAAAGTGTAATTTTATAGGTTATTATGCTATAAATTCAAAAGTGAGGATTTTGGATGAGAAATGTAATATTTGAAGGTAGGTGTTGCTAGATACATGTACATGAAAGTGTACAGTGTATTAACCAACCAATTTTATTCAAGACTTCTTTACAAATATTATATGAAAAATTTGTGGTTCCACCCACAAAATATCCAAGCTACTCGAGACGGGGTAGGACCATTATGACATTATCTGTTACTGCACTGGGTTAAAGAAGAATAAAATAACAGAGAAATTAATAATGAACTAACAGAAAGATTTTGTACATATTTAGAATCTAAATATACAGGATAGCATTAAGGTGGTTGAGGCATTAGCCTGTCTACATTCATTGGTGCATTTAACATTTGAGCTAGGTCCACAGTGAGATCTTGTTGTGATCATTATTTGGGCAATTGCAGTCCTGGACCACTGCTCAAGCAAAATGGTGTGAGTCAATTCAACAAAAATGAACAAGATTGTATGAACAAGATCCATTACAATGTATAAAATGTATTTTGAATCTTGTCTCACAATGTTCTTGTCATCATTGTGATGCAGGTTACAGTACCTTGTAAGTTGCAATGCCAGAGGCAGATCCAGGGGAGGGGTTGAGGGGGTTGCAACCCCCCCTTTGAGCAGCATTTTTTTTGTTATTTTGTTTGATTCTTCCTAAAAATAATAGAATAAAATTGGTTTTTACAAAGTTGTTTACAAAATAGTGTACAACCCCCCCTGTTCAGAAATTCCTGGATCCGCCCCTGAATGCTCTTTTTATTTTAAATCTTGTGAGAAAGTTTGTGAGAGTGTGCAGATTATTTTTTCCCATCCACTTAATGTAAAGTCAAAAAGTTAAAATGTTGATAAAAAAATTATGTTAACAATGTCGTATGAAAACCGGAATTTTTATCATAATTAAATCCAACTCTTCTTTCAGGCATCAGATAGGCTAGGAGAGTTGATTCAAATGGTAGACAGGTGCGAGCCACGCAATCCCTTTCTATATCATGATTTGTCACAGGCATTCAGCAGACTGGTAAGATCTGAAGCTTCATCGAAATTTTTCCCCCACTTCCCTACAACTTTTTTGTATTTTGCTGCCAAAAGTATACATACAGTACATGTAAGCCTGATGAATCCAGGAACCTTGAATGACGAGAAAGAGGAAGGAGAGTCATTGTGTGATCTTAGCTGAGTTATTATAATTATTATTTTTGGCAGCAAAATACAAAAAATAATGTACGTGGAGAAGGGATAAATTTTCCTTTTGATAGCTTAGTTGATTCATTGATGGATTGATTGACTGATTCTTTGATCAATATTGATAATATCAATAAATTATAATTATGGTAGAAAAAATTAAGATAATAAGCATTATTGCTAAGAGGAATGGCAATGCGTAAATTAGGTCGTCAATCTAATATTTTGATTTTAAACTGTGTTCCAGTTTCTCAGTGAATTGCCCTAATATACACTGTATTTCGTCAATTGATATATGTAACCTTCCTTATGGACTTGTACTCTTTAGTGTGGCAGAAATGATCTGGTGTTACAACAAACACTGACGCTTGTGGAAAGAGCTCAGAGTCTTGCTGCAAACAATGCAGAATATCAGACGGAGGTAAACTTATGGCTTCTTCCATAATTAACAACCACGTCGCACCCCCTCTCTGTGAGATTCGTGCTCTCGAAAATCTAAGACCCCGTCCACACATTTCCGTTCATTTGAAAACGCAACTTTTCCTTTGCAGATTGGCCTTCCGTCTTCACGTATCCGGTGAAAATGGTGACCAAAAATGCAACTTTTTGAGAACGCACTCCAGAGTAGAAATTTTTGAAAACGCCGTTTTCGTGTTTTCTTATGGACGTTGAAAACGGAACTTTTCGAAAACAATGACGTCACAGCACTGGATCCAGCCTACCCCGCGCAAAAGACGCGCGAAAAGTGTATTGCTTTTGTTTCACTGCTACTTGGGCTTATTTCAAGCCTAATAGCATGTCTTCACTATATTATTGAATGCCACGTTAAGTAACAAGACGCCTTCACATGATGCTGCTTTCACTGTCGGTCTCGAAAATAGGAAGCGTAAAACGTCTGAACAGAGGTTGACAGGCAAGTCCTTGAAGGTTCTAGGTGTGACCAGGCCGTACAAGTGCTTGGTGCAACAACTTTGTCGGCCAAATAGTCATCCCGGAGGAGTGGTATTAGCGTTTTGGGATCGTTTAGCGTTTTCGTGCGGACGGGCGAAAACGATTCGAAAACACTACGCGTGGACGCGAACTTTTTTTGAAAACGGAGAAAAAAATTGTTCTCAAAATAAAACGGATACGTGTGGACGGGGCCTAACAGTCCGGCAAGGGTTTCAGTACTTACATTGTACTGTTGTAGGATACAGATCCCCCTTTTGAAAGGATTTTAAGAATGGTGGCTTGCCAGTTGGGCTATTTTGGTAGGCAAATTCTTCCACTGTTTCGTACATGTAGTTCTTGTGATTTTTGTGACATTAAGTTGGTACATTTCTCTCAGACTGTCACAGTCCACTTACCTGTGTGTGTAGCTCTTTCTTCCCCTCAATGTTAACTGAAACAATATTGGTTGTTGTAAGTGACTAATACAACAATGAGGAGACAGACAGGGAAAGTGTTCCAACAAAAATTGTGTATGAAAATAATGAATATGTGATAAGAACTGCGGGGTGAAGAATTAAATGTAAAAAAGATCATCGCAGTTATGACACAAGTTATGCAGGTGCGAAAAGAAAGCCTTAAAAAATCAGGCTTGTACGGGATTCGAACTCTTGACCTCTGCGATACCGGTGCAGTGCTCTAACCAATTGAGCTAACAAGCCAACTGGGAGCATGATACCTGCATAAAAGAGATTGTTAATTACTGTTTAATGTCAACAGCTTGGAAATCAGCTTATCTTACATCATCGAATTCGGGAAGCAATGAAAGCATTTCGCACTGCCATGAAGCTTGATGAAACAAGTGTGCCAGCATTAACAGGTCAGCAAACTGCACATTAATAATAGCCTTGCAGGTGGTTTGAGGGTGTTTTTATCGCGGAAAAACCCCGGAAAACGCGGAGTTCGCGATCCCAGGCGCCATCTTGGACGCGCGCGAAAATTGGTCTGGGGTGAATGACCCCTCCCCCCCGCTTTGTCACTCTTTTTCCTTTTTTCTTATGTCACTTGCCCCAGACCGATTTTCGCGCGCATCCAAGACGGCGCTGGGAATCGCGATCTCCGCGTTTTCTGGGGGTTTCCGCGATAAAAACACCCTCAATCACCGGTAAGCAGGCTACATATTAATCAGAGTTCATTTGCAGACTGAACCTTGGTGCTCAAGAGTTTTGTCGATCTCTTCATCTGTAAATATCGACTGTTGAGTGCGTGCTTTCGTTCTGTTTACACAGTGTGACTGTACCTTTAATAACTTGGAAGGAGCACGCCTTAAGTCTTGTTCTAAGGTAGCCGAGGGTTGAGTTGGTAGCTGCAAGCACACTAGTTAAGCTTAATGATTTGTAGTTCTTCTGACCAGACCATAGACATAGATATAGCCTCTGATGCACGATTAAAGTAAACGCTGTACAGCTTGTGGGTCGTGGAGAAAATGAAAACAAGGAGAAATAAAAACCTGATTAAAAACTATGTAGAGCTCGTAAGAATAAAATAAAGAGAAATGACTTAAAACTATCTACAGCCCCTAAAACAAAAAGAAATGTCTAGAAACTATTTACAACTCATAAAAATATATGTATATTTATTTTGGATGCCTAAATTATTAATAGGCTGTTGAGGCTAAGTTACGTTAAAATTTAATTCCTTAAAAATGCCGATTTTACCTAGCCTCTTTTGTATATCCTTGTGTGACAATCATTGTAAATAAAGAAACCATTCCCGTACTTATAACGCTTGACAGTTTTGCTTTCAAACGGAAAACCTTTAATACTG
>Ga0126336_10001095_pt1 | contig 13294 bp, 8 predicted proteins | sample SidCmetagenome_FD_92530 | JGI IMG/M metagenome (GOLD analysis project Ga0126336, IMG submission 92530) | Coral microbial communities from El Islote,Puerto Morelos, Mexico - Siderastrea C C metagenome | ecosystem: Host-associated > Invertebrates > Cnidaria > Coral | place: El Islote,Puerto...
AACGAATGTGCGTTGAACTGTGCTCTCTCTCCTACCTTGAGCATATAAGCCATCACACCCTGATGGAGAGAATGTCTACAGATTGTAAGAACTGCTAAAAGCTCTGTAGCTTTATCTAGAGTTTTCTCCCCATTACCTTTGCAATCAGGATAGATAATCACATGACAATAAGGCCGCACACAGTTCCTAAGAATATTGAATTGTTCAACAGATAATCCACGCAAGTACTTAAATGTATTTGGTTCCTTAATGAGGTGGAGTAGATTAATTGCTCTTGTTGTAGCATTTTTGTAGTAATTTTCAGTTCTTCATTCCGTTTAGTAGTCTTTTGCTGTTTTTTTTCTATGTTCAGCTGAATGTTTCGCATTTTAATTTTTAAACTAAGATTTTCAGTCCTAAGTTTTTTAACCATGTCCTGAACATTGGTCAGCTGCTCCGCTAACTTCTGCTTATCTTCTTCTGAAGCACGCAATCAAGTAGATAACTGTCGTTTAGATAAGTCCTTTGCCTTTTTTTGCAGCCGGTTGAAAATTTCGAAAAATTGTCTCTTTCTGCTGGAGCTTTTCGTTTTCTAGAATTGCCAGACATCCCCTTGGCCAGGAAGAATTTCCTTTCGAGCTGACGTACTTTAAGTTCGTCAACCTTTGTTGTTTTCTTCTTCAGTTGAGCTTTCGCCTTATAAGGCGAAAGTTGGGAGACTAGAACAGGAATGTCAGGTAAATCGGAACTCACACGTTCTCTGCATCTACGGCTCCAATGTTCAGCACAGATATGACCAGAATGCCAGTTTATACCCGACGTTTGAAGAATCCTCGTGTACGCAACTTGAACCTTAGGGTCACGGGGCAGACGATATAACTTAAAGGGTTCCCCTTTCGAGTTTAGGGTTCGAAGGTTGTTGTTACAAAACGCTGAGCAGCAAAACCACTTCACCATGACGGTCACGCTTTCTCACAGCTGGCCGCCATATTTGATACTTTTGTCCCTACAAGCCGCTTAACTAGTACCCAGACTTCCCGGTATGAAAGTCCCTAATTAGGTTCAACTTATGTGAAGTTCGACCTTTGGCCTTGGCCTTAATGCAGTAATGCCGAACACATTCTGTGTGGTGTCAGTGCTACTTTCCTCATCACTTAGTTGCTATTATTACCCCGCGTCAGGACGGGATCTAGTAATACCCATTTTTAAAATTTTTTTTGCGTGGCCACTTGTCCCAGGCCTTCGGTTCTCGCTCGGCCAAACAAATCTTTGTTGCAAACTTCCGCTTTACCTCCTGGGCTCGTATCTTGAGTGACCCTAACATATATTACACCCTGTGGGGAGGGAGAATAATGCGGGGTCCAATGCCCCTGGGGCTTTTCTTGTTATTACGAGGGCCCTCAAACATGAGTGTCGTCCATATAGGGTCATGAGTTGAACCTTCATTAGCAACTCTGCCCACTTTATGTAATGGTTTTGCAAAAAATTTGTCTGCTGAAAGGTATTTTGCACCGTACAATGTTTTGTGCAACTTTTCTTGTGCACGGTGCTGTGAAACAAGCTGCAGGAAACACTGCAGAATAAAATATAGTTTAATGCAGCCAGCACATGCCAGGCATCACATTACATTGTACATTCGCTTATTGCTGTTTTAGTTTGATGTTTGTTTCATCTTTTATTACTACTTTCTTTGCCTTTTGGCTGCTCGTTTCAATGTGATGTCTTCTAAAAACAAATCAAAATGTAAGAATAATTGCCCTGGTTGGGGAACACCAAGAAATCACCATGACTTTTCTGTAACAGGCAAACACTGCAAAGGACCTGAAGAACAAGATCCTGATTGGGACAGCAACCTGGATGAAAAGTCACCTGTGAAAGAGGAACAAATGCTTGCTCCTGTCCCTGGAGACAAGCAAGACACTTTGCTCCAAGCTTTGTTCTCTTTATCTCTCTATTAGAAAGTTGTCCCATTTGGGATGTGGGCTTAACAAAAATAAAACAATACAATGAAATCAGTTAGTAGCTAGAGCTTACCAGGTACACTGAACTTGTAGCAAGATCCTGAAGTTTGTGTTTGTCTTTACTGCAAGCAAAAACAGAAATGCTTTGATTACAACAAGATATCTCGTTTGAAACACAGAACAATCTCACTGAGACTACTGCTTCTGCAGATGAGGCTAATGCCTGCAAAGGAACTATTCGATTCAGGGTGAAGACAGTGACACTTTTTAAACTGTTGGCGTTGTTATCGATTTTAGTAGTCATATGTTATGTTTCAAAAAAAAAAAATTAATAATAAGCATCTCCCCTGAAAAAAAGCCACCCTCAATTAAGTGGTACATAAATAAAAGAGTCAAAAAATTAACAAGACAGCACTTCAGCACTTTTTCAATTAAATGTAGTAAGTTATAACTTGCATAAATATATTACTGAAGATTGTACTAGGGAAAGTGAAAGACTTAGTTTAACAAATGATATTCTAAACTTCTAATAATGTTCGTATAGTTTCACTTCAAGCTCCTTGACTACTCCTTGTCAACTACAGCAACTGTTCGCTTTTCACAAACCTGATAAGTGCTTTGTTTACATCAATGTAAATATCTTGAGCTTCCTTGGCAAATTCTTTTAACTTGAAAGGTTTACAGTGCTTTCTGACATGGACAAGGCTAGAAAAGGAAGAGAATAAATCAGAGCTAGCCTTTCTACAGACTTAACTTTGTTGGTTGCATTCTAGTACTTGTGAGTTTGCTAGTTAATAAATTTACTATGAATAACCATTCTTTTTACCTATAAATAGTCCACAAACCATTTTTGAAAGCATTCCATCTTTCTTTAAGACCCTAAAACAGTGGAAAAGTTAGTCATAAAAAAATAAAATAATATATTAAATATTGTCACCAGTAAATGTGATGGTTAGTGTGCAAACCAAGTCATTATTGCAGTACACAGCTAAAAGATAGCTTTTGCTGAAACAAGTACGTGATAATGATGGTATCAATTGTTGAAGCCAAAAATATACTTAACCACACCCCCTATAACCTTTTAAGGACAGAGGTGTTTTTGCACAGGTTATGACTATGGGGGAAAGGCAGATCTTAACAAGGGTACTGGAATCCAAAAAGAAAAATGTGGGTAACCATGAATTTCTTACAGATAATTACGCATTATAATTGTTTCTGGTTTCTTGCCCTGTAATTAAACTGACACTTTTTATCTACTGAACATTAATTCCTACTTACCGCAGGTGTTAGAATAAAAAATCTCCTAATTGGCAGGTAGTCACTGAATATCATCCCTACAAATTAAAATAAAATCGATGCCATTCTCTTAACTCTGCCTTCTAGAAAAAATTGGGCTGGAAAACGTTGGGTGAGGGCTATTTTGGTTTGAGCAGGCTGGAAATGCCTGCTCAAACCAAAATTTTGGTACAGCCCTATACACCTGTACAGGTTTTGAGGAAATAGAGGAGGATGGGGAGTGTAGGGAAGGGGGGAGGGTGCTACACATCCCCTTGTATTTTTTTCCACTCCTGTCTCTTCTCTGTGGCTCCTTTCCTTCTTTGAGCTCTTGCTATTGCAAATATTAATCAATGTTGCTTTTTTTCCCTGTTCATCCTGCCTTCCACAACATGCACATCACAAAATGCTGTCTGTTTGTAAATCTCCACCTCAATCTCTGTCAGAAGTCACAACACCAGTTGGATCATTTTAGTTAAACAGAGTGAGAACACTAAGGTGGGTTGTTTGCCTGCAGCCGTCAGCTGGCCAGTTTGAAGGGGTTGCCTCCTTAAAAACAGCTTCACTATCATTGTGATAGCTCTGACTTTTATGAACACTCTGAACATATTAAAACATGTTCAGAGTGGCGATCTCCCAGACCCGTAGCCTTCACCCAGCAAGCAAGTCTGGTCCACCCAACTATTTAACCCATATAGTAGGCTCTGAAGTTGGGATTGCCACAAGTCTGGTTCCTTTCCCTTGACCTTTAATACTGCTGCAGGTGGCAGGAGCACTAAGACTCCTGTCAGTGTTACCACTGGAATGCAAGAAACACAGAAGCTCTCTCACCACACACCACCAAAACCCTGTTTTTTTATGACAATTTTCCACATGAAAATACAAAATCTTGTAAATACGTACCTGGACTATCGATGAACGTGGGCCTGTCCAATGTCTTTTCTTTGTTTGTTTTAGACATTCCTGGCATTGATTTGGCCAGACCTTCTCGATGCGCTTTCATTGGATTATTTCTTTTAGGAAAAGGTGATGATTTGCTCATTTTTGGTCTTGTTTGTGTCAACAAAATAGAGGTGACCACAGAATCATGAGCTCTGCGGAAAGCTGAGAGGCCACAGACCTATTCCAATAAACACACCACTCACTAACATAATTACCAAAAGAATGAGAATATGAATGCATAGTGGTCTAGTATTAACACAGGGTGCAGAGGAGTCATATTTGACCTAATGCTGGTTAAATTCATCGCGCAAATCGATCTTGTTGGTTCAAAACAATGAACATGACTGAACAAAGCATCATGAAATCTGTATACAGGAATATTACTCTGCGTGTGCCTCACTTCGGATTGTTGGCCTTTTGTCTTGCCGATAGAATTTCACCAGACGCGTAACAAGATAGCATGTCACTTTGTTCAGTCACGTTTGTTGTTTTGAATTAAAAAGATTGATTTGCGCGATGAATTTTTTCAGCATCATGGTCAAATAATTATGACTCCTTTGCACCCTGTGGTAACAGGCCATGAAGGATGGCAACTAATGACCTGCTTTTAGGTTGCCTAGTCCATAGCAGGTAGTTTGCTCTTCCAGGTGAGCACAAGGTGCACACAATACTCTAGTCCTAAACAAGTTGCATGTTGGGAATTCATGAAATTTTGTGATGAACTGGGTGAGTGGAAAAGGAGTGCCAGGATACTAGGCTAGGGGACTGTCAAAACTTGTGGTCTTGTACTGCTTTGTTTGGTCAAATCTAATATGATCACTGTTGGGATTATCCTACAATGTTTGTAGGGTAGAAACCAAAAAAAAAACAAAATGATGGTAAAGCAACTACTCATCAGAATTGATAACTCTAGTAAGTTTTAGGTTCTGATGAGTATTTCCACCTCTTTTTAATTTTTTTATGGGAGTCCTCTTCCCATGGGGTTGCTTCTCTAGGAAAGACACTTTGCTCTACATTGTCCCTCTCCACCCAGGCCCCAGTTATTCAAAGAGTGGATAATGTTATCACTGATACAAAATGTGGGAAAAATCTCTACATGGCCATATGATTTATGAAAAGAGCAAAAGTATATCTATGACGAAATGTGTGGCCTTGCGAGTTTCTGGCTAAATGTGTAAGTCGAAGGAAGATTTTTCGTTGGACAGTAGCTTATCCACTGTTTAAAGTTAGCCACTCTATGCACAACTGGGGGCAGGTAAATAAACAGTACTTTAAAAAGTGAACTATTGCAAAAACCATACTTGGTGTGCAAGGGAAAGGAGGGGAATCTATAAAAGCAGTATCCAACTCAGGGGAGAAAGCTTAAGTTCCTCAAACAAGTTTCCTTCCTCAGAAATTAAAATTCCGGGATGGCAGTTGTGAAGAACTCAAATCACTGTCAAATCATGCGACTTACAATTAAACGTAGAATTCAGAGAGCCTTGAATTCCAGTGATAAGACCTGCATTTTAATAGAACCTGGCCTTATAAGTGGTTTCAGGAGGGTAATAGTCAGGAAAACCTATATCTGGACACGCTAGTGCTATGAAGCAAGCCAAGCTATTTACAAATTACTAGCTTATATAAGACTTTGTACTTTGGAGTTTTTTAATAGATCAAGTTCATCTTAGTACAATTAAGCTTACATCTTAGGAATTCTACAATTTAGCGCAACAGTAAAATTGCCTCTACTTCTGAATAAATATCATCGATGTAAATAGTAGTTTCAGACTAACATGGTATACTTAGAATAGCAAGTTACCAAACAAACGATAAACTAACCTTTACTTTTGAGCAACCCGTGAGAAGCCTCGTGGCCGCCATTTTGGTTTTCCTTAGCAGCCAGGCCCTGGCTCGTTTTTGGAGCCCGGGAACCAGGAAGATGACGTCATACGCGCTATTTCGGGGAAAGAGGCGGTGACGTCACAAGTGTCACCATAAATTCTGTTTACTTCCCCTTTTTGCCAAAAATTCTTCTAAGAGGCGAAGTGGTTCGCATTGTTTGACGAACGCTCACTGTAAATTCTCTCATAATCAAGGAAAACTGAGCGTTTGAACGCATTCAAGTGATCAGGAAAATGGTTTTAGCTATTATCAGGAAAACTCCCGAGGTAAGGGTATTTTTTCCCGTTTTAAAAGTTTTAAACTGAAGGCGTGCACTAGAACACGACCTACCATTAAACCTGCGTTTATAAGAGGACTTTAGGGTTTTGGTATTCCGTGCGTTTTTAAGTAGGAAGTGACAATTTGTAAAGTTTATTTCAACTGTTTTCTAAATCTTGCTTATTTTGAAAACGTACGAAACCGAAAACACAAAAAGTAGATTGTCCAGGGAAGTGAAAATTGGATTTACCTTGAATTTGTAATTTTTGAATTTCCACCTAGCGGAAAATGCGGCGGACTATTTTCTCTAGGTAAGCCGAATAAAGTAATCGAATGTTTTCTTTTATTGTAGTTCTTGATTTGAAGCTATCCACACGGTTTCGTGGCGACACGTACAGAGGTTAAAATTATTTTCAAAGACCTAAGGAGGGGTTGTCAAAAGTGAAATGCATTTTTAGAATTTTAAGTAGTCTTGAGAATATCGGCCCGATCCAGATTTTCAGCTGTTCTGGATATATCTCAAATTTATGCAGCTAAAAAGCCACATATTGGATAATGAAGCTAGACAACTCCATGTGAATACCAGACAAATCATTACGCGGCTTTGTTCACCTGCAAAGAAACACAATGTATGCGCAGCGTGTTATTTTGAAGGCCTGAAAGATTATTTGCTAAATAGCCGAACTTCGAATCATATTTTACATTTCTCGTCGTTTCAACGAATAGATCGTTTTTCCAAGGCATAAAAATTTTAACACATTTATGAGATGTGGATTCATTTGTAACCCTAAAGTATAATTTTATTAAACATTAAGCTTTCGTTTGCGTTATTCTGGTGGATTTTGAAAAGATTATATGTATAAAAGTCTTCGGCCGACTCGATAATCTGCCATGCCCTACTGATTTCTTTCTCCCACTTCCAAAATCTTCAGATGAAATCCTATGTTGCGACCATGTTTAGCAGTACTTTCCAGTGGAGATGTTTGTTTTTCATTAATTTGCAAGATAGTAAGATGTGAGATAATGTTCCACTTTGCAACAGGGGTGCTCTTAGATAGATCGAAAAAGATTAACATTTCATTTTCATCCATTCTTCTAGATTGCTCCCTTGATTATAATCGTGGGAGGTGCTTGTGTTGGTGCTATTGGCTTTACAATAAGGCAAGCTACGAAAAATCCCGACGCAAGGTAAGTAGAACAACTGCGCTAGAAGCAGTTTCATCGGAATACAGCATTAAAACGTGTAACATGTTTTGGTCACGATCAGCAATTCGCACGTGATGGAATGATTTCCCTTTTTGAAATTCCTGCTATTTTCCTTGTTGATGTCCTTAAAAGGATTACAACTTTGGAAAGTAAATGCTGAGTAATATTTATAATTGACAAACAACACACGTCAATTCAGGTCATGTTTTGATTTGGAGGCGTGAGGTTTGACACGATTTCACAGCGATTGTCAAAGATTGTCATGACGCAATATCTGGAAACCTAAAATGAAGGCATCTCAATTAAGAGTTTTTGTCTTCAACGCTTTGAATCCTTTTTTTACGAGTTACGTTAAGAGAAGAATATTTGTTTTAGAAACGACACGCGTTATAAACGAATTTGTAACTTAACCCACGTGTCAAACTGCATGTTCGTGACTGTAATTATATCATTCGTGTCATATGTGAAATGCGTCACGCTATGTGGGCTGGAACGCGTGGATATTTGTTAAAGCCGGGAAACAAACCAAAGAACATTGCAGTGAAATTAGACTTCCATTGTGAGCCACAGTGTAGCTGGAAAGAATTTTAAGCAGTGTCAATGACTAACTGTTAGAATTGCCTTTAAAAAAACTTCGCTAACTCGAGTCTTGTTGAATTCTTTTGTTTGTTTTGTAAATTGAGGATCACGAGACCATAATTTTTCCAATAAAGTTCAGCCAATGTTTCCAAGAGGGTTTGGTAGCCACCAACACATTTTATTTGCTAAAAATAATAGACAAGATGTATAAAGTTAGTACATAACTTTATTTCATGAAATCAGCAAAATATCTGGAATGAACAAAATAGAAAGATCTCACATTATTCATGAAGACAAAAATTAGACAACTTATCTGTTTCCTACTTAATTTCCATAAAGCTAAGGCCTCTATATTATAACTAAACTAACACAACTTTCAGAATGATAAAAAATAATTAAAACAGAGAAAACAATTTTGAAAGTAAAGTTACTTCCTAAACTTTTACACAGGTATAATACTATGGGAAGGAAATGTCAACCAAAAAGCCTTGTATTTGGTGACAACACAATGTTTATTCCTTGCTCTTCAATGGATATTTGTTACCGTTTTTTCACAGTTGGGACAGGAAAAATAACCCATATCCATGGCAAAACATCAAACCTAATGAACAAGTGAAGGTAAGAGTGTGCAAAAATAATTAATTAACCCTTCCAGTGTTCTTACCAGACTGCGGCATTGCGGCATTGCCGCACTCTTTCAGGACGTGCCACACTAGAATTAGCCCAAGGGGTCCCAAGGGCCTTAGGTAGCCCTTATGTAACATACGTACATTTCGTTCTAATGCAAACCAAAATTTTATTGGTTAATATGGCATCTTCATTCACACATTGAACATTTATTATCTGAGAAAGTAATAGGTATTTACTGTAACTCAGAGCTGTGAGTAAAAGTAAGACATTAAGTTAACTGTATCTAAATCAGACCCGTGTTTCTCCCTCGTGACCCCCTTTTAACTTCTCTGTAGGTCCTGTGGACCCCAAAGTAGAAAATGCTGTTAAGAACACTGCCATTCACTCCCTAGTACTAAATAGACCAACAGTGACATAACTGACAAAAGTGTGAAATAAATGAGTTATACTACTGCTACTGAATACCCATCATGTCAAACAACACTTAATTTAATTTTGTCCATGCATTAAAAAGCGTTGTTGCAATTGATTTCACTAGTCAATCTATAAAAGTAACGGTCACAAGCTTTCATTTATTGTTGGATATCAGTAGTCTTAAGATTCAAAAAAACCGAAATGATATTATGCCATTGGTTTTGCTTGAGGGGGAAAGGCCAACTAACAGTGAAATTTATAATAAAAGGTTTAGGGTCAGGTTTATAAAATGGGTATTCTTTAGATAAATGATTTGTGATTTTTAACTAAAAACTAATTTGATTTTGTCAACAGCTGTACAGCCATTCTGATTACTCAAAGCTTGAAAATACCAGACCTGAAGTTAAAAAAGAAGACTAAACCTCCTTGCAGGCATTCAGGATGGAATGAAAATGTGATCACTGTCAAGTCAGAGTGATGAATAACTTAAAGATACCATAGCACATAAATGAGAACATTTCTTATTTGTTTTAAAAGTTCTAGTTAAGGAATCATTAAATTAATTATAATTATAAGGGATAAAATGATAAAGTATTTTTAGGTACTGTTTGATAGATGCATTTTCTTTACTATTCCTAGATCTATTTTTGAAGAAACATGGTTATAATTGTTTGTTAGGACTGGTACAACTGGAGCTTATTAAATTCTCAATCATTTATTGAAATTCTTGTAGCTCTCAGATTGGTTTGTAAACTGTACACAGGTTAACTCTACTTTTTGCCAATTGCTCTAGCATTCAAAAGTTTTCCCTGCAAAGTAAAAGAGTTGTCCAACAATATGCAAAAAAAAAAAAAAGTCAGCAAGAATTACTAAAGTTGAGAATTTAATAAAAGAAAATAATTTTCCACTTACATTTGCTGGATGTCAGGTGATTATAACCAACTTTACTGGTTGTTTATCACTTTGAATCCAACGCATTCTCGTGGAATAACTTTATGTTTAATATCATGTGACAAATATGTTTTGAGTAATCTATATATTTGTGATTAGCTATCCCTTCTACATTGAACAGCATGTACTTTTTGTATCTTTATACTGTGTGTCCATGTCTTTACTTAAGAATAATATCTTATTATTTCAGGGATTGGAATTTAGTTTGTCAATAATCCACAGTATAACTTAATATTCTTATTTATTATCCCTTTGTTGTTAAAATTCTTTCATTTTCATTTGTTACCATTTAAATTTCATCTCTACCCAAATTCAGACTTTGGTTATGTGCACATAATAGATAGCTCTTGTGCTGGTGTGAAAATTATACAGGATAGGCTTTTTGTTCCTGCATGAAATTCTGATTGTGTTACATTGCTGTGCCTTTACATGTATGTGTTGAAAATATAGCACTTTGTATGCAACCTGGCTGGCATGTATACAAAAGACTTTTACTGATTGGGTTCATCACCAACCTATGAGGTCCTTTTAGGGGCGATACATATGTCCCTAGTCTGAATTTCAAAACCTTTCTTTTCACATATTGAGGAGAAAGCCACGTCCCTGTCCATATTTTACTATTGTATTTGCGCTTGTCTTCATTGCTGTTGCAGTTTCAATCCACCTTTGTGTCGTTTGTTGCCATTTCATCTGTCTTATGTCCCTGTTTCAAGGCCATGTCGCTTGTCGGAATTTACCCTAACAGGGCCTCACCTATCTGGTATAGTGTGATTCAACAACTATGCACTGTTTTTGCCATTTCAATTTGCATCACATTGCATGTTAGATTTCTCTGCCAGCACAACAATGGACAAGTAATCAGGTATGAATGGAACGGGATATGGATAAGCACAGGCGCAAGCATAAGATTGTTTACAGGTGCGATAAGCATAGGCACAAGGCAACATAAACAGGTACAATATCTGTAGTCTTTGATTACATGTGTGTGACAAGAGTCTTATTTGGGGGACTCTCTTGTGATTGCACTTATGGTTGTGTTAATGTCAGTTTCCACAGGTGATGCAACAACACAAGCATATAAGTACATTAGGGAAGATTTCCTTTTCTTTTGCTTATGATTAAGATAATGATTGCATCGCACCAGTTTACACTTAGATTTTTGTGATTATACTTGTGGTTATGCCTGTGGTTATGCCGTACATGTATACCGGACTTAGGGGCTATCCCAAAAAAAGGTGTTTCAAGTGGTTACGTGGGTGCTTCACTTGTTAGAGTGACTTTATGAACTTATTGCAAACACCCAAGAGAAAAAAGGCACCCGGGAAGTTATATCCTTTTTTTTTCTTCAAAACACTGGCTTAGGCATGCAGGGGGATACCACAGATTTTATTGGGATGCCCTAGCTACTTCTAGAAAATAAGTAGTAATGATCATAAAAAGGTTAAAGCTTATCTAAAATAAAGCTCCACTCTGCTCTTGCACTTCTCCTCTAATTCTTTTTTCCTGTAAAAGAGAATGATTATAAGCTTAATTTTAGATCATTTTAAGAGCTAAGTTTTTAAGTTTATATCAGTAATCAGTGAAGAGTTATTTTGTTTAATAAATTGGCTTACAGATAGAGATAAATTGTTTTATAGGTTTAATTGTTTTTATTATTCTTAGAAAACACAGTTAAGTTAAATAAACGTGTTGAAATTGCAGTGTATAGTGTCCTCTGTTGAACAATTTAAACGTTTTAAGAGTTTTCTTACCTCAAAAATGATCTTCACATTTCTCGCCATGTCACAGGTAACCAAAGCGTAATATGAGAGATTGTATGGAGCTGAAATTCGATCGAAAATAATCGGCGGTTTTCCGGCGAAAATTCATTAAAATCGAAATAAAGTGTAAAAAGCCTTACCTGTTGTGTGTTTGCTGTGTTTTTATCGCTTTTCCGAGGTTCCGGAGGCCGTTTTGGGCGATTTTCTGCTTAAACGGTCGAATTTCAGCTCCATACAAACTCTCATATTACGCTTTGGTTACCTGTGGCCATGTTGTTCAAACCAAACTTCTGTGACGACTAGCTTAGCCACCGCGCCTTCTGCAGTTCTCTTCGTCTTTTACGAACGCCATTTTGGTTGCTCGAAGCGACTTCGCTCTTTTCAAAGCATTTTAGTGAGTGTCGTAGCAGCTAGAGTAGAAAATGGTGTTTGCTTACTTAAGGAAATATCCCGAGGTAAGAAAACTTTAATGCTGTGGCTTATTTTCTGTTGATGATACGTTTGGAGTAATAAATCCAACTTTCAAGTTGATATTTGTAGCTTACGTGCGTTAGAAATACCTTCGCAAAAAACGTCAGATAAGCTTATATGAGTCGTTGGGAGCATTTAGGTGTCATGTTGCTGCTCTTCTATTTTATAACCTGTGGGCAAATAAGTAACTAAGCAAGCAATGTGAAGATCGAATAATTTTGCGAGATTGCGTCTGCTAGTTTATGTTGTGGTGACTGTTAGGCAGCATTAACATGGCGGGCGACATCGACCGAATATGATCAGTGATTTTCCGTGCTGTCTCAGTTTTGATTTGCTTCAATCGAAGTACAAAATTCGATATTAATAATAAAATTAACTTAAGATGTCGTTACTTTAGACAACATGTATTTTGCACGTAAAAATGGTCACTGACTGTATGAACGTTTTACATCTGCAATATCATGTTGGCACTACTGCAGTAATTTGCTTAGGCTGGACCACACAAGAACTAAAAGCTGGCAAGAGTTCAAATTCTGCTCTCACTTGGCTTGAAGTTCTTGTGCACTCTTGGTGACTTGTGCTCTTGAAAAGTTTGAATCTACTTGAATTTTTGTGGAAAAGATCAAAGTTCAAAACACTTGCTCTTGTTTGCCTTCTTATCTCTTATAATCTGTTACTGACTGTTTTGTGCTCTCAAAGAGTTTGAACTTTCATCAACTTTTGTCGACTCCAGTTCTTGTTTGGGTCGGATATTATAGTGCAAATCAGAGGGAAACCATTTAGATGCAAGATGATTGAACCGCAAACTTTTTTTGTCATTTACAGTCAACGTGGTTCACGCATGAACGCTCAACTTCAAATATTCATTGATTAGTTCATTCTTCGATTTCATTCTTCAAAAAATTTAGCGATTCTTTGAAACTTGGATGCTATATTCGAAACACTATTTTAGTTATTCGAAATTTTTTTGTTACATCGTAATAA
>Ga0126336_10001096_pt1 | contig 13294 bp, 4 predicted proteins | sample SidCmetagenome_FD_92530 | JGI IMG/M metagenome (GOLD analysis project Ga0126336, IMG submission 92530) | Coral microbial communities from El Islote,Puerto Morelos, Mexico - Siderastrea C C metagenome | ecosystem: Host-associated > Invertebrates > Cnidaria > Coral | place: El Islote,Puerto...
ACTTGCTGCTGTGGCATTGACTTTGCCCATTCATACTGCAGACTGTGAAAGGGGTTTTAGCCTTCAAAACAACCTGAAAAACTGTCAGAGAAATAGGCTTCTACCAGAGAGGTTGGACACACTCATGGTAATTTCAGCAGAAGGGCCACCTTTGCAAGAGTTTCAATTTGAATGTGCTTTGATGAAATGGAAGGCTGAGAAATCACGAAAGATTTTTTCCACGTCCGTCAAGGACCGTGAGTAACTTTGTCCCTCTAATATTCTTACAGGGCCCCTATTTTTCAGCAGAGGGAGCCCTGCAACTCCTCAAGGAAAAATCCTGGTGGGAACACTGCATAATAGTCTTCAGTTGTACCAATTTTAAACATTTTTAACTGACGAAGTCCGATTAGTGCAGTCATGAAGGCCGTGGATTGGAGTGGTCGGTCAAAATACGTCGTATAAGGCTCATAAGGTGTGTATTTCGCTATGGCCGATGGCATAGGATGACGTGAGAACAAGAGCGGACCGAGTTGCCATTTTGAATATTGGCAGGTCAAGAAAGGTGACGGAGGCTTGGTGGAAGATTTGCTTCGACCCTGTTGTGGTATAATTTTGTGCTGACCTCTAAACATATAGAGAAGAAGTTGTACACAGACATCGATTAGTATACACACACGTACGCACGATAGGACAAGGGTCCACATAAAACGTATCGTAGGTATAGAAGCACACGTCCACCGAGCAGTGTTGGTTTTGGCCGGACTGAAATATCTGTGCAATACTAGTGAAAGAAAGCAAGGAGGACTGATAATAACAGGTCTGGAGGTGAAGCCCAGACCAAAGTGTTGCTGAGACATCGTAAGGATAGAATCGTTCTCAGTAAATGTTATGAAAGGAAAATTCTGGTGTATGTTGTTGTGGTTATGTTTAATACTTGGAAAGTATCTAGCTGCCAACGTTAAGAAAGGTTATTCGCAGGTGGGAAATGAATTATTACACGAGGCTGGATCTTCTTGGATAGTATACTGTAAGCAGGACAGAAGGATATACCAGTTAGTCTTTTTAATGTTTCTGCTTTACTGTTGATTTTGAACCGATTTGTTCAATTTTAGAGTTCGGGACACTGACTTGCTGACTCCGGAAGGGCAAACCGGATTTAATGATTGATATGTCATCATAAGACATGCTTTAACATGTTTGAGATAATGCGACGACTTCGCTTTTTACTAATTTCTCCAGCTGATGATGTGCTTGTCTTAACCGATAATCATGTTTTTATAGTGCCATATTCACAACAGCGTATATTAAATACATCGCTTACAACTCTTGTTAACGGCATGTTCATTTGTGGACAAAATTTATCTTTAAATTTTTATTTTAATTCAACAAAATATTCAAAGCAATAAGACAGATGAGCTGAGTCATCAGATTTTAAACATTACTTCATTCGGTAATGCAAAAGACAAAATACTGTCACAATTTTCGTCATGCCAGTTAGCACATCGAGATTATGATGATGTGTTTGTCTTTATTGATAATCATGTTTTTATAGTGTCCTATTCACAACAGTATAATTTATACATTGTAAATACATCGCTCACAACTCTCGGTAAAAGCATGTTCAGTTGTGGACAAATTTATATTTATAATTTTTTAGTTTAGTTCAACAAAATTAAATATTCAAAGTGATAAGATGGATGAGCTGAATCATGAGATTTTAAACATTATGTCATTCGGTAATGCAAAGGGCAAAATACTGCAGTCACAATTTTCGTTATGCCAGTTAGCACATTGAGCCAAGTAAAAACATTTATCGAGGGTGGAGTGGGTAAAAACGACTGGTAAATGCCTATAATGCGCTTTCTTGTAACCTGTATGATAGAGCATAGCAATGATTTATTTCGTATTTGCATTCATGATTTGGCCTAAGGAGCCCTTGACATGATTAAAGGAAACTATGCACAAAACGTGGTTCCCAGGCGTGGGGAAAAGTTCAATTCTTTTGGGCTGTTACGGTGCCCATACTGATCAATCATAAAGACGTAGTTACTTTTATATTGGGAAATTTATTGCCCATTTATTGAAATGCGTCTGTTTTGATAAACGTGATGGCTTTTTTTGTTCAGGGTTTTGAGGAAGACCGACCAAAAGACAGCGAAAAATGATCTTGAGTGAAGAGTGCATGAGGTCATGGGCGTAGCCTGTGGAGCTACATTGTATGTTCGGTGAGAAGAGGGTGAATAATTCAGTTGACCTCCTTTCTAGGGTATTGGTCGCCTTTTCAGTTGGTCAAATTTCAGGATTAGTTACAGTCACGCACTTTTGCTGCAACTTGCTGTTACAGATCCTTGAATGTTATTGAACCTGCAGTCACGCACACCTCGCTTGCTTTCTTTTTGAGGCGAACCAACGCTTCGTCGGTTCTGCATGCATTGCGGGCCTATATTTTATGAGAGCGTTTTCGAGAAATTATTTATTGAAGAAATAATTGCTAACAAACGAATCAAAGACAATTCGTTTTGCGTTCCTCAAGCTGACATTTATCCTGACCATGGAAAGAGAACTTTGGCCTTGAATTGTTTCTAGAGATTTCAGCTGTCCTGCAGGATTGATGAAAGAAATCGCTTCATCCGATTTCCAATAATGTGAACGCGAAAAGAATTGTTTATGATTCATTTGTTAGCAGGAGCTAAAAACTTCAATGAATTATTACTCGAAAATGCTCTCAAAAAAGTGTTTAAAATCTGTACAACTGGAGACAATTATATGAACTAGAAGTTCTATAAACAGCTTTAAAAATGAATGTCTGGATTTCTTACAAATAAAGGAAAAGTAAAAATAGCAATGACGTCACTGTGTTGCTGTGGTTACGTCGATCTTGAAAAAAACCCACTTTTTTTAAGCTTCAATCTATACCCTACAAATACATGTAGGTATAACTCGATTTCCTGTTCCGTTTGAGGCATCTTTGTATTTCCTGTTCAAAGAGTGTAGTTATGGTTAGTGAAAAACCGGGTCTAGCCACCTTTAGTAAGCTTTTAAAAAGCTTTACACAATCAAACGTGGCAAAATTCTTGACAGTAGTTACTTATTCTTACATGGAATCACTTTGGTATACGTGCATGTAGTTTAACTACATAATAGATATTTAATTTGATTGACTGTATGTATTTAAATAAATGTAAAGAAGATCCTCGCAGTTATTAATGCAACTTATGCAGTTGCGAAAAGAAAGCCTGAAAAAATCAGGCTTGCCGGGGGCAAGAAATCGGATGAAGCGATTTCTTTCATAAGTTGCGTTAATAACTGCGAGGATCTTCTTTACATTTATTTCTTCATTCCGCAGTTCAAATATATGACTTTCATATATTCATAATTGTATGTATTTAATTACTACATTAGTTATTGTACACATGTAGCTTGTAACGCTAATTTACGAGCTTTGGTGCTGGTTTCGTGAAAGTATACTAGGTAACTAGGGAACTAGGGAAATAACAAGTAGCCTACAATGTATTGAACATCGAGAGTGGGTTTTAATTCCCTTTTGAACAGCATTTTGTAAAGACTGTTATTTAAGATCATTTGAAAGTGTGTGCCATTTCCAAGGATGACATGAAAATTGCTTTTTTCCCCGAGTCTTAATTAAAGCGTGGTTTGTAACTGAATTTCAGTAGTACCATGGACTTCAATGTGTAGAAATGAGTGAATAAAATGGAATCAACTTCATCTTGGATGGATGTTTGGAATACAGAAAGCCAAAATTTCATTTGTTTGTTTATAATTATGTTATATTCCAGTAGATTTTGCTTGCATTTGCTGAAACTGTACCTATCTGCAATATCGATACATTTACTGAATATTAAGCCTAGAGTACCTTGTTTACTGAGGAGCAGGGGGTTGGGGGCAAAGGTGAAATATGTGCTGGTTATCATAGTTCCCACTTGAAAACATTGAGCCCCATTGCCCCCCTTATAAAGCTGTGAATGTTTAGAAAAACTGTCATACGTGCCATTTCTTATTCATAAACAAAACTGTTCATCAGGGGTCAATTTAATAAAACATTTACAAGTGTAATTTACAACGGTAGCTTCTGTTTCAGAGATTGAAAACAATAGCTAAACTTGTAAATTACACTATGTCTTGTAAATGTTTTATTAAATTGACCCCAGGTTTACTTGAGTTAAGATGTGGAGTATTAAATGCTTATAATTTCAATGACTATTTCTTCAATTCAAGCCCTGCACGGCAGCAAAAATTAATACAAAATTGTTGCAGTACCTTGAACTCCATGTGGAAGTTGATATGAAACTGTTGGATAATTTTGGTTTTTGAGCATATTACGATGTTTGTAGAGCTAAGTAGTAAACACTCATTTATTAATGGTGCACACGATTGGCATTATTTTTTGCAGACTATCCTCCCATAAATACCAATCTAGCTACACCCGGTTTGACCAACAACACTGTTGTCATAAATACAAACTTCAACCTCACCTGCAGTGCACAGGCCAACCCACCTGCAAAGTATCGATTCCTCAGACAGCAGCAGAGTTTGTTTACTACCACAAATGGTAGTAATTTGGCAGTTTACCCAATCTCAGTCAATGACAGAGTAAAGCTGCCAGTGAGCTACAGCTGCACTCCGTTCAATGATTATGGCGATGGTCCCACAGAATCAATCACTGTGATAGTGCACTGTAAGTATATTCTTTTGTGATGCTCCTCTCTTGTATTAATAATAATTATTTTTCCTTTTTTAAGGCACCATACACGGTTAAAAGTTTAGTCATATGTATATGTAACCTGTACCATACATGTGCTGTTTAGTTTCTCAGATAAGAACTGGAGGTTGTCACAATATGATGTACATCTGCACTTTTTAGTTTTGGCTCTAGTTCTGGAGGTGGCTTCTCCTAATTAATAGATGGTTATTGCTTGTTTAGAAAAATCAATAACCCATCTACTGTAGCCCTTTTATCGAAGACCTATGTTATCAATACAGTGTGTATGTACACGTAATTACGACTTTTGATTACCATCTGCCCTACCATCACCTCTACCCAGACTGGTTTAGAAGGCGATGGACATATCCTACATCTAGGCCTGGCCTAGGGAACATTAATTCCACTAACTGACATAAAGACGATGATACATGCGTGGCCCAAAATTGTTCAACATTGTTGCTCTCTTGAGACATAAATATATATGGAGCCTGATTTTGGAATTGACACAACCCTTGCAGTTTTAATGTTGGTATTGTGCAGAGCCAATGAATGTAAGTTTAATTTTGCCTAGTCAGAATCATATTGTGTAGGGTGACTTCAGTTTTAACCTATAAGAGGTACATTAATGGAATATCACCCTGGTTAATGTGGACAGCAAAGGGACGTTCAAGAGTGTCCTTCCAAAACAAACTTCATTGTCTTGTTTTATTCAATCAGAAAAAGTCTAAAGCAGTCAGTTTAAAAATCTGCAGAACAAACTTGAATGTGGCCTGTTCATGAATTTTTGGGAGGTTACTGTCATCTTTATAACTTAAGGTCTAACTAAGCAAGCACTGGCTTTGGTCAAATGGTTGTGCATTACGTGTGGGCAACCATAAACATGCACTTTATGCAAAAAGGCTACATTGGCAAAACAGGCGGGAGACTAGGTGACCGCTTCTGCGAACTCCCATGAAATGATGAAAGAAATGACAAGGATTTATCCAAACCAGTCGCCCAACACTTCAATCTCCCTGATCATTCTAGCCAACACATGACGGTCTGCGGCTTTCCTGCATCAGGGTAGCATGGAAAGCCGCAGAAATATTGAGCAAAGTTCATTTTTCATATCGGTACACTTAATCCCCTTGCATGGCGTCAACAATTCCTGCAGGCCTTTCAATTCCAAACAAAAGTGCCTTTTTCCGTAGAACAGGTGTATTTTTGAACACAGAAGCACTGATCAGTGTTGTTTCGAAAAAAAGCTAACGTCTTTAAGTGGTACATGTATAACAGAAGAGGAACCAAAGGGCTGGGGCTTAGACTGAAAAATGAATGGGTGTCACTTACTCAGATGTCCATTGTGCAGTAGTCTAAACGGTAAAAGTCGATTAGGTCTCCACATCAGAGAAAAATGTCGTCAATTTTCACGACCTTTAAATGGCCTTGTGTTCCATTCTTAATTGGGCGACTGAGTAGCAGGCATCTGAGGAATAATGTAAACCCTTACAAAAATTAGCCAATTACAGGTGTAGAACATTTCCTTGTTTGTAATAAATGGGCATAAATGGACTAGGTTTGTGGCATAATATTTATTGAACGGTCCTAGAAAATATCCATACCCTTCCCAAAGAAGGCCGTTAGAATCACCGAGGGGACGGAGCCCAATAAGCCAAAAAACCCCTAACAAAAGTAGGCAATTGGAACATTTTAACCAACTGTAAGACTGATCGGACAGCGAATTGTATTGGCCAATATTTCGGTGAGGCAAAACTCACCTTCATCAGGGGCTGCAAAAAGCTAAGTGGGCAATAAAATTACCCCTTTTTAGCTGTCCGATCAGCGTTACAATTGGTTTTATGTTTTATTCAGTATTGCTGATCCTGGTCTACACCAAGTTCCGGCTTCACCTCGCTGCTGTTTGTCGCAGTGGTCTTGCATCATTTAAGAGTTACCTAAATTATAACATTTGCTTGTTTTGTAATAAATGGGTGTAAAATGGACTAAATTTGTCACATTTAGGTCGTGTCCAATTGGGATCAACCAGTTTTGGTTGGTTGAGTTGGTTAGGTTTTTTCATGTTCTACTGGGAAAAAACCGTTTTCGTTTGGTTTGGTTGATCAACTTCTTCAACCAGCCCTGAGGTTGAAACGGTTGAAGACGATGGGTAGCATCCGCTGACATGTTAGCAAGCATCGGTTTTCACACATTGCGTCATTGTAATTTGCGCGTAGTAACGCGTTAACTGTCAGTCACAAGCGTATTTCTTCTCTTTCGAAAATGTTTTTTAAACTTGCTGTCTGATAAATTAGGGACGCAATTCTCAGAATAGCCTGTAATAAGAGTGGCAGGTGTCCTCTCCGTTTCCAGTAACAGTGTTGCCATATAATCCAATTCATCGCCCGATTCACAACGTGGTGGAACCTATTCTTCTAACAGTTCTTGAAGGACAACCGATGCTACGATCTACGCTTCCGCCGTCTTGCCAATCTTGGCATAAAAAACTGAGGAAGTCTGGAAGTGACTATGCCCAGTCACAACCGCGTGTCAACCAAGAACGGTTGGAAAAGTGTTCTATTAATAACCTCAACCGTTTCAACCAGAACCGGTTTCGCTTGAAACAGTTGATTCCAATAAGTGGTTCTTGAAAATATCCATACCATTCCCAAGAAGGCCATTAGAAATTCCAACGGAAGGAGCTCAAAAAGCCAAAATAGTTAAGGTCATTGCCCTGTATTGCATTGTGCATCCTTACTGCGCAAGAATTTTTTCGTCATTAGCGCGCGCTCACAGCGTGCGCACGTCGAGGGAGTAATAGGTTTCCTATGAGACTAAGCTCACCAGAGAAAAGAAAAGTCATTTACTCTTACACAATCATGGTGACCTATCTTTTTTTCTACATATTTTTGACCTACCATTCATTCTCTTGTTGTTCAAAGAGTTAGAAAAAAAACCCATGTTCGAAAAAAAAGAAATTATTACTAGAAACGCGTTACTCATGGATATGAAATCGCGACCTCGAGAACACGCACGTGAAGGAGGTTTAAAGTCGGTTTTTGTCTGATGCTACGAGCATCTGCCATAAAACATCTAGTAAATTGTTCCTTGTTATCGATATTTTACATCTAGTACATTGTTTCAAGATTTGTTTTAATTATGTGCTTCTTATTATTATGGAAAGTGGCGTAAACTGATCAAATAAACATGTGCCTTTACAAATTATGACACCTTAACGTGTTTAACTCGCGTATTAACTTTTTCTTATTATCACTGGTGTCACGCATCAACTGAGCTTTGTCTCTTCTTTTGTCAAATAAACATGTGTTTGATAGGAGAAATGGCATGATATTATGGGGTAACTTGAGACGATGATATCTCGTAAACGGACATTGGGACCTATTCTTTTAATTTTATATTTCAAAACATTGCACGATAGATTACAACTTGTGAAAGTTTGACAAAAATCGTATGTTAAATTTTTTTTCGGGGGGAATGACCTTAAGGAAAGAGTGTAAATCTGTAAAAACAAAAACCCATAAAACCATCCGCGGGGAAGTAGTGCGGGGTATGGTTATTTCCTGGGACATCGCATTGTGCTAACAATGCAAGCTGCTTGCTGTTGTTAATTTTTTTCCTCATCAAACCTTATAACAATAATAACAGTAATAGAACGCATTTTGCAAAGCCTCGGTGCGTTTAGAATTTTGATTTAAAAATATGTTTAAGTGTCCAGACTAAAATAACAATGGATGAAATATAAAAATGATTAACTACTAATAACATTACAATGGATAATATCTGCCTTTTGCATTGCCCACGTGCATTTAGATTGCAGGGTAAGGATTAAATTACATGTAAAAGGAGGCCTGTCAGAGTGGTTAGGGTAGCATACTTGAGATCCTAAGGTGCCAGATTTAAGTCCAGTTCTGACTTCTAGCTGGAGTTGTTTCTCAGTAATCCTGAGTCCAACTCCTTGGGCAAGCTCCAAAATATCTAACTGGTCTGCCTCTTGCCAGTTGGGTATCTTAACTTTGTTTGTCTAATGTTCTTTACTTGTTTCATTTTCCTGGGAAGCCTCTTCTGGAGAGTGGCAATTAGTAATTTAATTCAATTTAGTTTTGCATATTGTGTAGCTTTAATATGCCATTTTGGCAGGTCAATTTACAGGTGCTCTATATATTCCGTGAAGACGAAGTGTGAATGATGAACCAACGAAGCAACAACGGCACTACTTTAAAGCTAAAAGGCGCTGAATAAAATTAATCTGTGAAAAAAAAAAAACGCTAAACAAGCTAATAAGTATATACACAGAAGAATACTAACAAAATAAAAACGAGAGAATACAAGTTAAAGGTGTAAACCATTGTAAATGGAAACATAAAAATGGTAATCCAACATGGGCGAGTGTGACAAAAATGTCAAATAACTCAAAACCTTTAGCTAATACACAAATGGTACACATAAACATACTACATCCTACAGTTTGGATATTACTTTTCCTTACCGGAGAGGTATTTTGTGGTAGCAAAGAACTTCATTCTCTGCTGTGAGATTCCAGTTGAGTCTTTCCATCTTTCCACTCTTGGTGTCTTCACTGTCAATCCGTTGTCTGGTGTTTGATGGCCAATATTTCTCTTCGATTTTCTTACAAGCAGCATTTCCAGCAGTGGTCACTTCTTTTCTGCTCTACTGTGTTACATCCCAACTTGAAGGACCAGTTGATTTTGTGACGCAGTTGTTCCTCTTCTAAGGTGACAACCGTGTACATGTGTAAGGCTAATGAGGTACCATCTACCCCAGACTAAAAATATGAGTGAGAGTTTTCCATCTCCTTGACCAGTTGTTTGTTCCAGTGACGTACTTCTGCAAACCAGAGTTATTTAAAACAGCCCCTTTGAACTTAAAGAAAATTGAAAGGCAATATTGTCGATGAACTATCGGTGAGCTGTGTGCCAAAACTTGGGCAACAAATGGCCAACAGTTGGCTTACTGTAGGCCCTTTGTCGACCAGCGAACCGACTGTTGGGCAACAGTTGGTAACTCTCCGTGACGTGTCGGTTTCCTGTTGGTGATCTGCTGGCAACGCTAAGAATTGCCTGAAGAAGTTGTTTTAAATGTCCCTGCAACTTAAGCTTCAGTAACATAATTGAGCAAATGAAGAGTCAAAAATATTTTCACTTCAGTCGGTCTCACATATCATCACTTTATTTGGATTCTTTCTGAGTCATTATCAGACTGCTATTGCCTACTATGTTTTTGGCCAAACATTTTTGCGGGCCCTATTACAAATAGTTAATACTGACAACTTTTAGGAAAGGAGGAAGGTGTAAAACATTAATTGTGAAAATATTGTTATCATGAAACCTTATATAGTCATCCGTTAAAGTGGTCTTGCGTGCCCGGAATCGTTTATTTTTCATGAATCCAAGAAAAAAGGAGAAAAAGGCTTCATGTAATTTTTAACATCAAATTGGAAATTATTATAATGTCGTGTTCTCCTCTCCAATGGCGAAGAGTTGTCTTTTGGGCAGTCTGCACGTACCAGTGATTTTCACTATCCATGCATGGACAAATGCCTCGATACAATTGCATGCCTGATGATTTAAAAGTCCCACGAACCTCACCAACACCGAAAACTATCAAGAATTCATTTTTGTTGTTTTGTCTTCTTGTTCTTGATCCTGTAGCCCGTGGGCTCTGGAGAATACCGATAGTTATCATATTTTTGTTGTGGTTATATCAAAACACATGTGTTTTTGTTCGTTGGAAATATAAAAACTATGGATTTACATAATGTTGCGTCCAAAGACGAAGAGCCTCAGTGTTTTGCCATAGCCAGAATATGTTGGCAATCATACAATTACGGACTTCAGACAGGTATGACAGCCTTAATAGTCTTTCAGTAATCTGTCTCAACAGACTTCTCAGCCACATTCATCCAGCTATCAGATTACATCCCACTTCTTTCCAGGAAAATATTTTGGCGCCATTTCTGCTCTCTTGAAATTCAACAAAGTACATGTAAGATACGAAACTAAAATTCCCTGCTTGTGGTGAATTGTTCATCTTTAAAATGTGGAGTCCAATTACCATCATACTTGGACTTTCAGCTTTCCCTGTGATAAAGGTATGGTTTGTCTTGTTCATGGTTTATTCACTCTGCACTAGATTTAGTTTCATGATGTTGATGTACCTCTGCTCAATCGTAAAAGGTGTCAAAATGGTTATTGAAATGATCTGGTTAAACTTCCATTTGTGAAGATTAAAGCAGCACTTACATTTCGCATCTCTTACACTTAAGCTTAGTTACTAATTTTCAGAGCTAATTTAAATTATTAACCAGCTCATCATATAATACAACCATGACAGTACCCTCAATGCTATTTAACACAGTTTTTTTGTAAAATGCACAAACACTTTTGCCTAAGAAGTTGGTTCAACATTTCTCCATTACTCGGGCAGCATTCTCTCCAAGCACAAGTTAGCCATTACTTTCTTATCTGAAGATGTTTAATATCTTAATTTGAATAATGCTTTACACACCCTTAGCTTAACAACTAACTACTTCGAGGTCTAGTTACATCACTAACTAGACTTTGAGTATGCACTTTTCTTATTAAAATAAAAATAAAAAATTAAATAAATCAATTTATTTAGGTGTCAACGGTATCTAGCAAAGAATGGATTTAGCCCGAGTTGTGGTCTGAGTACTGTTGCTAAACCATTGCAAAACATTTATCTGCCCAGTGAGTTTATTCTATTGTTACATTAGTACATAAAACTGGAAGATAAATATGTTTAACATGTTCATTCCTTTCTACAGTTAATCCTGTTAATGTCACTTTGGTAACAAACACAACTGAGAATGAAGACTGTTCTGGGTCAATGTGGGTGAATTTCACTTGTGTGGCATCTGACGCCAATCCAGCAGTGACAAACTATCAGCTTCTCGACAGCCGAGGTGATAGTAGTGTAAGAAATAGTGGGACATGGATTAATAAGGAAATATCAAAAGGAGGAAAACATGTCTACAGCTGTTTGGCAGAGCACCCCGTGGGAAATGTAACAAGTACCAATACCGTTAATCTGACTTTAATCGGTGAGTTGTGTTAAATGGCAGTGGAACAACATAATCATGGACCTTTTGTGTAACGAAATAAATGAAATGAATAAATTGGCTTTATTTCACAAGGGTAACAGTTAACAGTCTTATGACTGACAAACCCATCACCCTTAGATTTCCTTGGAAGAGGGGGCGGGGGGAGACCGAAAACCCCGCAGAAAAACCCTCGGAACAAAGATGAAACCCAACAACAAAATCAACGCACTTACGACGCCTATGCTGGGATTCTAACCTATGCCACATTGGTGAAAGTTGGGGGCTCTCACTGTTGCACCATCCTTTCTCCCGCATGTACGTGTGCAGTGTGGGGTAGCTACAAATAAGTGGGTATGCTATGGGTTAAGTGTGATTTGGTTTAAAATTTTTCAAAATACGTTTATTCTTATTTCCCTTTGTCTCAGATTCACTAAATCAAATCTGTCTGAAAATTTTCCAACCAAAAGCAAATTTAAACCACAGCATGCAGAACTTTGTCACTGCAAATGAAATAACCATGATTTCTCTTGACTTTCTTTTCCAGTTCCTGTACAAATATCTTTGAACGTTGCATATGGCAATGAGACTCTCAAGGAAGGTGGTGGTGTTTATTTGTACTGTAATGTAACTGGGTTTCCTCCTCCTACCGTTACTTGGACAAACGATGGTGCTCTTCGTCATGCTGAGAGAACTCCGTGGTTAAACTTCACTAACATTAACAAGAATCAAAATGGAACTTATGCGTGCCATGCAAACAACACTTGCGGGAAAAATTCGTCGTCAGAGATAAGAATTAACGTCTTGTGTAAGTACACTTTTTTGTTCTAAACAATAACCATAAGCTGGTATCATCTATGTTAATATCCAGTTACGCTGTACTGCAGCCAGTATTATTTATCATGGTTGGAGTCTGCTTCTTTTCGTTACCAGTATGTAGTCCCATTTAACTCTGCGTGTACATGTACATTGTACGTGTAGAATCTCGACGAACACTTCGAACACACTGGGTTTCTTGTGTAGCTATGTTATGTCACCACATGTACGAGTAATGTTGAGTCAGTCCTGTTTGACCTTCTTGTATATGTCGTTTTTGGAAGACAAATGAATGAATGAATTTGGAGCGTACCATTTCGTTTATGTCTCAGAACTTGTTACAGAAGTCATTAGTTTCTATTATCTTAATAAGCAGCCAGTCACTAGTGCATAAGAGATGATTTTGGCCAATAATTAATAAATCCATTCGGGGCTTTGTTTTAATACTGGCAGCTTGCTGTGGTAAAATCCTTAGAAATTTCGTCTCAAAGCTCATTAATACGAACGTTTTGCAGTGCACTCAAGAACGTTTTCTTCCCAGACCCATCTTTTGTACGGAGCCCTTTTACTGTTAATGGTTCAGTTTGTTGTGTAATATTAGGTAGTCTGTATCAGCTACTAACCTAAGTATACATGGATGGAAAAAAAAAGTTTAAACAGAGGAAACATCCTGTTGCATTCATCTGTCATCTATGAAT
>Ga0126336_10001097_pt1 | contig 13291 bp, 4 predicted proteins | sample SidCmetagenome_FD_92530 | JGI IMG/M metagenome (GOLD analysis project Ga0126336, IMG submission 92530) | Coral microbial communities from El Islote,Puerto Morelos, Mexico - Siderastrea C C metagenome | ecosystem: Host-associated > Invertebrates > Cnidaria > Coral | place: El Islote,Puerto...
TAATCAGTCTTTATTTCATAAGATAAACACACATATCCTATGTTACAAAAATTGATGGTAAAAAGCAAGCTACATTACATGAACTAACACTATTATTCTAATGAAATAAATCAGCTAACTTGTTTTAAAAGTAAGGCGGTTAATAAAAGAGCTCATGAAGCGCTTCGTGTTTATTTTAGGTTTCACGGCCGACTTTCTTCTAAGCTCGTATAAAAAAAGCAACTTGCAAAGAATTTTACTACTTAGTTGTCATTTCATATTAAGTAACAACACTTACAATTAAGACATAACTTCATCATAGTGGTAATAAAAAAAATTTAATCCAGGCTGGTAAAAAAAAATTGGGACTTGAGTGGCGGGGGGGGGAGGGGCGATGATTTGGAAAATTGTGGGTACCTCTGGAAAAATCCAGGCTACGCCCCTGAAAATGTGAACACGTTGATTCTTTTACTTCAAAATAACTACAAAGAAAATAGAAGACGAATCAGTTGGGAAGAAATAAGTCAACTAGTCAACTGCTGTTGCAGCACTGTTCCGTTAGGTTATAGTTTCTGCTGTTTGAGCTGTCGATATTATTTCCATGGTGAACTGTAACTGCAGTGTTCTTAAGGGCTGGATGCTATTGACTGGTTCAAGGCAATACACATTACTACAAGTTTTCTGTACTTGATCCGACAGGCGACATTAGCCCCAAAATAGCATACCGGTAGTAGAGCCTTAAAAAATCAACCTTCACCCGTTTGGAAATTGGGACAGTCCGGATATGGCTCATTCCAAATCAATCGGGCACATGAATTAGAAAGAATAAGGAGCAAAAAGTGTGCAGCAGTGATGAATATAACTTACCGTTAAACAACACTTACTCACTCGTTGCTCTTTCGTTCTTCTCACTTCCAGAACACGTCCTTTTGAGGATCGAAGGCCTTGGTATTTTAACAAATGCATCGATGTTTTGTCAAGAAATCGAACACCTGACCGTCGTGTTTTGCTTCGCGTCTACGAACGCTTTGGGCAATAAATGAGAATAACCCAACGTTTTGGGAAACTGTTTACTTCGGACAAGCGAAGAGGGACAGTGATCCGCCATGAATTTTTCGACCTATATACCTTTCCATGGCTTGCGTGGCTTTGTTCGTTCTCGTGATCATTTTCAGTTTCAAACCATTCTTTTCTAGAGACAAAACTGCGTTCTTGTGCTGTAGATGTAAGTTCTAAGCTCTTTAAATGAATTCCTTAAGCTTGAAAGTTTAAATGAAAGCTACTGAGCAGTACTTTCCTGTGGCGCTATTTATTACTCTGTAAAAGGTGGTTGTAACTTTTTAGTCTGTGGATGAAATCCTATAGTGTTGCCATTCAAATGAAAGCCACTTAGCAGTACTTTCCTGGGGCGCTGCTTATTACTCTGTAAAAGGTGGTTCTAACTGGTGAAATCCTAACGTGTGACCATTCAAATGAAAGCTACTGAGCAGTACTTTCCTGTGATGTTGTTCATTATGCAGTATAATGTGTTGCTGACTTTCGGTTCTGTGAATGAAAACCTAATACATGACCAATACATTCAATAAAAAGCTATTGAGCAGCACTTTTCTTTGGTACAGTTTATTTGGCTGTGAAAGATGGTTCTAACTTTGGCCGCCAGTGAATGAAATCAGTGACCGTTCAAGTGAATGCAGTGCAGTTTAGTGTAATGCTGAGCTTGGCTGCTTGGGTAGCTGGGAGGGAAGGAGCTAGTGCAACCCTGAGGGTCTTAGATACACGACCGTAAAGTTCCGAAACCAGTGACCTCCCGCAAGTAGGATTTCTGGTGATTGGCGGATAAATCCTGAAAAGAGAGTTTCCACAGCAAAAGTAATGACCTCAAACGTGCCGTGGTAAGGCAATGTAGATGTTTTGTACCAATGCTAACAGTGGAAACTCGGCTTTGATAAATATTGTTGTACTCTGAAATGGAAATTACTCGACAAAGTTTGAATTCTTTGAATTTTTATTTTTAAAAAAAGCACCTTACAAATTCTTTTTAGCAAAAACTGTACGTTTTGTGCTTGTGTTTTGGCTCATTTTTGAGGCATATCGCCCCATATATGAGCATATAACGAGTAGGGTACGCGTTTCCGAAAGTAGCAGAGGCCGTTAAATCAAAAAGTAACTAGGGAGGTAACTGCCCTTACACCCATCTTGCATAGATAACCATCGCGTACTTCAGTTTGCCAAATTTAGACAGATATATTTTGTTTCTTTGCAGTTAGTGGAAAGGTTGAAGCTGGTTCATTGTTAGCTGTCGTGGGGGCAAGGTGAGAACAAAACTGATACTTTCCTTGTTGTCTCTTCTTTCAAGATTACCTTCAAAATTTGCGATCACTTCATCTGCAATTCTTCCAACTTAAGGAGTAGCCCAATTCAAGTCACCGGTATCCCCTTTATTCGATTTTTGGAACTCGGCTTGGCTAATGAAAAAATTGTTCGATAATTATAAGTATAGTGGGGCTTCTGTATGAGCTGGTTTGTTATTTTGTTGCCTGTTTTTTAACAGGCAGAAGACTGTCATAAATGCTCACCCACATCCCTCGGGTATCCCATCTATAACTTGGAAGGTCTTCGGTGACCTTTGTTACCTTGACTGTTTCATAATTAGCATTGCTCCTTTTTTTAACTCTAATACATTATTATGTTTAAACTAGGAAAAAATTTAGCCTTAGCAAAAAGGTCTTTCTCTAAAGAGAACAAACGCTGAGTTGAATATATCCCTTTGATTATCGTAGAGGGACCTCTTGGATTACTTAGCTAAGTATGAACCTCTTTTTCTTTTGTTCAAAGCGGCGCCGGTAAATCCACCTTGATGAATGTGTTAGCTCATCGTAACATCAGCCAGATGGAAGTGAGTGGTACTGTAGAGGTCAACGATCGTCCGATTGGATCGGAAATCACTTCCATGTCCGCTTATATTCAACAAGAAGACCTTTTTGTTGGATCGCTAACAGTTAAGGAACATCTGTCTTTTCAGGTGAGTAAATTGGGCGTCTGATCTCAATGCTTGTTTTAGCAGAGGAAGGCAGGATGCCGTTGTAAAGGCTTCTGTTCTCTTTATCAAAACATCAAAAATGGCTTGAACTGTTCTGGAGAAGTACTTTTTCCAGGCGTTGTTATCATTGCCTTGAAGTCAATTTCTCTAAAATCTGAATGATCCCTGCATCGTTAGAAAACAGACTATAAGCGATTATTTTAAAAAAAGTATATATTTAACTTGCTTAGTATTAGCGCCCTTAAAAAATTCCGTGATTTCGAGCACTCGGCTACCCATTGACTTCTGGCTATGCACAAGGTTGTAGTTACATTCACTCAGAAACCCCTCAAAGGAATCACCGCCACTCTAAACCACATTCTGGTCACAACCAGAGTTCGTTACGTCCTCAGCGGATCGTTTACGTCTTCAAATTGGAGATGGGACCGCCATCTCTACGTGAAGATCTAACCAATTGTAGATGTCATAGGAAAGGCATCTCTGCGCACGTCCCAGGATTTCACGCGTGCTTTTATTGAATCCCTCGGCTACTTGGTTCACTATTCTACCTCATGAATTGCAGTTAAAAAAAATGATAGATAGGGAGTGGAAAAGGATCGGCTGCGGGAAGCGATCATAGAGGAGATTTGAATCTAGGATCTTCGGAACACAGATCTCCTTAATCTAACAACTCCGCCACGCCCTCTCCTCAAATTTACTGGTAGCTGTAGGTTATTAAGGTTGTTTGCTGACCACGTGAAAGGTTTCTTCTAATTGAATGACTATGTTGCGACTTTAAAGGCTTTCTTACGCATGGACAAACACGTTCCTGATAAACAGAGGATAGCACGTGTGGACGAAGTGATACTTCAGGTATGAAAAACCAGATGAATGTACAAATGAGGGAAACCTAAGAGCAGATGACATGGTTTAAGGTCGTTAGCAGTAGTTATAGTTGCGTTTTTGAGCCATCTTAAGCGATTTTGTTTCGCAAACGTTATTTCGAACATAAATTACAGCATTAAGGAGTACGAAGTATACAAGGGGACATGAGTTCCCTCGCTTAATGATCGGAGAGTGGGTTCGTTTGTCCGTTACTCCTGCTATCTCGAGTACGCAAGAGAAAGCAAAAATTGTTCGAGATAACGGGGATTCGCGAAAACCACCAATAAATAGATGAGCGAATCAACGCTTTTCAGTTCTAGGTGGCGGGGAATTCGAGATAGCCGGGGTTCGAGGGTCTACAATGTTCTGTATCTGACAGCGTGCCGTAGTTTCTCGAACCAACATCGAATAAATTCCACTTTCCAGCACTTTTTTTAACTGTTCATCTTTGGGGAACGATTGGAAGTATTTTCCAACACCTGCAAGGCATGTACCATTCGAGAGAAGGCGCTTTAACCAGGAAGCAATGGCGCAGCCAAGGGGGAGGGGGAGGGGGAGGGGTGCCCGTCCCAGCCTAGGAAATGAAAAACCAATAATCAGTATTAAAGCAAACCAGTTATTGTGCGAAAAAGCAGTTACGCTTTTTGAACGTATAAGTTTACAAAATAATGCGCTTTCAATGGCGATTTGCCGAAAGTGAAATTCTGACGCCTACCAGTCCTCGAGGAATCCCCTAGACTGGGGCACTGATCCTGGTTATCGTTTGATCAACGATTTGGGTAATGAAACCTTTTTCAAGTGACATGTACATGACCTTTTTTTCGTTAGCTTGGCCTGACGAAGTGTGCTGATACTTACATTGGAATACCAGGACGGTTGCGCGGGATCTCGGGAGGAGAAAAGAAAAGGCTGGCATTTGCTTCAGAGGTAAGTCTGAGGTGGACGCGTCATGAGCTGTACACTAGTTGAACTGGTAGATGGTTTTCGATGCATAATGCTGTTATGGGATTTGAACCATCCTTTCCCGTCCTTTTGAGGTCCGTCAAAAGCAATACGTAAATATAGTGATAGGAGCCTACTTTTATGAGGGGTTTGGGAGGGGGGTACTGACCTCACCTTTAAAGCGCTGAAGGTTTCTTGTTGACGTTTGATTGTGGCTCCCAATATGAACCTCCTGAAATACAGAGAACCAACAAAACCAGAAAATACTGCGCCATTACGAGAGTTGCACCAACACTATACGTCTGCTATGATACCTGCGTTCGCTTTTAAAACATGAATGTTTACAAATGACAATTAAAAGAATCGTTGATTTGAAATGTTGATAACGGAATAGCCACTTATCAGATGCACACCCATGCACGGAAACTAAAAGTAAGCTTTCCCATAGATGACATGGATAGTTAACGTTTTAACATCGAGTAAAGTAAAACCGTGCTCAATTCCATAAAGATCGAGCTTTATGTGATTAGAAGTGCAAAGATTGAGTTTATTCCCCTTGGTATGTATGTAGGTGCTCCTTTCTTGGTATTGATCTTCCTCTGATGTATGTATAGGCGCTCCTTCTTTCCCTGTTGCTGATGTAGAGAATCGGTGACAAAACTTGTGGGGCCGAAATGTATCGTGTAAGTGAAGAAGCACATGAGATAAGCAACTATTGTGTTTAGTGAATTAAATCCGAGTTAAATCTGTTCATTGCCGGGTTCAGTCGTTTTCTTTTTCTGAGATATTATAGCCACAACTCATAAGTCACTTCTGTTTAAAGAAGGTCGAGTGATCTATAAAAATTGATTCAACTAGCCATTCAATGAGAACGCTTATATACTTACATCCCTGTTATTTTAAGAAACCATAATTAACCATCAGTTATTTTGAAAAAGTGGTCCAGTTTCTTTATAGACGTAGTGTTCGTTAGAAGTATAATTGCGCATGACCTTGGTTAATTACTTATTTGAAATCTATTGCTGACTACTTTTGCAACGCGTGGTCCAAGTCACTTTTATTGCGTTAACGTGATCTATGGAAATATATTCAATTTTTCCTGATCATGAGTGTCAATACTCTCTGTGGTACTGCGTAACGTAGAATCGGAGGCTTATAAGACAAGAACAAGTACAGGATCAGGAGGAGTCTTTCGATAAGAAAATAACGAATAAAAACAAAAGGTCAATAGTCAAACCCATGAAGAATATGGTGTGTTGCTTGAAACAGCCAGTGTCAGGATCCACGACGACTGCACTTGGCATGTTTTGAAGGCTGAACTTGTCCTCGTGATATGTATACTATTTGTGTTATGTCGTGCGGAGAAAACCGAACTTAGGGTACTAATACCGTAACACGGCGTCATCTGAGTCGACTGAACGAAACCAGAGAAGATGAAATGTATTTTGATTAGTTTAGAGTTGGAAAATTCATCTCTCACAGAAACTTTTATAGGAAATTATTCGTAGAAATAGCACCAAAAAAAAGGTATTTAGTTGGATAACAGAAGTAAGCTACGGCCGGTCAAGACTTTTTCGTGGATTTTAAGAAGTGTAAAAGTTCATAAGACGATGATGTATTTGCTCGCGATTTCACATTAACTCGGAAGGTTCTTCAATAAAGCTTCATACAGGGGGGACAGCCCTTGGTTGCACCCTTACATTTTTTTTAGGTATTTTCCCATTTTATTTAAAGGGTATTCCTCTCAGGTACTAAAACTACAATTGCACCGGTTTCGGTCGGAGCCTTCCCGAATGTATAGCCTAATATCAGGAGGCCCAGTCCCAACCAGGCACATCAGGATTAATCGGAACGTTTAAAACGACTAAACCGTTCGTGTTATACTAGCATTTTACTATCTTTGCAGCTCAGAACAAGAATAATATAATAAGGGCAATAATGATAAGACCTTATTACAAAAGGAGAAATATAGCTTAACTTCCAGCCGATGGACGATGCCAGGGTAAAAATTCCAATTTAAAATCTTAATTCTTCTAAGTTTTAACGTTTAACTAGCTATGAATGCTTGGCCCTATAAGGAATGACAAGCCACTATAAGAACTAAGGTAAAGATTTTGCTGAAATCATTTAAATAGCATAAAATATTTTCAATTGTGACAGATGTATAACGACAAATCTTCTCTGATGCAGAATTTATATGTCTGAACAATTGTTTGCTGGCGTCATTCAGTACTCTCTTTAAGTTGCTTTCATAACTATAAGATCGGGCTAAAGCAACGTATAGTTACTAATGAAACTATCGTGAAACTAGAGGCCAAAGGACTGAGACCGCTTATTGAAAAAAAATTCTAGAACAAAAACTTTTGAAACAACTGCTAGAAACAGACGCTAGATTATATTTCGCAACGCTAGTTTAAATTTTTGACTACACTTTTTAAAATTGCTTAAACGGAGTTAAAAGAAAATAATCATCTAAACCAATTTTAAGCAGGTTCAGAACGACAAGTACAATTTGTTAGACTGTGTATAGCTGTGGCCTTTGTAGTCTGTGAATCCTCCAAGTTCCAATAATCACAATTTTTATCTGCTTAAACGCGGCTTATGGAGACCCGGTGATTAACCTCGATTTAGCCCTAAACCAGGTCTAACTTAGACTTCGTTTAAGCAATTGGTCCTTTGTTCCTTAATGTGAGTAGAATAGTTTCTGGAGTCACTCTTTAAGATTGTGGCCGAGGTACTTCTTCGATGATAATCCGGGACACTGAGTACCAGCCAGTGTAAGCATCACCCAAGCTGTGGCCACTCGAACACCGTCCTACCCATAATTCCACTTTAACCGCGCCCTGTGCGATGTTCTCACAGTACCCCTCAAATGATCGGTGATGAAGCAGATTAGGATCTGATGACCAAGCGTTGTACACAGCAGCTTCAATCGTCATTGGTCCGCTGCATTTGTTACCATTGAACTTGAAATACCAGCGATTGCACTTGCTGCTTGTACCCCCGACTCTCATGTTTCCCTGGAACGAGACTTTGAGTGCTGTGCCAGACTGCAGCTTGTTGAACGAGCAGTCCTAGGACAAGTTAAAATGAAAAGTTGTCAAAGTTAACAAGATTAAAAGTAAAGGAGAGAAAAGATAAGCTGCATACTGGACTGTCACGTCTTCCTGGAATAAACTTTGAGTGCCGCATCAGACTGCAGGGAACGGCTAATTGACGGATTCGTACATTATAGTTTAATAGATTTCCCCATATGGCCGTTCATCCCTTCCCTTGTGGTTTGTGAAAGAAAATTACAGAATATGACTGCCAACAGAGTCATATTCGTCTGATCTCTTTTTCAAAATGTGATGGTTTAACTTAAACCGCAACAATGCCTGCATCCGCTCTGATGGAGGACAAGCCTACAGTAAATAAGAGAAAAGGTTTTCCGTGTCTTTTTTTAACTGACCGCTTAATAGAACGTCAGGGTGACTGTATCAATCATGTAAACAATCAGCTGTGATATTGTTGTATTAATAGAGGAAGGGCGAGGCAGATAAAGCAGACAATGGTAAAGTCCAATGTTTTATGAGACATAATGAAGCTATTTATGTTTTCACAACAAAAGTACACGTGGTTCAAAACATCGTTATTGAATAATTTTCCCTTTATTTAAGTCAAGATTCGTTACCATTAAACTTGAAAAACCTTAGACAAAGCGGCGAACAGCTTTGTGTCCAATCTCGGAGATTGTGTTTTTGTAGCTCATTATTGTCAGTTAAATGTATTTTTTAACACAGTCCTATCGCAAAAATCCTCTTTCAGAATATATCCCCCTTACCTTAATCTTGCCGTTATCCTTTCCGTCATTCAGATTTTTCCACACACATTGTTTCCAGTTGGTTTGTGGCACTGAACTTGCCGGACTTCCTTTCACGCTTTCTCCTTTCTCTCCCTTGTCACCTTTACTTCCCTGATTTCCTCGCTCTCCTTTTATTCCCATCATTCCTGGTGCTCCGCTCTGCCCACGAGGCCCTTCGTGCCCTCTGTTCCCTTTTGGACCCGTCATTCCTTGTGCACCCTTGTCACCAGTCTGTCCTTTGGCTCCTTCTCTTCCCTGAGGACCTTGGGGCCCAGGAACGCCCGGCATTCCCGGCATGCCGTTTGATCCCGGAATGCCTGGGAATCCATGACCAGCTATGAATTTCTAGGAAAGAAGCGGGATATTAAGACAATGAAATAAAGAATCGATATAACTTAATAAATTTCAAACAACCATGCTTGGTTTGCAGGAAAGCGTGCGTAAGAGAGACACAATCGGTTTTGGTTTGTCTTCTGCCTGAATATAATTTATAGCAAACGTCTACTGCGTAACCATTTCATTTAAAACTGCTTTGTGATAATAATTACGAACACTCAAAAACGCATACAGCCATTGCCCGTTTGAGATAATTCAGTTGCCAGAAATAGCTGTGCTTTGTCACCTGAATCGGAGAAAATGTAAAGTAATCTATGAATGCATAAAGGACATGTCAGGGTAGCTGTTGCTTAAAACAATAAATACAAAACTAACTAAACTGGGAAGTTCACAAATTGAAGCAAAACCAGATTCCATATTTTTTGTGCAATGACTACCAACTTTAAACTGCTTCAAGCAAAAGTCCAAAAGCAAATAAAGTAATACAAACAAGAAATGCCAAATTATAAAATGCATATATTGATGGCGAGTTAGAGCAAACAGCGCTAGCAACCGAAGACAATATAAATAAACTAAAAGGTTACATATATATATAGTTTTTTCTGACCTCACATAAATCCTTCAAAGCCCCGGAGCTCTGCTGTTGAGGTTTGGTTGTGGTCCCCAGTAAATCAACTGGAATACAGAGAATCAATGACAAAGCAAGAAGATACTGCGCCATGGCATCGATTGCTTCAACACTCTGAGTGTGCTGTGATGCTACGTGCTCTCTTTAAAAACGCAAATCTTAGGCCTTACGTGTAATTCCATTGACGTGTTAGAATAAGAACAATTGATTTGAACTGGACGAATCACAAAGCCGCTTGTTATATGCGCATGGGCTCAAACCCGCACCAACACTGCGTCTACTGTTGTGCTACGTGCTCTCGTTTAAAACGCAAATCTTCTTTTATGTGTAATCCATTGACGTGTTTGAAGAGGAAACAAATGATTTGAACAAATTAAACTGATTTACAGATGGATACATCTCGATATCAATAACATTAAAAGGATGTTACATAATATTCTTTAAACTAGCAGGGATGTGCGAAAGGCGCGAGAGTTCGGCTTCTATTCACTGGTATTACTCCCTTTCGTGTTGAACACTGTAGCTCGACACAACTAGCCCTCAAAAGGTCACTTTATGTAAAGCCGATTGAGTTGTATGAAAACCTAGTCATTAACAAACAGGCTGAGACTGCGCTGAAAGCGCAGAAACAATTGAAAAAACTTACATGTTGAATTTTTTTTTGCAACTTATTTTTATTTTGCCCCCCAAACGTGGCCTGCATTAAGTCTTAAAAGGCTCCTGGTTTCAACCTCGGAAGTACAAGCAAATCGTACCCCACAGTGGTAAAAGGGAGGTTGATAAAAAATGTTATGGATTAGATGTCTGCTGGAATCTGTGACGTCATTCACAATGAATTTTACTCAATATAGAAAGTATGAAAATTTGCCACTGAAAATGGGCATTTTTGATGCTTGACATGTATGACATAATTAAGCACTATGTTGCTTTTTGTTGACAGTTTGTGAATCTCAACTAACCTTTGCAAAAAGGTGTCTGAGAGGTAAGAGTACAGCCACTGACTGCAAAATTAAAACTGGGTGCAAGGGGTGGAAGATATAAGTCCCCTCTGCGGTGAGCATGTTTCAAGAAGACCAATTTTAGAATTGTAGTGCGAACAAATGATACTAACACAAAAGATGGCGCGAAAACCTAATTTAAGTGGGTATCAAACGTGCCCTGATTAGTCAGCAAGTAACTCTGATATAGTCTCAATGCGCTTTAGGCAAAATTTCACAGGGTAACTTTCGACCACATACGAATTGTTTCAACGCAAAAAAATTATTTTTTGCTACTGTTTTTCTACCCAGCCATTTCTTCTCCCTCCACAATCAGTCAATCAAACAATCCGAATCAGTCAACCTACCATTTAACTATTGTAAATTAATATGCACTCCTTAAAGATTTCCCATGTTTGAAATGTTTATCTAACGTTTTAAGATAAAGATACATTGTTATACAACATTTATACAGCTAGAGTTTTTTCCAGATCAGTGCTGGCATTCATTTAGTTCTTAGTCACATGACAGCTAACAATGAGACTGTTTGGTCACCTGTTTAAGTCAGTTGATGGGAAATAAAGCTTACCGCATTTTCTCGATTAAACGCCCCCGGCGTTTATTTCAAACCTAGCATGGTGTCCAACCCGGTGTTTGTTTGAATCAGCAATATATTTGGGCCCGCCATTTTTTAAGAAAGGGTTATTATTTGTTTTTCTTGGCAGCCGTGTATTTTGCCCATAAAATTTAAGTTTATTACACAACAAAAAAACGTCTGAGGGGCTTATTTACAATTCCCTCTTTGATACCCGGCGTTTACTCGGGGCACGGCGTTTAATCGAGAAAATACGGTATTTGTCAATGTTTCACTCGACTTTCGTCTCCGAAAACATTGAGATAATTAGGGAAAGAAATTCACTGTTTCCCTCCGGATCAGCCATCAAGTGTCTGTTAGTGAACATAAAAAAGCCCCTATGCTAAACGTCACTGGATACGTAAAATGGGATATCACGAATACGTTCTTCTCATCCTTAACTTTTCACGCTCGTTATTTTAAAGACATCAAAGACAACCAGCAATTCACTTGATCTTAGTGCCTCTTAAGCCAACTTAAAAACGTGAGTGTGATTCCGTTTTTGGGAGCCTGAGACTGAATCCAGCTAATTCTCAAAGTTACTTTTAATAAATAATCATAATAATTAAGAGTATTTCTATTGCGCAAGTTGCAAACATTTGATCAAACGTGCATTACGTAATAAAATGTAATGATATAAAAAATTAGAGAATGTCCAGTTCCCTCTATTAAACAGTGTATTGTAACTGCAAATTCTTTCGCAGAATAGTTAGTTTACAGCAGTAGATTAACAAGTACTCTAATAAAGTTATAAAACTGCAAGATATACAGTCAATGAGCAAAACGGCTGTTAACAATTTTGGGTGAGGAGAAAGAACCCTGCGAATGGTCAAAAACCAAAAACAGATTGCGATAAACATTATCTTCGAATAGGCTTTATTTTGTTTTGCCAGTCAAACCAGTTCCAGCTATTACGGAAGACACCGTAACAAAAACTGTTTAAACAACTGCTAGATTACAATTGCTTGCTTTAAAAAAAAGCTACTGAAACCATTGCTACGTCCTGTTTGTATTCTTTTCTGTAGCGTAATCTTCAAAATATACTTTCACTCGTCTTTCGTCTCTCGATTTAGTCTGGAAATTTATTTATTCCTATCTTTTCCTAATTTTGTTTAGTTAAAGCATCATTTCGACCTTCGTTTAGGTTTTGTGGTTGAATCGGAGTAAATGCTCATTTCAAAGGGAAGAGAGTTTGATACGGTATGTTCTTCTTAACTTGATCGCGTTGTTAGTTTTTAACTGACGGGAAATTTTTCATTACTGTCTTTTGTATCACCTGACAATCAACCATTTGCTTATCCCAATTAAGAAGCATGTTTTGAAATAAAAGATGTTGAAGTCATGAGAAAAGATTGACTATAGTCCATCACATATTTTGCCCGATCTATTAGAGCCACTGTGGCCCTTGTTTAAAATGGTCCGCATTTTTAAGGGATAATTAATTTTATCTCCTTGATGCGTGTGTTTGAAAACTTTTGCAAGCAACCAACCAACTAAACAAGTGGTCAATCAGCCTACTCACCCACCCAACAACCGTCCAACATAAACAACCAACCAACCATTAAGCGAAACTACAAGATATTAAGTCGCATTCCAAAAAGCTTTCAACCGACTTTTAGTCATAATGAAGACTACGCGAATAGAAGGAAACCAAACAACATACTAACAACAACATACTGTTTTACTGAGTCAATCAACAATCTTACAGATCATTGCCTCCCGCAATTAGCAGACACTAAGCCATTCGAGGCAGGAACAAAGGTTAACACCAACAGCAAGTAGCAAACACTACCTCTGAACAGGCTCTATGGTGTTTCGCTTGTTAAACAACTCCTTGATCTGGAAAACGCGTATCGATTTGTCCAGCCTAGTTTATTACAATGTGCGTTCCACTTTCGTTGATTTTTAACTCTTAACATTTAATTTATTTTATAATAAAGTTTCGATATAACGCGCGCTCTGATTGGTTGAAACAGCGTGCTTTATCAGAGTACAGATGCACGGAGTAGCCCGTGACGCCATTCTGCGCGCGCTGGCAAGCTGAAAA
>Ga0126336_10001098_pt1 | contig 13287 bp, 13 predicted proteins | sample SidCmetagenome_FD_92530 | JGI IMG/M metagenome (GOLD analysis project Ga0126336, IMG submission 92530) | Coral microbial communities from El Islote,Puerto Morelos, Mexico - Siderastrea C C metagenome | ecosystem: Host-associated > Invertebrates > Cnidaria > Coral | place: El Islote,Puerto...
GGCTGGCTGGCTGGCTGGCTGGCTGGCTGGCTGACTGACTGGCTGGTTGGTTGATTGATTGATTGATTGATTGATTGATTGATTGATTGATTGATTGATAGGTTGATTGATTGATTAAACGATTGACTGATTGTTTGATTATTTCTTAAAGAGTTATGAAACAGTGGACAGAACAGATCCAAATGCGAGTAACCAGGGCCGAGAGCAAGCCCAGGAGCAGAATGAGCAAAGAATGAGAGAATTGCAAGCTGAGATGGCAAGGCAACATGACCAAGCCTTACGCGAAGCCCAACAGCGCGCGAGGTGTGAAGACGAGACCCGAAGAAGCATTTTAGAGCAGAAAAAACAAGAGAGAGAGGAAAAGGAAAGGCAACTGAAGGAGGAACAAGCGTTTTGCCAACTGCAAAATGACCTGATGAATTACGACTTCCAGACATGCCCGAGGATTAAAAAGGAAAGTTTCCGAGACCTGGACGTTGATGATTTGGATTTGATACGCATAGCGTTAATTGGGCCGACAGGCTCCGGGAAAACAAGCTTTGTTGGTAAGAAAAGTTTTCGTTGTTCCTAATGGTGGATGATTTTCCTTTCAATAGAAAATAACAGCTGCCCAAAATGCCAAGAATCCTCACCTCACTGCCTTTAAATGAGAGATTGAAATCCTTCATACCTCTCCCCCGTCCGTTTCGTATGTCCCCCTCCCCCTCCGTGGAGTAGTCACATATAAGGGCCCCCAGACAGTTTTTCGAGACTTAACTCTCACGTGTCATTCCTGAGTCTTAACACCGGTGTATCTGAAATACTGAGCTTACGTTTACAGAACGAATTCTCTCACGTGGTGACCGCAGATTTGGGTTGGTAGACCTGAGATGCATATAAAGCCCGTTCGAAAAACATGTACAAGTTTTCCGAAAAATTATATCGATCTTGTTATGAAACTGACTTTTCAACTTTCTTTGGGGTTCCTTATCGGAAATCTTTGTCATCTTCGGAAATCTTTGGACTTCCAAGGATTTTACAGATTAGAATCTCACGCGTTTGCTTTCAAGTGTTCTGTATCGTTTATCTAAGAGACAGATTCACTCGTTTCTTTAACCATTCCGGTTTTTCACTGTTTTTAAAGGCACTTTGCAGCGAGCTCTTAGAGAAGTTCAAGGCGCATTTGAACAAGGTACAGGAAAAGAAGGCACCATTAATCTTGAGGAGTACTACGTGCAGAAACAAATTCGGCTGGTGGATACCAGGGGATTTTTTGATTGCGACGAAAAGCTGTTTGAGGAATGTCTCAACATAATGTCCGGAAGGTAGGGAATAGGTGTTCTTTAGTTTTAAGCGAGATTAAACAAGAGATGTCGAACTCTCTCTTTCCGGCTTTTTTCCCCACAAACTCTTATTCTCTGTCACCGACTCTCGTGTGGTCTTATCGAGTTTGAGTCTGCTCAATTAACTATCACTAAAGATTGACATCCAACACTCGTCACTTTTCATGCTTCAGTGGCTAGGAGGTTAGTGGGCACACTAAAAAAACTTTTTTTAAATTATCCAGTATACCAGAATACCCGAAATCGATGGTACGCGGATTGCCAGGAAAGCTATTTTTATGCCCTGTTTATGCCAATATACATGTACATATACCAAATCTACCAAAGTTAAAAGCCTTCCAACACCAGACAAAACCCTGGCCGTCCGGTTTTTTTCGACTACTCATTCTCTCGTTGATTTTAACTCTCATCAACTTTGGGTAGAAAAAAGGGACAGAAAATTTCTCTAAGGTGGCTTTCCTCTCAGTAAATTAATTTTTTTTATCTAAGAATTCGTCCAGGCGAAGAGATCAAACGGGATTATGACTCAGGGCAGACTGGAAAAGGGAACCCTCAGACGGCAAGGAAAGCTCAGGATCTCGCCAAGTATGCTCACGCTGTGATATTTGTGGTGAAGGCAAATGATCCTCGACTGACGGATGGCAAGTACAAAGATGCACTGAAGAAGATCAGAGAGCATTTTAGAGAGGATGGTAAGAAAAAATACATTTTCTGTGCCTCAGTAGTTTGTTTTTTTACTTAAGGTTAATTAAGCTAATTGCAAAAATCGTAAGCAAAGCAATGGAGCGATCACAACTCGCAGACAAATATGCAACTAGTTGTGAGCCTGGGGAAACGTGCGACTAGCACCAAACGCGGGAAAACAAGCAGCTAGTGCTAAGCGCGCAAAACAAGCAACTGTTGCCAACTGGGGAAAAACAGGCAAATTGTGCCAATCGAGGGAAATAGGTAACTGGTGCCAAGCGCGGGAAACATGAGACTGGTGCCAAGCAGGGAAATAATGCAACTGGTGCCAAAGGGCTGGAAACAAATAGCTGGTCTCAAGGGCCAGAAACATGCAACTGAAGCCAAGCGAAGAATAAATGCAACTGGTGCCGCCAAGTGCGGAAAACATTAAGCCAAATCACGAGTGTTTTCTCTTTATATGAGGTGTTTGCACCAGTTACAAAAACCAGAGCAAACAAGTTATAACCACGTTTTGTCCCAGTTCGGCCTCCTTATATCAGGCCTTTCATGTACTGGATAAATATTGACGGGTTAAAGGGTTGTATAAAACACGTTTTAGAAAGGATCGATTTTTTAAAATTGGGGTAGGTTTTTTGCCATAAAACAGGAGCCACAATCGGGGATGGAGACCGTAGCCAAGTGCCATTTTAATAGTGGCGTTGGCCTTATCGAAAAAGACAAATGTGCCATTTTTAGAAAAAATTGCGCCATCGCGCGTGTTTTGCGAGGACTCCGCCCAGAGAAAAACAAACAAAACGGCGTCGGAAATTTCCTTCGTTGGAGATGGAGAAATTCAATATCTGTCATCAGTGTCACTTCCTAATTTGAGGCAAGCCCTTGGGGAGAACTTTCTGGATAGTGATTCTGGATATGGGGATTGTACAAGTGATTCCGATGATGGCAGTGAAAATATTTTGGAGAAATCCTGTGGCGAAGGTGCGTCGGACATGTAGAACGAGGATTTCTCCGTTAGATGGAAGAAATGTTTTGCGGGAAAAAAAGGCGTCCAACTACGAAACAATCAGTTAAAGGCGATTCAGGCAGGAAAAGGGAACATACATCCCGAAAATATATTTCCTCTGAGGACGTACAGAGATTGAAGGGCAGCCGCAAAGACTGTAAAATGAATGTCCAAGCACGTTGTGAAGAAAAGTAACGCACTGATAAATCGTTGCCACTTTTTCCACTGCAAGAAAAATAGTAACATAGATTCAAATACCGAATCAGTAACTGAAAGAAAACGTCTGCCGAGATTTCTCAGCGTATGTATTCTGAATTAATGCCTGCCTTGACCGAATTGGCCGAAATGTTTATAATGAAGAGAAAGAATAGTGAAAAGCGCGCTTTGTTTTCAATCAAATGCTCTCGCTGTGCGTTATCAATCGTCGACAAAATAGAGAACTGGAAAAACACCAAGAAAAAAATCTACTTCCGTCGATGAGAAGGAGAAAGATGAAGTGAAACTTCATGCTGCCCTAGTACTGAACATTACTTTCTGGGCAATTTACGAACCTAGAAGGGATACATAGCGCAGTGGACGTGGCAAGAGTTTCAACGACAGAGTGAGCTTAATTTTTTTTTCGCCGCCAGCAACCCGGCGAGAAAAATCACTTTGTATCGAAGCAAAATTAAGGAGAAATTACAACTAACGTCACTGAGGCACACATCTAAGTTGTTTCAGAGTGCTTGATTTCTTAGGACGAAAAGAAACTGTAGAAATAGAAATTTCAGCATTTAGCGCTGTGTTTACAATTTCTTTCATCGTCAAGTCAATCACTTGTTCTTAAAATTTCACAAACAGTAGGTTTTATACAGAAGGCTTTGACTCCGAAATATCGAGACAAGACAAAATAAAGCACAGTAAAATTGAAAAGAAGCATTTAATAAAAATTGTCACACTTTTTATGGCGAGTCAGTACAAAAATCATGCAGCAGTCTGAACAACAAGCATTGAACAAATTCAGTACCAGAAAAGGCGACATTTTTGGGCTATACCACGCAAAATTACACTGGTCTACCTGTACTCGTTGTGGCTCCGTCTGTGTTTCGTTGAGCAGCTCCAGACATTTAGACACAAGTCGGATGCTATGTAAAATACGTTGAATCGCTTTCACAGTTGTTTGAGTGTTGTTTTTACCATTCCGTCCGCGGGCTCCAAACTGAGAACAACTGCGTTTTGTGGTTTGCGTTTAAAAAAGTATTATGTACCAGTCAAATTGAAGCTTCAACATCCACCCCCCGGGCAACCCCCCGGGCAACCCCCCGGGCATTTGAACTTTTGAAGATTGGCTTGCTCAAATTCCCTTCCCTCAGGGCAAAAAGGTTGTTCAAATGCCCCACCAATTAGTACTGAAATACCTCTCCTCAAAGACAAATTTCGTCTTCAATCAAACACTCTTCACGCTTTTCAGAGTGAGATATGCCATAACGACTCCTTCAAACTTCTTTTAAAGACCCTTTTGAAAGAGTTATTCACTAACAAAGCCGAAATTCTATCTTGGAAATCCGTCAAACCCTACAAAAACCGAAAAACCTCAAGGGCGTATTGCGCTAGAATAAGAGATAAATCTGGTTCAAATTCCCCACCCTTTCAAGGCAAAGTTCAAATTCCCCCCTCCCCGGGCAACTATTACAGTCAAATGCCCGGGGTATGCCCGGGGGGTGGATGTTGAAGCTTCAATTTGACCGGTACATGAGATGGTGAATTCTAATGTTGCTCACCTTCGTAGTCTTGTTTCAGTGAGCTGCATAGAAATTATCGTTCAAGTTTAATTATTAATTCCGTCTTCAGTTCGATCAAACAAACACATGATGGCTCCCGTTGTCAGCCTTGTGCGAACGGAGCGATTTAATACAAACTCGTTCATTTGATCTCCCGCAGCCATAACGGAACGACGTTTACAACAATTCAGGAAAAATCAAACACGTACCACATTTCAGAGCCCATAATTGGAAGATATTTTCTAAACCTTGTGCTTGTACGTTCACTTTGGAGCAGTTTCATTGATTCATTCAGCTCCGCAAAGAAACGCTGCAACACTTGGCAAGGTTTTGGCTTTTTTTTCGGTCAGTCATGTGATGGCGATCGATTCTTGTTCCCTTTTATCTCGGAGTTTCTCTCTCTTTTTTTCTGTTTCTTGATTTTATAGCAATTAGTGATTGCGTTTTTAAGAATAAAAACAATTATGTACTCGGGCATACTGGATATCAAATAATTATAACCATCTTGGTCATATCCAGCACGCCCTCTTTGTACGCGAATTTGCGTGTACCCATGCGCGTTTATGACGTTGAGGGTGGCGCAATTTTCTCTAAAAATAGCACAATTGTCTTTTTCGATGGGGCTGGACCCCGCACTTACGGTCTCCGTCCCCGATTATGGCTCCTGCATAAAACTATCCAGGCAAGGTTGCCAAGTGTTCAAGTACCCCTTTTAGATATAAATCCAAAAATGTAACTGAAGGCCTCCCTTAATTTAATCACCCCACCCATATTTTTGGTGTGAGTGTGGGTTACACTTAAAAGTATAACCCAAACTCACGTTTGGCAGCCCTCACCTGTCTTGTTAGCTCAGTGCCATTCTTTCATAAATAAGGAAAGAAAAATCAAAGATTTGTCTTCTGTCTCGGATAGAGGCTTCGTTTCCGCCGATAAAACCTCCCCCAGCTACGGTCTACTGCCGTGCTGTTGGGTAATTGCATAAGGGTACGGCGTGTTTACTGGGCTTAGGAACGCTTTAAATTCTCTCCGCAGGCTATTCCCCTGTGACTGTCATCACCTACCTGGACAAGCTGAAAGACGAAAACGACAAGGAAAATGCTTTTGACATGGCGTCATGGGCGACTGGCAGTTCCAGCGAGAGAACCTACTTCATTGCAAATTACACGCACGAGAAAAGCGAGGAGTCTATTGTCGTAGAACGAACGGCTCTGGACATCTTGGATTTTGCTTTGCTGTCTGCTGAAAGGTTCATACGAATTAAAAAGCAGCGAGAGAAAAATCAGATGGAAAGAGAAATTGCTGACGGAGGTGAGATCCGAATGATTGTCGATTATTTAGAGATGCCAAGTTACTCAAAGTTAAGAAAGAAATCAAAGTCTCAGTTAACCCTTTCACTCCCAGAGTCAATTATGGAACTTCTGAGGTAAGTTTAACTTTTGCATGTACGTGTGAACGAAATGTTGTGGTGTAACCATTCAAATGAAACCTCTTCGGCAGTACATTCACTTGGCTGACTTGGTACTATTTGTTTTCAATATTTTGCAAAATGAAATTTGGGAATTTTCTTGACTTCCGGTTTTTGACACTCTTGGGAGTTTAATAAAGGGTTAAAGGGACTATGTCAGCTATTTTTAGTCACTCTTTGCAAAGCCAAAAGTCACATATGCATCAATAGAAAGCTACAAAATAATAGTCCAGTTTTGTTGAAGGTAACTATATTAGTGTATCAAAACTATCAGTAAGTGTTTTAAGCTGCGGATGGCCAGGATAGAAATGGATTGTTGGGCCAACTTTTTCAAATTGTATCGTTGTGTCTTAGAAAAATCACTTAAAACTAGTTATATTTTGCTCTCCCTTCGAAAATTCACTTAATATCATCCCATTGCAGTGATAGGGGCATTTTGTGCATGGCAAAGATAAATAAGTTATACTATTAGCACAGTTATGACAAAAAAATGAAGAAAATCCCAGTGACATAGTCCCTTTAATTGTGACAACAAGCGTATAAAATCGCCCAGTTTGTCTCCAGCTTAATGAGACTTTGAATTTCATCAAGTAGATTCAAACTTCTTGAGAGCGCACGAAAGTTGATGAATAGAGCGCTGTTAGTTGTACGTCAGAAAAAGAGGTAGACTTTGGATGATGTCACCACACCCGTTCTTGTTTGACCCGTGCTAAGCGTCCTCTTAGTTTTCGTGACAAGCGAAGAGTCACTGCTTCGTTATCTACGAGCTGCTATTTTAAAAACACCACACTCACAGTTTGTATAGGGAGTGAGTGCGAACTGGGCCAGTTTTCTATTAATAATCTCATACAAGAAAAGAGTTCTACTTGAGAACTTTCATTTTTAGGTCACATTTTGGGAATTTTATCCACCTTGTACATCAAGATAGATAAACCTACAGGAAATTGTTGCTCAGTAGGCGTTTGTGTTTAACTTAGGATCGCACATTGCTTTCTAATTCCATTAAACCTTTCTTCAGGAGCCAGTAGTGGGGCGGAAACATTAGAGCAGTTCTTTGCCCGACTGAAGAAGAAGTACAACTGGACTGATCAAGGAAAGATGAAGCAAGTTGTGTTGGACCTGCGCAGTAAGGAGATTAACACGGTCAAAGCGCTCAAGGAGCTATGGGAAGATGTCAGGCCAGAGCTGCCCCTGTCGATTGGCATGAAGAGATGCTTGGAGGAAGAGATAAATAAAATTTGAATTAGCGTCAATTTGGCAATAAAACCAAGGAAATGTTTCATTGCATAATAGTGACCAGTTTCATTTGTCTAGTTAGTGAAAAACAAACAGTACCACAGGAAAGTATTGTTCAAGAGTTTTGATTTGAAGGGTCACACTTTAGGATTTCATCCATAGACACCAAATTTAGAAGTGCGTTTAACAGCATAATAACTGGAAAGTACTACTCAATAGCTTTCATTTGAATGGTCACACTGAAGGATTTCATCCACAGACTCAAAAGTTAAAACCACCTTGAACGGCATAATAAACAGCACGGGAAAGTACTGTTCAATAGTTTTCATTTGAAAGGTGGTGACACCTTTATTTAGGATTTTAATATTTAGAAGCACGTTTTATAGCACACTGAAAAACACCACAAGAAAATACTGGTCAATAACTTTGATTTGAGTGGTACTGATTTAGGTTTTCATCTTCAAAAGAAAAACAATGGCAAAGCTAAAAATTTACCGATGCAAAGTGCAGTTCTAGGTAGTAGCGAGTTAAGCCACGATAGGTTCAAGTTCCTATTATTTGTATGCGTTAAGCGATTAAATAAACGCCAGGAAAGAATTTGAAGATTACCTTTGCAATTTCTTGCTTGCATTAGAAATAAACATACATCTCATATTGCCAAGGTTCCTCGTGCTTCTATTTCACTCCTGCCAGCCAAGAGGTAGGTGGGACCCCACTTTGTGATGTTAGGTCCTGCCAACTTGGTGGTACGTTCGAACCCCACGGCACAAATGACCGTTCTTGGAAATAATAACAAAAAACCACTTTCGCTTTTGAAGGTCACCTCACGTCACGGGAAACATTACTTTCTCTTCTGAACCTCTTAACACTCAACTTGATCATTTCCTTCGTAGAAATTAGTGTGTCATGTGCCTTATCCAGCCCTACTTCAATTATTGTTCTCCTTTATGGAACACCTGTGCAAAGACCCTGAATGGCAAAATGCAAAACTTTCCTAATCGCGCTGCACGAGGTATCACTGGTGCCATTTACGACCTTAGTTCCACGGAAATACGATTCTTTAGGCTGGTAGGACCTCTATATGCGTCGGATGTTTATGAAAGCCACTTTTGATGTATAAAATCTCACATGACATCTCTGCACCCTCATTAAAACACAGTCTTGTTGAAGTCAATTATTATCCCAACGCATATGATGAAACTAAACTCACACCTCCTGAGACAAGAAGAGATGCCTTAAAAAAAATTAAGTATAATGGTGCGATGTTGTGAATTTGCTTTCAAAAAAGATAAACTTTCAACACACCATTTTATTCGCAGAGTTACATTTATTTTATCAGAAATCAGTGATGCTCTACTAGACAGCTGTGAATATTCAAACTATCTACAATTACAAGTACCGTATTTTCTCGATTAAACGCCGAGCCCCAAATAAACGCCGGTTATCAAAGAGAGAAATGTAAATAAGCCCCTCAGACGTTTATTTCAGTGTTGTATAATATTTTATGGGCAAAATACACGGCTGCTAAGAAAAACAAATAATAACCCTTTCTTAAAAAGACCAGGAACAATCCAACAAACAAACATTCAACTTCCGGTTGAAGTCCATGGCTCAAACACGTGCGTGCTTAAGTTGTCTAATATCCATACACGCACTTATTAACTCTCTTATTTACAAGGTAAACCCCGTTTTTCTTTCGATAGATCACTTCCTTTACCGGTTCTTTCCATTTTAGTCAAAACAAAGGAAATTCTGTAAGTGAGAATTTTAATTATTTCGCTTTTCCTATTAACATGCGATCGAATTTTTTTTTTTTCAAATGCGGGCATGCATGACTTAAAAGTATCCTTCTGCGAGGTTAATTCTACTCGAAGGAATGTCATCAGCTGCAAAAATGTAAGAAAGAGGCCTTTTGGCGTTGAAATCAATGCATCGACCTTATCTAGCCTTCTCTCTTTTACTTTTTTTCTTGCTGGCTTCACTGAAGCCGATATAGACATACATGACCAAATTCAAAGCTTCTAGAAACACTACAATCTTCGATACGCTTTGTCTCTGAAACGAGCGCTGTGAACCCAGTTTTTTTCCTTTTTTTGCCTTTCTCGCATGAATTAGTCACTACCTAACTACAGCAAAAGTTTTACAAAAATCTGAACGTTAGAAGACTTGGGGCGTGAACGTCCTTAAACAATGAAATTGAAAGGCATTCAACCTCTCTTTTTTGCATAATAAACAATCACTGAAAAATGTTTTGTACAATCCTTTACAAGATCTCATCTCATCCTGTAAAACCCAACCTTATCTTAATTATGCTGAGTGTGACGTCACACAACTCCAGCAGAGACAAGAGACTGGCCCCAATGCAAAGTCCAAGCTGGCCGCCGATTTCACCTGAGGAAAAAATCACAGGCGTTCAAACTTGTTTACAACACTTGTCAGCTTGTCTAGTGAGTTCCTCAGGAAGAGAATAATCCTTAACAAATATTGTCGGTGGCTGGGGTTTTTACCACCTAAGCTGATCATTCAGAGTCAAGGTCTATTAAAGTTCCTGATGCATACGTCGCCGACAAGAGATTATTATGCGAGTCGTTCCTTTACTTTGCCACAGTCTAATGAAGAAACGTTGGTAAGTTTGAAGCGATAAATATGGACGACTTGCTTAAAAATTCCATTTTTCCATTAAATATAAGAAGGGTATATAACAATTGTGGTGACTCACCAAGAAGGCTTTCGGTGCCATAAGCCTGTTGCTGTTCTGTGTGTAAAACGTCGAGGTCTTGGAAATACACGTTCAGTTCCAGTTCGTTTTGGCTGTTATGCAAAAAAAAAAAACCAACAACAACGAAGAAAGTTAGGCACTCATCAGTCGTTCAGTCAGTCAGCCAGTCAGTCAGTCAGTCAGTCAGTCCGTCAGTCGGTCAGCCAGTCCGTCAGCCAGTCAGTCAGTCAGTCAGTCGGATAATCATTCATTTAATCAGTCAATACGTCGGTCAGACAAACAGTAATCCGTTAGTCGGTCTAAGGGCCCGATTACATGAGCCGGGCTGGCTCGGTAGAAGGGCTGGCTCTGTCTGCCGAGATGACAGCTCAGCCCGGTATTACATGAGCCGGACCAGCCCGCCTGCGGCTAAATTTAGAAGCTGTCGTGTGAAAAGGTGGCTACATCAAAGAGCATGAACCAAGTGTTCTTATTCTCGCCAATCCATTATTTTGGCGTATCATTTTCGGTTTTACGTAGCTTTATGGTCTGATAAACCTTTATGTGTTATATAGAAAGAGAAATATCGATCTTCTGGTGAGCCATTTTGCTCTGAAGCGATATTCAGTGACGAGAAAGTGTTGGCCCGGCAATCGCGATTACATGGTAAATTTTCATCCCAGCTAGCCGGGCTGAAATTTTTCCATGTAATCGCGAAGTTGAATTTTAGTGTGTTTCAAAGACGTGCCGAGATCCTGGCAAACCGAGCCAGCCCGGCTAAGCGGGCCAGCCCGCCTCATGTAATCGGCCCCTAACAGTCGGTCGGTCGGTAGGTCATTCATTCATTCATTCGTTTGTTCGTTCTTTCAGTCAGTCGGTCATTCAGACTGTCAGTCAGTCAGTAGGCCATAAACGCCGTATTTTGGTGCCTGCCTGCTCAAATTGTAGTCCAAACGTCTAAAACTTCCTTTGCAGCATAAACACTAAACTTCTCTTCCACTTCTAAGGCCTTTTTGTGAATTTGACAACAGGGCATACCTAGAAATAAAACTTATTAGAAAATGTACCGGACCAACTTCTTGGGTGTTTGTGCCCAGTCCCTTTGGTTTGGTTCTCATTTCGCTAGTTTTTTTAAGTTAATTAACCGTTTAATAGGCGTTCCTTGGTGTGAAAAAGATTCACGTAAAGCTTACCAACAAGGGAAACGTTTTTTCAATACCACAAGAAACATTTTACCGCATTTCTGTGTCATTCTGTTCAAAGTTTTTACTAAAAGCGCTAATTTAGGTGCCTTTTGTTAGAATTTTGTCTAGTGCCTCGGTTGGTTATCAGAACATCTGCTGTCACCCAAATTGGTGATGTCATAGACCAACAAGGACCGTGGCCCCTCAAGGCCAATTTTGGCATGTACAGAAATGGGTAAAAGATTCCACCCACAGACTCGCACACAATAAAAAACGGTGCGACATGGGGATGCAGACGGGGAATCAGCTCCACCTTCAAGGACCACCAATCGAAAGTTAGACTTTCAAAAATATTTCAAGGCTTCTAGGCTTATTATTTACCTGAGGCTTATTATTTACCTGAGGCTTATTTACCTGAGGCTTATTATTTACCTGAGGCTTATTATTTACCTGAGGCTTATTTACCTGAGGCTTATTATTTACCTGAGGCTTATTTACCTGAGGCTTATTATTTACCTGAGGCTTATTTACCTGAGGCTTATTATTTACCTGAGCCAAGGCTTCTAGGCTTATTATTTACCTGAGCCACTTACGCTCAGCCTCTTTCTTTTCTTCTGAGACCACACCATCTAGTTCACCTAGTTTGATCGTCTCCTCGAGTAATTTTTCGCTTGGGTAATTCGCGTAGGACAGTGAAGGTTTGAACGTAATGGTCTCACACGGCTCCGAACAATTGCATTTATTGCCAATGTCCACGTAATAATTTTCTACAAAAAAAATTATAGTCAATTACGTTTTTTTCTAGCCATCATTAATCTCCCCCCTATGATGTTTTGTTTATTGAGCCCATTCCGTCTTCGGCTATCAGAGGGAAACGTGGGGATGAGATAAGCAAGCATCTGGAACGTGCGAGGAACACGCAGCAGGGCAGAGATATTGGTATGTTGTTTTCAAAGAGGATTTTTAAAGAGTCTTTCAGGAGACTATGAAGTGTGCCAAAGAAAAATCTCGAAACCCTGTCTACATTAGGGGTTTTCAAAAGTTTACATGTTCATTTCACGGGGATTTTGCCAACGGGAATTTTTTTTTTTTTTTTTTTTGCCCGCGCTTGGCTTAACGTATCAATTTTGCTTGTCCACGTTAAACGTTTGGCCGTTTAAAAGGAAAGCTTTAGCCTTTTGATTTGCCTTCGCCCATCACGTACTTTTTAAGCGTTTTGCCTATCGTCACTCTAAATCGACTCTGTACGCACACTAAAACAACGCGTTTTTAAGACGATGCACTTACAAACGCCCTTTTGAAAGTCTCCGTTTTCATCATTTTAGTGAGGACGATGGGCGAAATAGCTGCATCAAGACGCGTGCGTTTAGTATTTAGTTTATGAGGGGGTTTAATGGCGACGGCAGTGTACGACGAAGGCGCAGAGGGATTGGACCAAGGAATAGACTATTCGCCAATGAGCCCGGATAAGAGGGTGTAGTCCCTATAGTGTGCTATAGGGGGTGGCTTTGGCCGAAAGGGTGCCTTTTTTGCTGTTGCAGTGTGCCAAAGAGTAGGGACATTTGTCATTTTAGTATTTTATTGGGTCGCCATAAACCTGCAAATGATAGATGCTACAACTAAACACTAAAAACGGGTTGCAAAATTTTGGCAGAAATTACAACGCAAACGACCAGTAACCTTCGAGTGACCAAAATAATAATAATAGCAATGATAACTGTCTCGCTAATCGCCCTCGCAAAGTACAGCAAGGACGCAGCTCGACAAGGTCGGACCGAAAGCATATATAGGCGCCGCTGGCAGCCGCTGTAGGGTCCATGCATGACCTTGGAGCACAGCCAACAGCCAGCTCGAATAAGCTGCGTGTCGGTTTTTGCTGAGGGAGGAAAACCGGAGTACCCGGAGAAAAACCCTCGGAGCAGGGTCGAGAACCAA
>Ga0126336_10001099_pt1 | contig 13283 bp, 6 predicted proteins | sample SidCmetagenome_FD_92530 | JGI IMG/M metagenome (GOLD analysis project Ga0126336, IMG submission 92530) | Coral microbial communities from El Islote,Puerto Morelos, Mexico - Siderastrea C C metagenome | ecosystem: Host-associated > Invertebrates > Cnidaria > Coral | place: El Islote,Puerto...
GGGAGGGGAAAAAATGAGGAATGGTGGCAGGAGGGAGAGTGGGGGGGGGGGGGAGGGGAGGGGGATGGGGGGGGGGGGGGGGAGTCGATGGAGTAGGATCGATTTGTAATACAGGAGAGAGGTTCTTGGCGCAGGGTGAAACCAGAGGTTAAAGGGCTTAGAAAATGCAATATTGAATCAGAAATTCAAGTTTGAAATAGTAGCATGGGTGGCAAACAGTCGCAATTTTCACTGTATGTGTAACCCATGACCGTCACTGAGAGAGCTGCAGCTTTAATTTGACCACTTCTCATAAATTACGTGCCACGTTCGACCAAGTCGTGTGTGTGATCTGATCAGAGGCGATTCCCAGCTCAGATCACAGAGCCAAGTCGACGTTTAACTCCCAAGTGAAGCTTTCTATCACCCGCTTTCTCTGCCAGTTGTCCCAGATTCCATGTCGCTCAGTAGAGAAATCAAATTTCTTAGTTTGGCTTCATCGTGCCACTGTTTCAGGCCTCGAGGAACTCCACGGCATGACGTCAGATTCAAATGTTTGAGCTTTGGACAGCCAATCAGAGCTTTCCTAAAGAAAGAGAACTGAGTTAGTGGAGAGAATGAGCGTGATATATATCAAATCTTACGCCTCAAAGACCGTAAACCCCACGTGAATTAAAATTGCTCTAAATTTTGGGCCTATAAGTAAAGTTTCTAAGCGTGCACATTAATTAAAAATATTAAATACTTAATCGAACACTCCCCGTATGGAGCTTTTCAGGGACAGTGAAACTTATTGAATTAAAGCGTAGGACTTTCTTTTGATGCTGTGCAAAGTCGCCATATTTCTACCAGCAACTCTGGGAACCTTGATGAGTGTGTATAATTACTACTTCTCTCCTTGGATGGGATGCAAGTCTAACAGAAGGTAACCTCCAGGATTTTTGTGCATAGTGACCCTCATTTGTTTACCAAGCTAGAGAGGGAGAATGTGGAGCAAAGAACACGACACGGTACAGAAAACAGCCTCGTACCCTAGAGCTTATGATTAAAAGTCCGACTCACTTACCACTACATCGGATTAGTGGCAGACTGCACGTAAAACGGAGGGGGAGGAGTACTAATGTTCCTCCTTGGCCCTCTTCCTACCTAGTTCCACCACTTCGATCTATAAACACGAGTTGCATGATCAAGGATATGACCAAGACGCATCCAAACCAGTCCCTCGAACCTATCCAAAACATGACGGTCTGTGGCCTTTCCTTACATCAGGACAGCACAGAAAGCTGCATAAATTTTTGGGGAAGAATTCTTCTTTTTAATGGGCACTCTTTACCCCCACGGAATTGACGAACGCTTTTCATTCAGCTAATTTATTCTTGTCTTTTACGTTACCATGTTTCCACCAATAGCGTAGCTCTATCGTTCTACATATAAATCACACACAACCCAGAATTCCTTTGATTCGCTCTGACGTATACGAAAGGCTAACGCTAGAAACGTCAGCTTTCAATTTCATTACGGTAGTCAATTTCCTTATCAACCCAGCTGATAAATCCAAATTTTTGTACTATCGTAGATATGTATCATGTTTTGCGAGCATTCTGTTGTCGGACTGGTTAAACTCACCGTACGCCTTCAGCTGTAACATTGGTGCTAGCGAGGTCCAAGCTCTGCAGCGCTGGCATTCCAAAGTTTCTCAACAGCGCCATGGATTCATCGTTAATACCGCTATTCGAGGAAATGTCCAAAATTGCCAAACTTTGGTGCCACTATAATGGGAGATAAACGAGAGTAACAAATACGTGTTAACAAGAGCCATATGGCTCTTGGTGTTGGTAAATATTAAACAAAAACATAAATGTTACTCATACTACCTGTTCAATAATGACCGACATCATGGCAAAATTCGCGTGCGTGTCTGAGAAATACAGCTCTTTGAGAGAAGTCACTGGTAAGCTCTAAGAAAAAGAAGACAAAAAGAAAAAAAATGAAAAGAAAAAGAGGAGTGAGGTTTCTCGTAACCAGCAAGGATGCTCAAATGATGAGTGACGATGATGACGATGATGATAATGATGATGATAATGATGGTGATGACGATGATGAAGATGATGGCGATGGTGACGATAATATTAATTACTTGATTGACCACTCCCTTAAGGGGCTTTCCAGGGACAATGAAGCAAATAATCCAAATGGATAACACGATGACGATGATGATGATGACGACGACGACAACGATGACAGTTATGCCTGGTAATATTAATAACAATGGTGGTGGCAGTGAGGGTGTTAGTGTTGGTGACGACTACGATAATGATGATGATGATGATGATGATGATGATGATGATGATGATGACGATGATGGAGTTGATGTTAAGTCTTAAGTTATATCATTATCAGGAATTCTCTGTTTAATATACCTGTAATCCTTCTGGAGTGATTCTACGAAGTCCTCTTACGTCTAACTTTTTAAGATTAGTCGATGTTCTCAAGATTCTACAAATAAAGTTACAAATTACAGATAACCTAAACAGTAGTTTACAACATCGCGTAAAAAAAAACAGTCTGCAACAATAGCAGCAACAAAAAGCTGATTCAGAAACAGCTAATTAGGACTCTTTAATGTTCGACGTGCATTAATTTTCCCATACGACCGTTCTAAGAAAAAAACTGCTCTAGAGGTCGAATTAATTATTTTGAACGTTGGGTATACAACAATAACCTCTTGTCAAGCGTTAACATGTAAGAAAAGTGTAACCAGCACTTTTCGGGAAAATGAGACCACCGAAGATTTCTATAAATTTTGCATGTCTTAGCAACATCCTTAAGGGCATAAAATTGAACGTAAAATTTTGACTAGTATGCGCTTAATAAGTGATGAGTTCAAGATGAGTGCATTAATGTAAGAAAAGGAAATTGCTGCTTTTGAGTCGGTAAGGAATTTAAAGAAACCAATAACTGCCTTTATAGGGGCATAGTCACGAGGATTTCGCAGATTTCTGTTCAAAACTGTGCTAAAATTATCGGTAGCTAACTTTATCCAGGCCCCACATTGTGTCTAAACTTCTAAAGCAACATATTAACTTAATTTCATTAAGAGAAAACAAACCATGACCATTTAATATCAATTTAATGTCAACACGCTGAAAGAATTTGAAATCCATTTCCATCCGTAGCACCAGACGACAGAAAATAGTTTCAGTGAAGTCTTTGGTAACAAAACTAGACCATTATTTGTGGAAGTTCATTGATGTGAGAACATATTTTTTATTTTTAAAGTGAACTAAAATAGCGTGACTATGCCCCTTTAATGTACTAAGTGTCCTTCGACGACGGCGCGCCATTTGCTGCGATTTGAAGTGCCGGATTTGAATTCACCCGTTGAAACAGCTTCCCGGCGGGCTATTTTGTTAACAATCTCACAGCGGTATGACTGAGATTTTGATACAGAAGCAGGAGCACATGCTATGTCAGCATAGCTGCCTTGAACAGGCCCTAAAACAACAATGACCACTTGTTTTCACAATCTGAGTGATGATACACAATACTTCAAGAGCGCAATCAAATCGTAAAATTGCAGTGAATATTTCCCATTAGTTTACACACGTGGCTTGAAACAACTCAAAATCACCGATAAAATTAATTGCTTGTCCTATCAACCAATTTAACTGTTTGCAGTGCCAACGTGCCTCACCCTTGTCATTTAAAGAATGATTTTGGTTATTTTTTGAAATCTTTTGGACGACTGCTTGATCGCTTTCCTTTCACCTGACCAATCACGTATCGGAATCCAATCCGGGAACTATGAGAGAAAGCGTCGGAAGTGCGACCGTGTAGCTAACAACTCCGCCTTTCACATTTCTTTCATTTTAATTGGAAGTTAACCAGGAAGCTATGAAAAAGATGTCAAAAACTAGTCAAAATCGTTGTACGATTGCCAACGGTGCCACGTACCACACTGTAACATACACGCCCTTATTGTTTACAAACCTGTTCAGAAACCTGTCCGGTCGCGGGACACCTGCTAGAGAGCCACAAGCCAAACAGAGTGACTCCAGCTCTGCAAAACCATTCTGTTCCTGGAAAATAGAGGTAGAAGTAAAGTTGTACATCGATCCCAGGTGGCCCATACGGCTGAAGCTTAACCTGGTTTCTGTAGCATGAGGTAACTATAGGTATTACTACCTTCCCCTAGATGGGATGTTAGGTCCATCACAGGGTATCCAGCATACACTGGCTAGGAGTATTACTCCCCCCCCCCACCCCAGATGGGATGCTATTTTCATCACAGGGTTACCCCCACCAGTTTGTCGCCGGTACATCATAACCTGGCTAGAGAGAGACCAGGCAGAGTAACATTTCTTGAATACGGAAACAACGTAACAAAACAATGCAGGGACCAAAACAGCCGTTATCCACCGACCCTCTCACCTTCCGATGAGAATTCCTGGAAGCGTTTACCATTACACCACTATGATATAATTATGTCACTTTGATTTAATTGTCGCACCATTAATCGACGAGAAATTAACTTGCGTAGATCTAGCGACAAACTTGATGTCTTTCAGTCATACATTTATAAGCCATTTTAAAATAAAAATTCACTTACCAAGTCAGTGCTTGTGGGTGTTGAGTGTAGTAACAGATTGGCAACAAAGAGTTCTTTAAGCTTTGGACAACCGGCCTGTTATATACAACAACATTATGGTTTTAGAAATAAATATGAGAAGCAAACAAAAGCAGCGATAACAAAATGAAAGGCCTACCTGTAGCTTCTCCACATTCAGTTTTCTAATGTTAGTACCAGTTAGGTCAAGGACTGTCAAGTTTGGGCACCGGTCCTAGAGGAAAATAACCACATGGCATGAACTTACAAACATTGTATTAACTCACGAATTGCCAAAAGCGGCAGGTAAAGAAGAGCCAGTAGAGAATCCCCACACTTTCATTACACCAACCACCACCAACTTCCAATGAAAATCAGAGCTACGAGTATATATGATGAAGTAAAGTATATAGACTACAGATTAGTCCTGAGACATTGGTGCATACTCCCCCGCAGACAGTCATCCACGAAAAATGAGACACTTTTGTCTTTATACGTTTTAATATTTCATCAATTTGTTTTGAATGGTCGTTGTATTGGGGAGCAGAATCCTAAAATAGGCCTGAGGCAGTCGAGATACACTCGTAAAATTCTCTTGCCAGGCTATCTCGAGGAACACAGGAATCATGGAATCAGGCAAACCTGGATTATAGGCAGAACTTGTTCTCCTGCCAGCCGGCTACAGTTCATTAAACAGAGCTCTTCTAACTGGCTTCCAAGACGCTTGGTCACACGATGAAGGCACGAAAAATCTATCTGTGAATCAACAAGGATCAAACAAACAAAACATATCATAAAAAAGCAAAAACAGTCAATATAGATAGAATACATGTATAATTTAATTGGCCAGGTGACTATTCTTGTTGAAAGCCATTCTCTTAGAAGGATAAACTCCTTGTAAAAATCTTTACTTAGTGAAACGTCCCTGATCTCTTGGGTGGTTAACACATGCTTTACTAGAGACTAATTGTGAATCTATATAGGCTTTTAAGAAACGATGACTTTCGATGGCCTCGGTTTACCTTTGGCTAAATTGTACTGAAAAAGTGGAGAACAAACTAACGCAGCGTTTTCCAACCAAGTTGTAATTTGTTTCATGTTTGAATAGAGCTGTTTTCAATTGAGCCAGTCGTAAAACCAAAATCAAAGCCGAATCGCGATAACAACACAATGAGCCAACAAGAACTCGCAGCAAATACAAGGAAGGGCCCCGCCATGGCAGAGTGCAGTTGAGAAGTAAGGGCCGAAACTGGCTGCCATGGTTCCTCCTGATGACTTCAATGGGGTCGCAGTGGCCTGGTACCAAGGCGTTCTCCTCCCACTCACTCGACTCGACTTGGTGCGAAATGTCGTGACGTCACCGAATGAGGCCATTCGCTGACTTCACGAAATTTCGCGCCAAGTCGTGTGAGCCAGAAGAGAACGCCTGGGTACTAGGCTTGGGTCACAGGTCCAAAAAACGGAGTTGCTGGCTGGGAAGCACTAGAGTGCTTCATTACTTCTAGTGTTGAAGCGTGGGAAAATGCTCGCGACAAAGAGTTGAGAGAATGGCGCGAGTTTTTCTGATCAATCAGTAGGAGCAGTAAAGCAAAACGCAAACGCCAATAACACTCGACACTTAATTGAAAACTCAAAGGCCTCTCTAATTGCCTAGAGTTATAGACTACAAAGAATTTTTGTTTCGTACTTTCTTAATTTGAAAGTAAGTGGTGTAATTTTTTCTTTCACGGTAAGTGAAGGCTAGCTAATTTAGAGATTAAATGCCAAAAACCCCTCCAGCTACCCCTGACCTTTGTCATGGCGACATCTAACATCTTCAGCTGGCGGCATTTTGTAGAAAGTGAAGCTATGCCTTTCGACGACAAACTTCCGCACTGAGACAGGACAATGGACTGAAGGTGACGACAGTGTTTACCTACCGCCTGGCATGGAAAAGTAAAGAAGAACATTAAGCAGCCAAAAACACGAGTGGCTGGTCGTTTGGCTTTCAGGCTTATATACAGATAACTCAAATAAAAGTTCTAAATATCTCAACGAAAAAATCTGTAAATATCCCGAATTCTTGTCTAAATATCTTGCCATAATTGTAATGAATATTATAATTTCGACTCAGGAGTAACAGACGTTTTAGCTATTGTGGTCGTGTAGATTTCAGTTCTACGGCATTTGTCACATGTCACAACATAACATAACATTTTGTACTGTGGAGTACCAGAGTACTGGTTGCCATAAGCCTCATGGAATGTAATTTTCAGTGGGGAACCGCTGAAACAGATTTCTGTTGGTACTGAATTGCGTAAAACCATTGTTAACGCCAAGCAACTATTGAAATAAACGCCTAAAGCTTAAAAGCTGAAACAAAAACTCTGAATATCCCTAAATATCTAAAAAAAATATCCGTATGTTTGTACCTGAGCCTACTTGCGGGTGCAGGCATTCACATATCCTGCCTAAATCTCTACAGTACCTTAAGTCCTACGTCTGTCAGTTCACTCCATCCATCAAGGCTGAGTTCTTTGGTAACTTTCAGTCTCGAGGCAGCAAGCTTTTGGATGGTAGCATCGGTGGCTGATCTCGGGTATTCAATACTCACTGTCGACAGATTCACTTCTCGCCATAAAGTTATTTCTGATGCAACCTTATTCCAGCTGCGACAAACTCTCGACATCCTACGAAATGTTAAAAACGAAATAATTTAAGCACTTCAGATCAGGAGGACTTAGGAAGCTGTAACTAAGTTAAAGGAGACATTTCGTATGACAGGTTGAAATTTGCCATTAGTCTAGTCTCCTCCTCAGACTGCCCCGAGGCACCATTAGACCTCCGCGGGTAGTCTTTTAGGTTCCGTTTGCGCAAGCTCTTCGCTGCTTAATCACAGCCGAGTTCTTTGTTTTAATGAAACGAAAGGAAAACAGCAGTTTGCCTTTTGTGAGTGATTCGTATTGCTCAGCAACTAACTCGAAACTAGCTGATTTACATGTTCAGCAACTATTAAGTCCATGTCGTAGATTTTTGTCTGTGTAAAAACACCGAAAATAACCAATAATTTTGCTAAAATATTCACCAAAATGTGCGAATTTATTGTCTCCAAATACGCTTCACGTTCAAAATTGTTGAAACTTTAGGGAAGTGCCCAGCCTAGTACTCAGGCGTTTCCTCCCGCTCACTCGACTTGGCGCGAAATGTGACGTCACCGGGTTAGTCGTCTGGAGAACGCGTTCTTGCGGTATGCCATTGGTGAAGTCACGAAATTTCGCACCAGGTTGAGTGAGCGAGAAGAGTACACCTGGGTACTAGACGGGGAAGCGCCATATGGCATTTAAAAAAAACAAGCAAAATAATTAATTCAGGTCGTTGAACAATGCTCGTGTTATTCCCAAAATTGAGCTGTTGTTTCGCCTATTGTTTTTTTCAACAAGGAACTATTTAACAACAAACTGATAAAATAACACCAATATCTGATAAAATAACACTGCTCGTATCTGAATCAAGAGCCATCATCTGAATATCGATAAGTTGATAAGTTGAGACGATTGCGTAGCTTACGAGAATGCGAAGTTATCAATGACAGGCGTGACCCGCTTACTTGCATGTCATTTTCAGGGTCTCATAACCGCGTTTCTTGAAGTTTTATATTCTTAGACGCCATTGTTGTTCACCTGTTTCAGTCCCAGTTAATTTGTATTAAGGAGTGTGCTCCCAGCAAACTGGGGGACTAAATTATCAGGTGAAGACGAACCCGAGCAGACTAGTCACTGCAGTCCTAATGAACCTGGGGATAGGCTGGGGAGCAGACTACTAATGTTTAGAAAAATTAGCAAAATGGTGGAAAAATTAAAATTCCTTTGCTGTTAGGTGACGATCAAAATTTTGCAGTTATCCTTGTTAAGTTATTTCCCGCCCAAAAAAACCATAGCCCTACCACGACGTGTCAAACACCGCCGCTCTGAAGGCTATAGCGTAAACCCTAGAGTGGAACAGCGGTTAGAGTTGGTATATTTTATAGGATTTGTAAAACTAACAGCTCTACGCGCCTACGTTAAATTCGAGAAAAAATCGCGTTAGAAATTTTAAAACTGTATTGTGAGTGTCACCTGCACAAGAAAGGTACTGGTCCAGAGTCGTCCACAACGCGCTGGAAAATCCTTAGAAGCACTTCATAAGGAATCAAGTCTGACCATCCATTCTCTCTGATTGCTCTTAATGCTGACAGACGCTGTTCCTCTGCTTCTTTGGCCTTCATCCGTGTCCTGATCCGAGCTTTTATCCTCGCTCTCGTTCTTGTCTCTATCAGATCAACCTTACTGTCGTCTCCAGAAAGCTTTCTCTTTTTGCATAATTTGGTTTGTGTGGAATCTTTTCTTTTTTGCCCTGCAAGATTTGGCACGTTAAAGAAAGTAACAACAACAAGAACAAGAACAACAGCAATAAGAATAGCAGCGATGTCAACGATAATAACAACAACAACAGCAGCAGCAGCAGCAGCAACAACAACAACAACAACAACAACAACAACAATTACAATAACCTAAATCAGGCTGTTTTATGTCACCTGCCATAAGAAAACGCTTAATGCGCTTAAAAAGGTTATGAGATCTTTCTGTGTGCCAAATTTCATGTAATTTTCATACCTCAACTCAAGAAACAAACAAACAAACAAAATAATTCATTAAAAAATTATATTATTCTAATTAACACCCTTGAATCAGGTCTTAAACTACTTGAGCATTAGAACAAAACTGAGTGCCAGGCTGGCACTACGGCAAAGGGCTGATTTATTTAAGGACGGTGCCTCCTTTTGTTACTGCGCATATGTTCTGCGCATACGTTTTGAGCGGTTAATGAGTATGTGGAAAAAGAAGATCTTAACAAGGGCCACCAGAATCCAGAAAGAAAATTGCGGGGAACTACACATTTTTCAGCGATAATTGAGCTTAAATTTTAAAAGAAATGCCCATGCAGTCTTGTTATTTTTTAAAAAGCTTTTTTAGAATTATGATTGCTTAATTATCTCTGAAAAATGCATGGTTACCCACATTTTTCTTTTTAGATTCCAATAACCCTTACTAAGATCTGCTTTCCCCCATAGTCATAACCTTTGCAAAAATACCTCTGTTTTAGGAGGGACCGTCCTTAATGGCCAATATTTCGGCCCTTCCTCAGGGCCAGAGCCATATTTTTTTTTCATTCCGAAAGAAGTGAAACTGAGTTTTCAATTGAGTGACAAAAAGGTCTTGAGAAAAGACCGAAGATGGGAAAGTTTGTGTAGTAACACCAGTGATGAAGATCAAATGTAAACGGACGTGTGAAAACTATGATACTGTATAGTTTCTTCATGAAATGTTCGTGTGCCTGCGTTTTATTTACAAGAAGTGTAACATAAAAACAAAAGGTTAAGGGTACCTTAAAAGGGAGTCTTTTGATACGCACGCTTCGACGAGCGAATTAACAAAATACCTACTGAGTTTGTTTTATTGGTGTTAAATTTTAAAATTCAGAGTTTGGAGTTCATAATCCAGGCGAAATGCACAAAATTAAATTTCAATTAAAAATGCAGAAGGGAACCTTGACTACTGATAAATGATTGTCTGACTTTTATTCATAAAATTGAGTAAAATGGCACTCCGTAGCTAAAGGTGGAATGCAAACCGGCAACACACCCAACCATCTCCCCAAGAAAATAACTTAGGCTCGCTATTGGTTGAAAAAATGCATGTTCTGATTGGTTAACGTGCCTTGTACGCCACGCCCATCGTTGTTAGACAGAACTTAGAGCTTAACCTTCGAACACAGACGTCACTTACCGCTTCTGTACGCTAGAGGCGTTCGCGCCTCCAGCGTCCTGAAGCGACAAGGAGAGACCGTATTCATGGGCTCCTTTTAAGGAGCTTTCAAAAACCCAAACATAATTACCTTCCCTAATGAATAGGAAATCTGCTTTAATTGTCATAATTGTTTAATTGAGCTCTTCTCGATCGTCATCAGAGAGATGTTGAACACTGTTGAAAATTTTTGCCAAATTTGGTATGGATCTCAGTCCCTTCTAATTAAAATGAGAACACAAGAAGTTTGTATAACAGCGTCGATTACCTAAATTGAAAAAAAAATACCAATTTTATTTCACATTGTTTTCGAAAAAAACGCAACTTTTTGTTGGCCGTACTTAAGTGGACGGATCCCCACAGAAAAACATATTTTGTATTTAATAATAATAATAATAATAATAATAATAATAATAATACTTCTTGTCACGAGGTTACTTTACCTTTTCTGTTGGAAGAAGTATTGTTGTCTTCGACAGTGCAATGTGCGGAATCAAGATTATCGCTTCTCCCAGACGACGTGCCACTCCTTTTTCGTTTAGGAAAAGATGTCTTCCGCTTCATCAGCCCAGAGCTCGAGGGGCTAAGAGCCATGTTTTGCACCATTTTTTGATCTTGGCATCTTCAGCTTTTTATAAATCGCTTTAAACTCAGATGATTCCTAATTCGGCGTTGGTGCAATGTTTATAAGGAAAAATGTTGCTTTTTCCGCCGAAACAAACCAGAAAGGACGTGTAGTGAAATAAGTAATCGGAGCACAGAAATGACGAGCGGTTTAGCTTATCATCACCTGGAAAATAATGATTAAGCTCAACTTGACGTCACATTCACAATAAGCAATTTAGAATTTAATTTGGCATTTTAATGTTTACATTATCAACTCATTATTTGATCTTAATGTTTTGACGTCATAATCAACGATTTCATTCCAGGAAACAACTGCGATTGATGGGGTGGTAATCTAAAGCACACGACCAGGCTTTTCTTAATTTTGGGTTCGCACGAGCCGTACTGTTTTTGACAGCTAGCGAGCGTTTGCTTAGCGGTTTGTGATTAAGATAAGGGGTTTGCTGTTGTAAGGGTCTTTCGAGCTGTTTTATATTCTTGGGTTTAGTGCATGCTGATTCTAAAGACATCGTTTACCAAACTAACTCAAAGAGCCACTTATTAAAGTTTGCTAACTGCCAATGTTTGCACGGGTGTGAGGTTGCAAACACAAAGTGACGTCGAGACTGTCAATACAGGTCGCATAAGGCTACGGCTGTTTATTCGGATAACAAATCCAGCTCAGTATTTTCTAAATAAGTGTAAAGAAGATCCTCGCAGTCATTAACGCAACTTATGCAGTTGCGAAAAGAAAGCCTGAAAAAATCAGGCTTGCCGGGATTTCTGTCAGTATCTTTTTCATTGATGACAATTTGCATCACAGCGGTAAATCGACGGGCGCGAGTCGATCGCTTAAAGCCAGGGCCTCGAGCGCTAGAAAGGCTTCTGCGTCTGACAAAAACAGGTTCCATGCACGTGCAAGGATCAACTTGTTACCGCTAATGAGTAAACGTAAGCATGTGTTCCTCAATAAGAAATAGATCTGATGACGTCAGGCGGAGTGCTTACCAGGCGACATTGCACGCGCAGCTCGAATCGACAGCGTCAGAATTGCGAACTTTAATGTTTTTTGATTCAGTGCTGACATTTCAATTCATCGCTTCGCAAGGTTTTGCTATTCACGTATTTGTTGTTACTTGACGTAATCCAAGTGCTTTCGCGCAGAGAGCAGGGCTATAAAAGGTTTTTATTGAAGCGCCCTGTTCCTAACAGTATATACGATAATTAATTAATTAATTAATGTCTTTTCATAATTTTTACATTATTTTTTTGAGGACCAAGGTTGTTAGTTACATCAGATCAGTCTCGTCGCCCCCAGTAAGGCACAAGGCCGCCAGGTTGTTAGTGCTGACGTTGTTAGTGCCATGCACTATTTAAACAATAGAGTTCTTCTGTCGAAAGCATTATCATGTGATAGGTTGCCCGTGGAAATTTGATGTTCACAACAAATATTAGCCCAAGGGCTTATATGAAGTTTGAACATCAAATTTCCGAGAGAACTTATCACGCATAGAGACCGAGACAGAAGGACTCTATTGTTGTTACTGTACAACGCTAAATTTTGAGCGAAAATTGTCAAAAATAGGCACTATGCGCTGATAGGTGCCCGCTGTGGGGAGACATTTTGTAGAAAATGCCTCAAGTACTTTTGTTGCTCATTGTAGTCTGCGTAGCAATCGTTTCCTTTCCTACAACCACGGAGGTCAGCGTACAAATACCGGAACACTGTCAGTACAAGTATACGCATATACCGGTAGTTGAATTTTAATTTCAAGATGACATGGTGTTCACACATTAAAAAACAAAGAAGGAAAGAAGGACAGAAAGAACAATAGAAATAGAAGTTGGTTTTTCTCTTTATTAATCTCAATACTACATACCTAACATACAAACAAACTGACTGCTTTGAATAAGTTAATGTTCCAATAAATTAAAGGTTATAAAATGAGCATCATTATATTTACAACAAGCTTGTCAGGATATCAATAACAACACACGAGTGTACCTATCACACTAAACGAAGGCCATCTCTTAGAACACAAAAGCCTGGAAAAGAACAGACATGCTGCTAATTATGAACATGCAGTAACATGAAAGAATTTAACTATCACGCACTACGATAGCCTATTCCAGGCGTTCAGATGCTCGCTTTATTTTTCGCTCGCGCTCCACTATCTGAACCCCTGGAACAGGCTAGCACTACGACAGCATTAACTAAAGGTTCTGCCAGGGATGAGAGGGTGTAAACGAGGAGGGGGGAGGGGAGGGGA
>Ga0126336_10001100_pt1 | contig 13283 bp, 7 predicted proteins | sample SidCmetagenome_FD_92530 | JGI IMG/M metagenome (GOLD analysis project Ga0126336, IMG submission 92530) | Coral microbial communities from El Islote,Puerto Morelos, Mexico - Siderastrea C C metagenome | ecosystem: Host-associated > Invertebrates > Cnidaria > Coral | place: El Islote,Puerto...
CGGGCATTGTTACCATAGAAACTTCCAACAAGAACAGCTGAAATTTAGAGAAATTGAATCTACGAAGTAAAGAAAGACAGTGTCTATGAATAATTCTCCAAGATACTTTGACTTTCAGCAAAATGAATATAATTTTAACTGTTCGTGTTTGGTCTATCATGGCCTCACGCAGAAAGGCTGATTTCTCTTATCGGTTTTTATATTTCGGCTTTTCGGCGATTTTCACGTGTTGAAGAAAAAAATAGAAGGGAAGCTGATAATTCAGTCTACGTCTTCCAAGAATTCAAAACTTTAGTGACAATAACACAGTTTATCTGCTAACACGACTTAATTAAAAAAATTACACAACCACACTTGGGCGTTTGGTAAAACTTGACACATTTGAAATGAGACTCAATCAACTTGCCAATCCCTTGATATCCTAACACCATGTGGCATATTAATGCATTACGTTTAAATATTAGGAATTTCTGCACTGAGTATTTGAAAGGAACTCTGCATGAATTTCGATCGCTTACTCTAATAACTCAGTTGGCGTTGTTTCCAAGTTACATTTTCAGTTCACAATACATGGTTTACTCAGCTGAAGTTAAAGATCTTCCATTATCAACAAATAAGTCTTGCTTTCTTTTGCAATATTTTAAAATACAATATCGATGTACGTACATGTATCAGAGGGGTTTAAATATCACTCTGAATTTGCAAAGTTTTTAAGAACTCAAACGAAGCCGATAGCTAGGACGAAAGGAAAAAATTCAATTAAAAAGCAATTTAGCTTGATGAATGGGGTAAACTCATTTATCCCACAAATCCGGCAGAGAAAAGATTTTCGAATTTCGAATCTTGAATTTTAATTTCCCTTTGAGTAGAGCCAATACCGTCTCATTTATATTATAAGTAAAGGTTTGGAAAAATAAATCCTATGATAGATAGCGAATTAAAGTTTCCGAAAAGATTTAAAACTCACTAATAAAGACAAGGAAAATACGTCGGTGGTCGACGCAAACTGTAAAATAAGAACAGATGGGGTTCACTTCTTGTTTGTTTAAATGGATTTTAATGATTTTTCCATAATAATTTCTAACAGTCCGTGAGAAAGTTGCACTATGCTGCACTATGTTCGCTTTGAGTTTGTCCTTTAAAATTCTGACGGCCTGATCGATACATTGCGTAGATAAAAGCACACAAAATTAGCAGAAGACACATTTGCGACCCGGGTGTAACACTGAGCGGAACTTGGGGAAATTTTGTTTCGCGCGCGTTCTCGATTGAGTTTTTGTCTGAACTACTTTGGGCTATGAAGGTTTGTATTTCTTCACGATACTCATTTTTTTTTTCATATATAACAGGTATAATGTTTACTTTTCTTTTTCCAAAGATTCGCGTTCCATGTGTTATGAGACAGAGGCATTATATTTCAGTTTACCCAAGCTAGTATGGCATAAAATCTGTCCTCTTCTTGGGTTTCAGTCAACTCCATGTTCTTTTATACTGTAGAAGTACCGTTGGTTTTCACAGCGCTAGGTATTTGGATAACTGTAGTATTTAAAAATATGTGCTATACAGTAGAAATTATATAATAATGAAGAAGAAAATCAACTACGTCACTTAAGTCAGAATTTGTGTTCCTTAAAGATCCGTGAAAAGATGTTATACCTTTTTAAAACCTCTTTTTATCCCGTATTTTGTTATTTCATCTGAAGTTTATATAGGAAAAACTTTAACGCTTCTGCTATTTACGAATGTTTGATTTATTCGAGCATCGCTATCTTAAAAGAAAAAGACTCCATTTACTGTCGTAGTTTTTAGAATAAAAGAACCCTGTAGATATATTTCAAAAGCAACGAAATAGAGGATGAATGCTGGTCAAACTAAAAGTTTTCATTTTAAAATAATTCACTAGCTTGGGAAGTAAACTGTCTTAAAATTAGGTCAGCTCATAAACATACATTTCGTGTTATGCGATCGTACGTGAGGAAAAGTCTTTTTTTCGAATACTAGCCTTTTCAACTAGCAAATTTTGGGTAACAGCTGACTTTTTGACGTGGCACCGACCACATTTTCAAAGAACATTATCAATGATCGATTTTAAAAATATGTTCGCTTGCGCTTAACGTTCCTTATTGAATCCTTCGTCTCCTAGCGAAATATTACAGCGGTTACAATTTAGTTTGTGTATTGAAAGCAGTGGCAATTGGAAACATAGAATCTCAAATTAAAAGCTGAGGAAACATACAGCAGAAATAAACAAAGGGAAATCCTGCCAGGGACACGCGAAACCGTTGTTCTTGTCTTGGAGATTTTTATGTTAAGGTTAAAGCTTCTGAAGTCGTTAAGTTAACGAATTTAACAGGAGAATATCGCTACTTGGTATTCAGTCATTAAATGTCATTATAACCTGATCAAAATTAACTGGCAGGCTGCAGTTTATAAAATTCTCAGTTAAATCAGGGCTATGATTTGCTTCGGCTAGTTCAAACTAGTTAGAGGTTAATTTTTCGCACGAGCCACAAAACAAAGAGTTTTAATTTTACGTTTAAATTAATTTATACTTGTGTAGCTTTGAGCTTTTAGAAGTTGATTAGTTTTTTATGTGTAAAGGTTGAACGAAGATTCTTAGACTCTAATACCAAAATTAAAACTTACGTAGAAAGTTTAGTATTATTTCAGAATTAGTTCAACTAGTGGTGATGGCAATATCACTATAAACGTGGCGAGAGATGAAAAAATCTAAATTCCAAATCGCTCTCTCTGTCTCCTAGACAGAAAGAGCTTTGAAAATCGATTATTTTGATAACAAAAATTGCTAAAACAAAAAAGAGAGTTGCTTTGAATGAAACGCTACTTTAGAAGAGAAAGTGGAATATTACTTAAATTCCACTTTTAAAAAGCAGTTTCCTAGTTTCATGATGAAAGAAGTTCAAATCGGAAGGCAAATTTAAACGACATTTAAATATTATAGTCGAAGAACGCGGCAGCAACAACAGCGGTCAGAAATTGCACTAATATGAGGAAAATTCAGGTTGGAAGCTTAAAAATGTTTTGATTTTTTTCTGGCTTGTTTGAACTGATCGCCTTATGATCCTAAATATGATATTTTTGTTCGCAGAGCTAACTAAATTCTTTTTTTTTTTTGTTTTTTGTTTTTTAGTTTGTATGTATATTTTTGCCAACCTATTTTACCATAAAATTTAGTCGCATAACGAACGAATGATATTCTTACTTCAAATACGCTAACAGCAACTTAACAAATGGCTGATATTTCAGATTTTTCATTCCGGCTGTGAAATTAACCAAATTGCTTTCTGGACCTATGCCTGCATAAAAGCAAAACATAGCCAATTTTCAAGGACAAATTCGCACTTAACAACTTAACAAATCCTTTGCAAATTAAATAGCTCAGTTTCAAAAATTCTGTAAAGGAAATATTTTCCTAACGATGCGATCGCGTTTAGTTGCTGTTAATTTTTATGTTCTTTTTAAGGCCAATCTTTCTTCTTTTTAAGCCATACGCACGTTTCACTTCTTTCTAAATGAAAGAAAACCACTTTTATTTAATGCGTTTTGAAAAACTGAAAAACAAAACAAAAAATCCAATATTGGCTTCTTTGATACATCCCAAAATCTTCATTTCCGACAACTCTTGAATTTTTCATTTAATCTCAATCTCATCCCTATTAGTAGGAGATTTTTGAAAGATAGGATGTCGGATAAGTACATCGCATTTCACTAATTCATGTAAGGATGTTAGAACTGCATGGCTTACTCCAAGTTTTAATCACCAAATACAAATAGATTTCATGCTAATGGGGCTTCTAAGCTGTGGGATGAAAATCTAAGCAGAATTTTAATTGAAAAACAAATTTGCAGTGGGAATTGTTAATTTAAATTTTCGACAGTTGAGATAGTTATTTTTCGCTGGTTAAATATTATATCCCCAAAACTCCAAAAATTTTTAAGGTAAGTCTTCAAAATTTTCTAGAAAAGAGATTCAGTATGTTTGAAAACGAAGCTAGTTGAACAAAAAAGGACAACTTCTAACAGTGTATTTTCTCCGGTGTGCAAACAATAGACTCTTGACACTTTCGTATCATGAAACTTCAAATCAGCAGATAAGCGAAAGGTAAATTAATTCATCTTTTCGGAAACTTCTAGAGCACAGGCTATAAAAATATTAACAAGGTATAGAAATACAGGTCTCCACGATTTATTTTTGGTCAATTTGGGTGGAATAGAGTTTTGAATTAAAATACCAATTTTGTAGAAAATTATGCGCCTTCACAACAAGGCTTTTCATGTAGTTCGCTGTGAAATCGTTCAGACTGACTAACGGATCTGTTTATAAAATTATTTCGACAAACTCTTGTTAACTTCAGAACGAGTAGTCTTTGAAAAATATAACGAATTTTGCTTCGCTGGGAAGACAATACAAATGATGCGTGAAAAACCACAGATCACGCCGATTGTCCGTGATGGCAAGGCTTCGCCGTCGATCGCAAGTTTATTACTGAGCGCGGTGTTTTACAACTACTAGATATTAAAATTGCTTCTATTCTTTCTTGTGCCAAGAATTATCTTAGCCATATGTACTGTTCCCACGGTCAAGAGTGATTTCCAGCAGCTGTGGGGCGAAACTAAACAAACAATTATTAGTGAAGAATGCATTAATTGAGCCTTAATAATGGATCAACCGTGGCTTTATTATGTATGTAGCATTTAAAATTCATTAACATATCTTATGTATTTGTATGCTCGGGATAGTGGATCTTAACAAAAGAGGGATATGACACGGTGTATCTCTCGTATAATGTCTCCCTTATTGCCCGAGAAAATAAACTTTTTGAGGTGACTTAAACAGGACACAAGAACAAAGATTTAGTAAAACTTCGAAAGGGTGAAAGCCATTTCTGTGTAAGAGTTTATATGGGATTTTAAGTCACTAAGTTTTAATTTTTCACTTTTATTTTTTCTGTTCCAAAAATGAATAATTTCGGTAATGCGATATCTATTTTTTTCTGTCATCTACCCTATCCAAACACGTCTCTGTGTTAAGGTTTTTCAACGAATTTTTCTTCACATTTGTGTTTAGACAGCAGATGACAGTAAAAATCAACACTATCGTCTCATTTCTCATTTTAAGTAGAAAGTTAATTATAAATTTGGCAAATGTCTAAACAGAATGAAAATTTTTCACAAATTTGAAAACCAATTATTACCACGTTAAATTCAAGTTATCACTGTAACATGTTAAAGGAATTAAGGTCTTCGCAACTTCCGCAAGTTTAGCTTTAATTTTCGCTCCGCAAAGACGGAACACAAATAATTCTTCTCTGACTGTACGCTTACAAGAAACGCAAGTATACTTTTTAGACGATTTCTGATCCGAGCAGATTCCTTTATTTCTGAGAAATAGTCCCTAATAATAAAACAACTACTGTGAATACTTTTTTTTGATGGAGGTTGAAATGTTATCGCAGCAGTCGCTCCTTTTGTGTTATTCAAATTAAGTCACTTTTTCACGCATCTTATCACAGAGTTTGATACCATTATTGTAACGCTAGTAATTATTTCGCTATTTTTCTTAGAGTTTTAATTATTGCTCGAAGGGAATTTACATCCGGTAAGAAAAGACTTTAATATCTTAACCTCCGCTGGAGATGTCATTTGTTAATAAAGCTTTGTTATGTTTTTTGTAAGATCCGCGAAGTTAAGTAACCCCGGCTCGTGTACGGTGCGTGCGATAATCGACAGAAATCAAACACCGCTCAATTCCGTGTGGCCGGCAGCGCTTTAAAAACTTAAAGTAATTCCCTCTGCAGAAGGTCTATACTGAAAAAGCGACGTAAAAAAACCCTTCAGCCAAAACGCAACGCGATTTCTTGCAATCTTAACGACTGTTCACGGTCTTTGACAGTTCTCTCTGTTGTCTTTCGACAAAAGGGGGTTTCACCCAAAGAACATCTCATTGAAAAAGATAAGAGGTCTGAGAATAACAGTCACCTTTGCCCCTGAATTAAAAATAAAGGAATAATTTGTGGGCATTTAATTTTCGAAACAACAGCTTTTAAAAGAATTCGCTTTATAGCACGTGGTCTCAGAGAACGGAAAGACGCTAAATATCTAAAATGATTAAAATTTACTATCATTTTAACAAAACCATGTCAAGTTCTCTTTTCGATTTAATGTCAAAGGCAAAATCTCTTCAAATTTCTTGGTTAAGAACAAAATTCAAATGTACCCAAACAAAAGTAAACTTAAAAGGATGTTAAAATTTTGTTTTAAACGAAAACGAGCGAAATCCCGCAATGCTAAGAACCCATTTACGGCCATCTTCGTGAAAGGCTTTTACTTCTCTTGAAATGTAAAAAGAGTAGATATCTCAGAAAAGTGACCAGTTTGCCTGTAAGTAAAGCATTATTTGTGTGACTGTACGGTAAATTTTAGGTTCAAATTAACAAATTATGAGCGATGTAAAAACAAAGATTGACTGGGGACACTTTGAGGGCTACTTTACATGGCTTATCAGCTTCCAAACGCCGAGGCAATTTCACGCATATCTTCTATTTCAACAACGTTCGCAGCAAACCTCCGCTTTGCGTCATAACCACATGATCCCGTGTCGACAATCACAGTTAATTAAATATTCATATTTTACCCTGCACTTCTGATACAGTATCCTTTGGACATGGACGATCTAGCTATCGTTGACCAAGCGTAGAAACATGGCTAAAAAGGAAAAAGAGCGTTTACTCGCCGGGGATAGGTGAAATGTTGGGGCTAATTTCACGCCTATGTGACTGTCATTCGCACTTAGTTGACATTTCGTTCGGTTTCAAATTTACAACGCATGCGCAAACCGTTACGCTCCAATCTAAACATTTTTAAGGCAATCTCCCATTTTTCTAAGCGGAATTTAACGTCAATTTGACACCGTATCTCCCCTTAACAGGAAAAAAGTCATTTTAACGCCCTTGCGCTTCCCTTAGCTGCTTAATTTGAATAAAAGATGAAAAAAGAACTCTTTTTGCATAAATTTGGGGCATTTTTGTTACCTTTTTAGTGATTTTGAGTTTCGTAACTACACGATTAGCGATATTCACTCGCCTTTAAAAGTGCTGCCTGCAAAACATGCTTATTAAGTCTTGTTTTATCCCAGTAATGATAAATTTGCCTGTTTAGATAATTAACAACGGTCAATGTGCTCGCTATGTTGTGTTTTTTTGGCAAGTTTTAAAAGCTTTTTACAAGTCGGAGTCAAATGTGTTGACATTATCACTAAACAATACTCTTCTTTTTCTTTCGTTAATTAATATATTTCACATTACAAACCCTTTTTTCGGCGAAATATTAAATATTTTGCCGCTGTTTCGTTCCTGGGGAATGAAGGGTGTTTCTAAGTGGAAAAGGGGTCTACCTAAAGAGGCAAAAGTCGTCAGCCTACCTCCAAACCCAGTTAGTCGACCAAACATCACTGATTATTCATTCATGATTTATTTTTAAGCCCAAAAAACATCTGCTTCTCCTATTTAAATCTCTACAAACAAAAGAAAAGCTAATTCACTGCACGGCGTGGGTAACACCTTTAATGAAAGATACAAGACGAGAGAAATCTCCGCTCTCGAACTTCACGCTCGTTCGGCGAGACAATGGGGGCAAAGCAAGGGTATGGCGTTCAAGATGCCATTGGAACTTTACTTCCTTGTCTCAACTGGCACAGAAATCGGGCTAAAAAACGTTTGCATGCAACTGGTGAATAAGCAGAGAGACATTGACAATTGAAACAAAGATGTGAAAGAGCCAAATAATTGATCTTGGCTCAGATCTGCTTAATTCAGGGCGGGCTATACAAAACTCATGTGTCGTGTCTCGACCAATCAGCTCTCGTCTCCACAGGGTAGATATCGACCAGTGTCTTAATGAAAAAAAGAGCTATTCAGACGCACGCAGGTTGCTACCAATTGTGTTTATCCTTGAACGTGTGCACACATAATACCTGTCTTCTTTCTTTTAAAAGGGGCTACTCTTGGTTAAGGCTCATCGCAGCTGGCTCTTGTTCTCGTAACAATACTTTTTCCGCAGCTGTGGTGGAAATATGGTCCATGGTCTCAGCAACGGGAGCAGCAGTTTGTGATGAAAGACTCGACCCGACACAAGCAATTACATTGCCCATTATACCCTTAATCCTTGACAGGAGCTGTGTGTACCAATATCATGCTCCCATATCTCCCTGATAAAGCGTATAACACGTTGAGGTCTCATGCAAATACACGTATCAGGTCTCGGGGTTGATATTCACACCATAGGATTAATAACTCATTTGTCTTACGCAGTTAGGGCAATAAATGTAATACCTGACGCTGTTGCAATGTGTATATCCTACTTATCAACCTGTTGCCTGAACTGTATGGGAGATTAACAAGCCTGTAATCGTTTTCCGAGCCCATCCCACCTAGGAATGCTTATGTGTGCCAAGGTATAGAACAAAAGCTACCTTGTGTTTTGGTTACCCAACGGACAAGGGGGTGGGACACCCCTGCAACGTTTTGCTGCACAAATGTTTCATTTTTGAACCTATGCAAGTGCAAATACGCTAGCTTACACGTGTGGGGAAACTCACATCAATCGATAAGATCAAGTACTGTATGGCAATACCCCACGTTTTCTCTTAGGAAACATGACAAATAAACCTCAATGTTTCGTCTGATGGTGCCATGAGGTCTGTAGTTTCCAATGAACCTCCTGGGAAACAAGATCACTGATTCATCCTCCAGGAGCCTTTAGAAATCTGATAAGGTTGTTATACTCAACACATGAGGGGTGTACACACAACGAGCTGGTCATCCGTTAGGCACACTTTTCCTTGCGGTTAAATCAACCATTTAAAGCTTGAGCTTCGAAGAGACCACGAGAGCATAAACTCGATACGTTCTTGAACCCACTGAGTCTTGCGTAGCTCATAAATTTTTCATTTACAAAAAATTCTGATGGCACGAAAAGTCAAGCGCTTTATGCAAATGAACTCTCCCGCACAGTAAGCTACCAAACGCTTTCTTTTGTCAAACCCCCAGTATAATAAAAGACAGAATGGTTTAGCCGCAAGAAGGATTATTTTTTCATAAATTTACTCATGAAAGAGATTACACCACTTAAAATCCCAATAATTAAAACACACGAGTGATGAAGTTTTTAATGCGTTTTTAATATACAAATTCTGCATGCTTAGCTTGGAGAAAAAGAATTTACAAAAATTTTTTACACAAACTGATTTTCGAAGATCAGTAATTCTGTTTTGCTTCGCATACTTTCTTGGATAGAAAGGCGAGGAAACGTCAAGACACGTTCATAAAGTATAAGATTCCCTTGTAAGATAAAACCTCCTTCGTGCATGAAATATGTTACAATGTTTTCCCTGTCCATTTCCAAGCTAGTTATTAAAAAATAATTCTACTTCTGTTAAAATACAATTAAAGTTCACCCTTTCCTGCCTTTAGCCTATAATACAATTTAACAGTATTTTCTTTTCTCACAAAGGCGATGGATACAGAGCATTGTTATGGATTCTCGGATCTTCGGGGGTCCAAATCTTCGCTTTCATTACGCTTGAGGGCAGTTTAGGTTTCTTCGAATCCGTCCATGACAAAGAATGCCCCGTTAAAGGTGGAAGTCCGTATTCTTGAGTACCTGCAAGAAAGAAAAACAAGTAGAAAAAAATGAGCAAACATGTAGTATATATAAATAAAAAAAAAATGAAATGCAAAATTGTCTACGGAAGTTGATTGTCCGTTGCGTGTCTTGTTTTATATTTGCTTTATGAGGATTTCCCAACTGAAAATCATAAGGTTTCCTTCAATTTGTAGCCTATAAAATGTGAAAGTTACCAAAACGTCAGTTTGTTTATTAGCCATCAGTCCCTACATGGTTGTGAGAACAGCCCAGATGCGATCAAACTGCTACTAAAGCGACGCGTTTAGCCCAGACAAACTCAAGCACTTACCAAAACCTCGATGGCAGATCATGACCTTTCTCGGTTGTTCTGCCGATGTGGGTTGTAGGGCTTGACTATGACTCATGTCCGAGCTGATCATTTCCGTAAGAAATCCAATGTAGCCGATCGCAAGCCGTAGTGTATCGACTTTAGACAGTCTTTTCTCGTAGGGCAATGTCGGGATGTGATGGCGAAGTCCCTCGAACGCTTCGTTTATGCTCTGCATTCGTTTTCTCTCGCGTAAATTTGCCGCATGTCGCTGCGCGATTTGCTGGTTTGGAGATTTCCTTCGTCGCTTTCGCTTCAAATTCTTGTCAAGATGATCCACCGAAGTGTAATGAAACTGGCCCGTCATTTGGGACTGGTTTTCCCGGAATGAGACTGGACTCTCCATCTGTTAGCGATTAAAATTTTCCTTCGGGAGACTTGCTGCTTTTGAAAGGTTTTTTGCTCCAGCTAATAGCTTTGTGAACGCACGTTTCCAACAACTCGCCCGGCTTATAGCCACTTTTAGGCAGCAAATCGACCAATCAGAATACAGCAGGCAAAACCAATTATTTGATGCGAAGTTGTGTCACTTTCTATTGTTTAAAGTATCCTGCCGACTGCGTCTAAGTGTGAGTTAAACGTTTAATAAAACTATGTAAAAACTTACAATTCAGGACGAAGTCAGTTCTCTCTGCGATTGTCGTTTTCCAATAACAGTAAACGCGAAATCTGAAGTATCGAGTAAGTGAATAAAATCTTTCGCTTTCTTTCGCTTATTGTTTCCAGATTACGAAAAGCTCAGCTATCATGAACTGAATCAACTTTTAATGGTAGATTTCTTTTTCGTTTCTTTCTTCGTTTCTTTAAAATGTTGGTTTCGCTTAAGGATGATGAGCCAAACAATGGCTCTCCTAAAATAACCTAAATAAAACGAACAGGCTGTGGTCTTGAAACCGCAAACAAACTCCTCTGGCGATGAATAACTGGGTAAACAAGTATAGAAAAGCGAGCTGTGGTGTTTTTGAGACCAAGAAGCGCATAGTGGAAAGAATTCACAGCGTAGGAGAGTGAAACATATATCTTTTAATTTGCGAATAATTTCAACTCGAGCGGCGCGCGAAAATTCACATCAGATTTTCTGACGTCATCGTTGACCGACAAAACAAAAGAAATGGAGGAAAAAACAAATGTTGATCCGGAGTCTCGAATTATGAACTTTTTATTTAACACTGTTAATTCGCCCACGGATCCTCTTCCTAAAGCTTCTGGCAGCATGCTTTCTAAGTGGATTTTATTTATTACCGTGAAAGTTCGACGTGAAATATCATTTTCTTTGAATTAAATTAAGAGAAGATGTTTCAAAAATAAACTTTGTATCATTAGTAGTTTATATTAAATCGCAAAATATCCGATCGATTGTTTACGGATGGCACTGTGAAACGAACGCTGTTTTTTAGCAAATGCGAAAGCATTTATTTTTGTTCCGTGTTAGAAGCGGGAAAGTTTATTCAAATTCAGGCGCTACTCGCCGAAGCGAGTGTTCTTTGATATTGCTAAGCTAAACAAAAAGGCAGCGCTCTGTAAGTAAACAATGTATAAAAGATAATAAACTGAAAGATATCGTTGTATTGTTTAGGAACAGTAGAAAGAGCCATTCTAATGAGGATACACCGCTATTTAAAGTGGTATTCCAAGCCTATTGTAGCCCCCAAGCGGCGTTCAATTGGTCCTAATTTGGAAGTTAAATGTCAAAAAAACCGTCAAATATTTTGATGTGTTGACTCTAGCTAATTAATTCTCTTTATTCACGGAAAATGTTGCTCCGAGATGAAGAACGTCTAGGAGATAGATCGCTTTTAATATGCAATGTGAGTTGTAAAACACATTACGCCATTCTGCGATCGAACTTATCTAAGGCTTGCGAACTAAAGACAGATGTTATTTTGCGGCCTTATCGCGAGCATTCTATGATTTTTATGTATAGTATAAAGATTCGAGAGTCACTTTCATTAGCACGCGTCTTAGACCTGCCTTTCAATTATTTTAACTTTCAATTAAAAAGCTTCCATCAAAATGATTGATACAATTTACCGCAAAGCTTGACGAAATCGAATACTCTGAGATATGTCCATTATGCAATTTATTTCTCGCTACCTTGCCTAGCAAAGGTGAACTGTTTTTGAGACACGTCTTCGTGCCGTGTGGGTAAAGAAAAGGCAAATTAAGTGAAACATCGCCAAATTTACAAACGATTTCTGTTTTCAATTTTAAGTGCATGAAAAATAGCACGCTAAATCTACACGTGTTTTAAGTGGATTCTCTTTAACTTTTTGCGAACTCGAGAGCATTTCATTTGCAACGCTTTTGTTGTGTGCCTTGTCTTTGAAGCACTAAATAAGAGTCATTTTGTTCAAAGATTGTAAGACACCAGCAGATGGCTATATTTCGAGCTGTTGTCAGTTGTTAATGGATAGCTCTGATATTATGTTGCTGTATTAATTCAGAATTTCAACACGCCCGGTTTACATACGGTTGTCTAGTTTAGTGAAAGCGCAAAAGAGTTGTGAAAGAAATCCCCAGGCTTCGAATTTCTTCGTACGCACTGGATAACATCGAAAAATCTTAAATATACAAAGGAAATCGTGAATTATTATTTGGAGTACCAAAAGAAGAATAAACTGTTTCGTTACGCTGGACATTGTTAAGTTACCAACTGAAAGATACATGGATGTTGATTTAAGATTGACTCGGTTTGAAAATGTTTTTCACAGTTTCAAGTTAAATAAAACGAGACCAACTAGTGAAGTTTGAAAGCGGAATAAATGACTTACAATATTTACCCAAGCATTAAAACGCTTGCATAAATTGTACTGGATTTTCTTAAGCAAGAAATGCTAAAAATTTCATTGCATTGAAAGCAAAATGAGAAAAAAATTAGACCATAAGCTAAATCTAAAGTAGCCTTAGTAATCATTTTAACCAAACCTCCCTAATCACAAGAAAATAATTAAAATCGGTGGAATAAATTTGACTATATTAATTTGGAAATATGATAGGAACGATTGCTGCGTGTTATGAAAGTGCAATTACCGGTAAATTAAAATTGTAATCTGTTGTTTTTACTTTGATGTCAACAACTTATTTTTCTTTGATGAGAGCTTGGTTTACGAGCGAATAGGACACAATTAGTGAATTTCAACTGATCTTAATCAACATTGAGATTCCTTGCATAAAGGGAATTTTTGGAAGACTAACGTCGTAGGGGGTAGAGAAATCAGAGCTACTATGTGCATTTCTCTGAAGTGATCGC
>Ga0126336_10001101_pt1 | contig 13272 bp, 6 predicted proteins | sample SidCmetagenome_FD_92530 | JGI IMG/M metagenome (GOLD analysis project Ga0126336, IMG submission 92530) | Coral microbial communities from El Islote,Puerto Morelos, Mexico - Siderastrea C C metagenome | ecosystem: Host-associated > Invertebrates > Cnidaria > Coral | place: El Islote,Puerto...
AACATGCATGCAAAGCAGTTTGTGACGTCAAATCAAGAATAGACCCATGCCCCTTCTAACTCGGTCGTGCGACAAATGGTGCTTAGTTTGTCGTAAGTTTTGAAGCCCATAAAAAAGTCAAAACCTGCAAATAATGGCGAAATGTTTTTAAAATAGGTGCAAAGATTTATATTAGCGTAAAAAATATTTTGGGGTTAGGTGCACTTTAAAACTATGCCAATGTTACCACTATTTACCCTTGCCCACGAAGAAAATATCGAGGGAATATTAGTAAGAACAAGAAAAGCCCCAGGGGCATTAAACCCCGCCGTAGTTGTCCCTCCCCTACGGTGCAAAATATATTGCAGTCACTAAAGATACGAGCCCTAACCTGTGTAGCGGAAGACACGATGAGTATTTGTTTGGCCGAGTGAAAACCGGAGGTCTGGGGCAAGTGACCACCAAAAAGAAAAAAAAACGGATTACTAGACCCGTCCTGACGGCGGGGTAATGAAGCTCTTTTAGCAATTTTTCACTAATTACAGAGGATGAATTTGAAAAGTTGGCCTAGCTTCTAATGCGTTTTATTTCCAACCTCTCCGTTAACTACGCTCATGTGTTAGAAATGTTAGTGCGCTATCAAGGAAACTTATTTAAAAAAACGATTTTTTGTAATTTTTATATCTGCCGTCAAAGGGAGTGGAAGTACGGAGAAGTTCAGGGGTCATGAACTGCGACTGCGACGTATTCCTCACCCCACGCACATCCCCAAATAACAAGGAGGGACGCCTGGGACGAGGCAGGGTTATAAATGTGTTTTAAAGAATAACAACATGTGTTTTTTCGATTGTTTTTTCGATCCCGAAAGAAGTTGCTTCAGAAATAATTACAACTCGAAAGACCGACCTGTTTTCTTTTTTTTTTTCCATAGCGAGACCAAGACATCCTTGCAAGTTTGACTCCTGAACAATACAGGTAACATTCATGTTCCCTCTCCAGTAGTAACTTAGACTTGTTTTTCTTTGATTTTTTTCATGATTTTATATGCAGCTAGTTTGAAAACCACTTTTTTTTCTTCAGTCATATTCATACGATTTTATTACCCCTTTTTTTCAGTGATATACGCACACTTGTAGTGGACATGGTCTTGGCGACAGACATGTCTTCACACTTTGAGCAACTGCGAGCAATGAAAGCTGCTCTAACAGTTCTCGGGAGGTAAAAAAAGGATCTGATTTGCATTTTATTGATCTATACTGGCTGAAAACACTATATTCAAATATGGCTTTATTTGTACATTCCCGTAATTCTTGCGCGGTACCGCCGTAAGTCGTCCTTCGGGCCTAGTTGGTCCACAGGTAGCCCACGGTTCCTATGGCACGCCTCCCATACAAGGGATGCCATAGTTACTCGATTAAACGCCGCGGCGTTTATTAAATTCTTAGCGTTTCCGATGCGGCGTTTATTCAAGGGCGGCGTTTATTTCCAAATTATATTTCTTAAATCATATTTCGGTAAATCATTCGTAAATACTATGTAAAGCAGAAACATGTTTAAAGTTCCAATGTCTCGCTTTTTTGCTGAGATAGAATCATAATTATCTGGCTTGTGATATGTAGAACGTTCATGTGTAGATTACCGAGTTTTACCGTTCTTGTTATTTTTTTTCGTATAATCCTCGAACAAACGCCGCATTCTTCTGATTGGGTGCGCCGTTTATTCGAGGGCGACGTTTATTGGTAATTTTGCTTCCATCTGCGGCGTTTATTCGAGGGCGGCGTTTAATCGAGTAAATACGATAAGTCTTCCAATGAAAAGAGATCAGAAATTTGCATCCGCGAACAGCTCGTCACACGGATGGTTCGATGTGGTGGGGAGATTAAAAATGGCGATTTTGAGAAGGGAAAGAACGCGAATGTTGGACGTTTTTGGTATGTATTTGTTGTCACGATATAAAGCCATTGGTCTCTCAAAGAATTTTGGAGAGAGATGCCAAAATTCGAGATTTAGGCAAATAAAATACTTTGAGTCGGTCACGTGACGGCCAACAGTGTGTTACCTTTCGCCTAATAATCAAGGATGCTTATTCTCGTTCAAAGGGCTTCAAATCACCCCAAAAGGCCACTAAATAGCAATTAATACAACACAGAAACAAGGTGAACCATTTCTTATTGTGAATTATTTCGCATTTATGGAAATTAAAGCGTATTTGTTGCATTTTTCATACTAGCCCTTATATTTTGCCGAGGTCATAATATATGCAAAATGGAACAGGTTGATATATGCGCTCCTCTCGTAGTGAAGTTGGGTCACCTGTGGTTGGTCCATACGGCCAAAGCTTAGCCCAGTTCCTGTGGCTTCAACCACAGGATGTGAAGCACTTGGGTGTATTTTTATTAACCTTCCATCCTGGATGGGATGCTAGCCCGTCGCGGAGTTCAACCACAAGCACTGTTTTACAGGAACCCATTTTTTATACGAGGGGGGCGTGGTAGTGTAGTTTTTGGTTCAAGGCCCAGTCCCTGCCAAAGTGTTGTTCCTTGAGAAAAGAAACTTTACCCCTCATATTGTCTCTCTCCATTCAGGTGTATAAAGCTGCTACCAGCGACATACTGCTGAGGGTATCCCTGCGATAGACTAGAATCCCATCCGGAGAGGTGGAGGGGGTGGGGGAGAAGCAATACTCTCAGCTACTTCATGCTACAGAAACCGGGTTAAGCTCCAGCCGTGTGGGCCTCGTTGGCTCGTGTGCGACTTTTCCTCACCTACTGTTTATTACATATTTGGTTACTGAGAAAGAGACAGTGTAGAGTAGAGCTTTCTTGTCAGAGGAAACACTTGAGGCCCATGTAACCTCGAATTATCGGCCCTATGATCTTGCGATCGAAAGTTCAATGTGTAACCACTTCACCATAGCGTTTTCTGGGTCAGTATACTGAAAACGTTTGAGAAGCAGACCTTATAACTTTTCTAAAACTGTCGCAACTCGCGTGTGCAAAATTACGATTTTTTTAACATTCTTCTTTCTTTAAAGTCAAGTAGAAAAGAGCCAGGCTCTGGAGCTCATTCTACACGTAGCTGACATCGCTAATCCTGCAAAGGACTGGGAATTACACCGTCAGTGGACGTCTCGCATAATGGAAGAATTCTTTTGTCAGGTTAGTCAGGATTCTGGAATTTCAGGTACTGGACATCCCTGCATAACTAGTACCAAGTTTAAACGTGGGGGAGCCTGTCACACAGTCGAGAACTAGACTGGCAGAGAATTAAAAGCTAAGAAGTATACTTATCAAGGGACAACAGTTCCGAAACGCCTGCAGGGTGTAACCAAAGTGGTTTTTGCCTATTCTATTCGCCTTAAATTTTTGCTGTGTTACCCTATTTCGAAAAGATTTTACCCTTGGTAGAAATCCTGTGATGTTCTCTACAAGATGAGGTGTACTTTCTGGGTTGTGGCGCTGCTAGGGCCTGTGACGTCATTCAAGAAATAAGCAATTTTTGTAAGTAACGGTGAAAATTGGAAATTTTTGATGCTAGACAGGTAGAATATGACATAATTGAACACTGACCAGCTATTTGTCAACATTTCGCGCTTTTTTCACCTAAAAAGTAAAAAAAAAAAACACGCATTTTCATTTAGAACCAGTCTTGACCACCTGCTACTTATTACGTCACATCTCGTAGCCATAGCAACTGATTCTCCCCAAAACTTAGGTCAAAATGCCTCCAAGGGATATGCGTAAAGCTACTGAAAAGGGCAGGAAAATCGCCTTGGAAAAATCCAAGAAAAACCTTATCCAGGGGGGGGGGGTGCAAACGGGATAATCTCTTTCTTAGATAAAAGATCGAACCGCTTATTTTCAGACGTAACGTACAACCATGATAAGTTGTGAACCCAGTCAATAACGGCCTTTCGTTAGTTTATTGCGTTCATAAGCGGTTTTCAAGTGTTTTAAGACGAAACCCAGAGTTACCACGGAGGAAATAACTGAAGTTGGAAATCATTTTTAGGTTGGGCACTGTACTACCCCACGGCCTTTACAGTGCCTTTCCTTTGACATGAACGTGCTTTTACAAGATTCGCCAAATTTATACGCGCGTTAACTCTCCAGTTTTCAATGAAAATTTTAATCATAGCCCTTTAAAGTTGTCTGTAATCAACGGCCGAAGAAAAGGCTACACCCAAATCGTCCTAGATGCAAATGTCATTACTTAAAGACACATTTTCTGGCTCAGGTCATAACAAACACAACTAGCAAGCCAATTATAGCTCAACGTCCAACAAGTACCATCCGCAGGAAAAAGCGTTCTAGTAAGCTGAGAAATTGGCTCGAGGTTTATAACTTGATAGTGCAGTAAAACAGAATGAAAACGCAAGTGCATTAGTTTGATATTCATTTTTCTTTTACCAGGGAGACCGTGAGATGGAGCTGGGTTTACCTCTTTCGCCGCTTTGTGATCGTTCAGTAACATGTATTCCGGAGAGTCAGTTAGGTACGCAATGCGTGCAAAATGGTTTTCCTCGTTTGATCCGCCACGCTTCCCCTCTTAAAAAAACCCTTTTCCAAAATAGCAACCAATAATAACATTTGAAAAATGAATAAATTAAACTATATAGCTTGAAAAATTACGAGTCGAGAGATAACGAGAAAAAATTCAAAACAATATATGGCAGTTTCTTCGAGAAGAAATCTCAGTGAATGTTTGGCGTTAGCCCTTCGTCAAGGCTAGAGCTCGAAACGTCAGTTCGAAACCCTACCAACTCGGTTGATTAATCCAAATTATAAAATGAAATCCTATTCAGTAGATTTCAAGCCCAGTGATATTTATTTCTAAGTCTCATAGTGAACTCACTGTCTCTTCTCACTTTCCGTCAGGTTTTATTGAATTTGTCGTGTTGCCAGCATTCGAGGTGTGTAGCGAAATGATGGACATCTTACTGGAAACGAGGACTTCGCAAACTGCGGTCGAGCTTGGCCTAGAAGGGTATGGGGGCAAGGAGAGGGCCTGGGTAGGACCACTGGCTGATAACAGAAGGAGATGGAAAGAACAGTGTCAGCCCCCTGCAAAAGGTAAGCTTTAACTTAACCTCGCAGTTCCGAAGCCGGACCAGGAGTTTTTCTTCGCTCCCTTGCTTGCTCCTTACAAAGCTTCCGGAGTGGATTGCCTGATGCACTGCGGGGCCTCATTGATCCGCCCTTTCCAATTTTAACCTATCAGTCTTAAATTTTAATGTATTAGTATTCAGACCATAGGTTAGTATTAATGGTAGTTAACGAATATGTCGTTCATTGTCGTTCTAGATAAATTTTTTCCCAGAATGTTGTAATTTGCACACACTCCATGGAGAGCAGCATTGCTAAGTTTATTGTTAAAGCTAGCGTGATTTCAAATAAACAAGTTAAATACAAACAATTGCAATTCTCATTACATAATTTCTGAATTCCCCAGTCCTCCCTCCATGGATTTATTTCCTATGTAGGGTGGGGTAGGAAAGTTCAGGAATGCCAACTTTACTCTATGCAATACCTCTTCAAGGACTCATGGTAATTGTATGCAAAATAGGAAATCCAAGATGAGTTAACGGGGGCGTCTTGTTTTAAAGAGAAAAAAATCGATTTTTCAGGTAGGAATCTGATTCGTTTGATGAACAGAAAATGGCTAGACATACACGTTTCCTTGCCTTTCTGTTACACAGAGGTCTAGGAAACGCGTATTGGTACATTGGTTTACTCAAAACTCCGGCAACCTACTTTGAGTGGAAACGGTTTTTACTTTCCTATTACATCAAATAGCCCTGTTTTCAGCTAGTCTTACAAATTATCACTAGAAATCCCTGTGAATCCCTCTTCTAAGATGAGGTAGTCCAGGTAACCTTTAACGGAAGCTGATGATCAAACTTTCAGTGTGGTTTTAAAAATGACCATCTTACGTTTTCTAACACTAGCCACTATATAACGACTCCCCGTGAACGGAAGAGAAACCGGTACATTGAACCTCGTGACCCAGAAAATCACTTTAGACAGACTGGAGATGCTTCTTAGTTCAAACCGGAGCCCACAACTGGTTTAAATTGTTCACTTAACGTTAATGTAACTCTTTAATTAGCTTTAGAGGGAGCCGGCGAAGCCCGTACATCTTCCAACCTCAGCCTAGGAAGCCCATCACCAGTTGGCATTACTGAGGGGGGTAGAGACGAAAACAGGAACAAGAGTCCAAGAAACAGCAAAGGTCTTCTTACACCAATCATCTCCTAACACCCCACCCTAGGGAAGCGTTGTCATCATGGCAGTCGGTTCCAGGCCGCGCAAATCTTGTGCTGCTAAGCAACCAGTTGTCAAGACTACGGTCATAATAGTCCACACAAATTGTTAACGGTAACGTCCACGCTGCTCACACTGTTTGTTTTAAACTTCGGACGTTAATTCATTTTAACAAGCTCGGTTCAACTGAAGTGTCTTTACTCGACCCTGACGCAGATGTCTCTTAGGGTGAAAAGACAAAAATTTCTCCAAGAAATTTAGACAAGCGAAGTTCCATTGCGCAAGATCTATAAAGTATTGTAACGGCCTAAAAAACACTACGTTTTATCATCGAAAGAATGCTAAAAGAATGAATTAAAGCTAACAAGTCGAACTTCAGTCATAGCTAGCTATAGGTATAGATCCAGTTACAGACGAGTTAGAAGGAAAATCGAAAAATTAAAAGTGAAGAGAGTTGCTCTGCTTTTAAGAAACTTCAGAACTGCGATGGGATAATTTTAAGATCCGTTCTCAAAAAACAAGCGAAGGATAAAGGTACTTGATAGAAAAAGTGAATATTGATATTTTGTTAACAATGTATTTATTCCATTTGATGTACTATTTATGAAACTCGTGTAATATAGTATATGGTCTTGTTTGACACGTTTTAATGCATGCGTTACACAAGGGATTTGCCAATTTTGAGCAGGGTGCTTAAACTGGGACTGTCACGGTATTTAAGTATTATTTTAAAAAGTTAAAAAAAACCTTTGCATCAATGGAAGTCCCAAAATAATTGTCTAGTATTGTTTCCAAAGGTTATGTATTACTATTCTGGCAATTTTTTTCAAGTTCTGAATCTGTATCTTCAAAGAATTGCCAAAAATTTATTTTGGTTTGCTCTCCCAACTACTGAATTTCATTAGATATCTCCTTCGTAGTTTTGCCTGAGCATTGTGTGTATCAGTAAAGCTACGAAGTAAGGATTTTAGCACAGTTTTAATCTAAAACAGCAAAACCCCTGTGACAGTGCCCCTTTAATCATCTCTTTGAAAACTTAATCTTAATGTTAAGAAAATTCATTAAAATAAAATATTTCGTTTCTCAAGTCTCGATTGCTTTTCGCTCTTACTATCCTTGTTTCCAGGGTCCCTCTTTTCCCTGGGAACGAGGTTGGCTACTGATTGGTTGATCTGTGAGAAGCAAACGTGTTTTTTCTCAACCTCGTTCCCATGATCTTTCGCAATCCAGTCGCTGCCATGTTGGATTGCGAAAGACCATGGGAACTCTTGACTCTCCAGTCCTTTGTATTTCGTAATACCTGGATATGAGCAAGCTCGCGCTATGATTGGTTCTCTACTAAAGGAATATTAGCTATTAAAATCTATCAAATATTTTCCCTTGCGTCACGTGGCACAATATGCCCCAACTAGCACTGAGAAATATCAAACGATATTTCCCAACGGAAATAAAGCAGGGTCAGCCACTTTACCGAGGACAGCGCTTCACATTTAAAAAGATTGCCTGCAGGCAGGAGAAATGGGCTAATGCAGAAAAAAAGGGAAAAAGTCCTGCAAAGCTATTGTAAAAGAACAAAATCATGCACACAGAAAGAAGAAAATCCCTTCAAAGCTTTTAATCAGCAAAATTATTCTTGAATTCTGATTAGAGAGTCAATCTGTACGAAACTATCTTCATTATAGCCTAGCCTAGTACCCAGGCGCTCTCTTCCCACTCACTCCACTTGGCGCGAAATGTTACGTCACCGAATGGCATTTCGGGCGACTCATTAGGTGATGTCATTAAATTTCGACACAAAGTGTGATCGGTTGGAGAACGCCTGGGTACTAGGCTGATTACAGACACTTTTAGTGTTACGTGCATATCACAGAATAGCGACCTCTTCGGACACGCTACGAAAACAGAGGAGACCATTAGAACTCTGGCGGAAGAAACGAAAACTAAACTAAGACTACTGAACTGCAATGGCTGAAAAAGTGCTGACTTTACAAGCACACTCGATGGGCTCCTCGTCCGGGACTTCCAGTGGAATTGGACCGCTTTGTTTGCAAGGCGTAAACAAGCAAAGCAGTCTATTTACGGTTCACGAAATTACTTCTTGAAATTTCCCACCTAAGTCTGGTGACAAATAAATAATCCCATGTTCATCCTTCATTCAGTTTGACTGTATAGAAATCCGGAATGCTTACATTTTAGACTTAGGCCTGGTTTTATCCACGTTATATCCTGGTTATAACCTTATTGATACCGGGGGAGCGGGGGGGAGGGGGCGATTGTGCCCGCACTCACTTTGGGCGTTTAGAACTCTTTTCATAAGCAAGCTAAACCCTTCCCTGTTAGCAAAGGTCTCTCACGGCGAGAGAAAAATGAAAGGACGGACAGCGACCTCTGCCGAGATCCGACGCGTTCTCTCATGTAGCCGCCGACCAGATTTGTGGCCGAAACTGACCGGTTTTCAAAACCGGTTTTCGTTACACAAGGATGCTCATGCTCTGTTTCTATTGTTTGCTGAAAATTTGCACTTTGCTATGAAATCGGCTGTTTCTATGCGTCAAGATCAAAATATCAAGGAAATAACATCACTTCAGAAGAAATTAATTGTTACTTTCCTTATAGAAAAAACGAAACATTTGCGTTCCTTCCGACGGGCTACGGCAAATCTCCGATCTTCCAACGGCCCGTCCGCTTGTTTTGAAGCAAGAAAATCGAATGACTATAAACCAAACTACCGACAATATCACTCCAGGAAAATAAAAGGCATTTCTCTTATCCGAATATTTCAGGTTATTTCCCTTTGCTTGTCGCTGTAGTTTTTGTGAATTTGCGGATAAAAAATAGAGTACGCGGTAAAAGGGGTGTCTGTAAAACCCGGAACACCCCGAAACATCCCGGGGACACCCCCAGAACACCCCGGAACAGCCCGGAACAACTCCGGAACACCCCTGGAACATCCCATAATACCCCACAACACCCTCGAAACAGCCAGGAACACCCCCAGAACACCAAAAATAGTGGTCAGCGGTCAGACTGCTCACGAATTGACTTAGCCGAAAACCTCCGAAGATCCCCAATTCTTCATAAGACTTTTGCGGATCACCCTGAGATTTCCGAGCATTTCAAGAATGCTTCGGAATATTTTCGAAGCTTTTAAGAACAGCGAAAGAATCAATGTTTAATGGATGGAAAATATATATTATACGTGTGTCCTTCATATCAATAACTTACGATTTTGAGTGATATGAAAATATGACAGTTGAATTAACTCTGCATTGATATTTCTCGTGCAAGGTTTGCATTACCACGTTCAAAAAAAGGGGTTGACCTCAAGGACATAACAAAGCCAGGGGCGTAGCCAGGATTTCTCCAGAGGTACGCATAATTTTCCAATTAAATCCACCCTAACATCTCAGTACTCTCAGATCGTTTCCACGTTCCTTGGTTGCATTTGCTTTTGTTATCAATATGGTGAGGTTATACATGAATGGATGAAGTGGCAACTAGGTTTTGAAGCTTTTTGTAGATTTTTTGATTAAACCGAACGCGTAAGCGTGAGCATACTTGGAGGGTCCGAGGGCATGCTTCTCCAGGAAAATTTGAAATTTAGGTCTTCTCAAATGGCTGGAAATGCGTCTAAAATTAGTATTCTGGTAATACAGTAGTGTACTGTTTTAGTTATTTTTGTGGATTATAGTTTATGAAAATCAGACAGTTGTTGCTGCTTCAATCGTATAAAAACTCTCTTCCAAATTGATAGTCCATGCTATTGTGTTCCTTTTTTATTTCGACAGCATGCAGATCAGAATTTCATTTATCATTTTTCTTGGAATATTCGACTCTGTTTGCCACTTGAGAAAGTTACAATTGGTTGTTTTTTTTAAGGTTTTGTTATATGGATGTCATTACTCCTGGCTTCTTAGGTCTTTCTCAAAATGTACAATATAGGATGAAAAAAAGTCTGTGTCCATGTGCTAAAAAAGTCCCAGAAACATTTTCCCCTCGACCCATTACCCCTCGATATCACAGTTTTGCCGCTTGAGTTTCAAACACGAGTTTAATTAAAGTGAAAACTGCGACACCTGGATACTCAGGGTATTGTCCAAAAATAAAATACACCATAGGCTCAAACCTGCAACATAGCGCTGTTTTGAAAAACATAATAATTGAGTTTTTGCCCTTTTTTCCCTTGCTATAGCCAGCGGCCTCCTCGATCATATGCTTCTTTGTCTTGTGTGAGTACAATTGAAATAATAGCTTTTTATAATTCTCCTTTTCAAACACATGGCAATATTAAGCAGCGTTGATGTAGAAGAGAGGCAATCTCCTGTCCATCATGGCTTTTCAGTGAGAAAATTGCTCTTTCGTTTCGTGCACAACAAAACCAATCATGAAGAGAAATAGTGGTCCTAAGAACAGATGAATAATAGATGTTGAAAATCTATCTAATTTGGGTGGGCCTAAATCCGAATAAAGTTCAGCTTCAGTTTCGCGTCTGAACCGAGCCTTAGCCATCCTCAGCCCCCTAATTTTCCGTCTTTTCATACACTAGCATCAACATTGAGTCCACCAATCGCGTGGCATCTCTGGAATGTGCGAAAAACGGTGTCTTTTGTTTCAAGTTAATATTTCAAAGAAATAAGGGAAGTTACATGACATGCGGCGATTGTACTTTTGCTCAACCATTGCTTAATTTCCCATCTGTTTTATATTTCTGTTGTTTTGTTTTGTTTCGTTGTCTTTTTTAACCTTCGACATTTTTTCAGGTACGCACGTGCGTACAGGTAGCTACGCCCCTGAAAGCCTAATAATAGAGTGTCACGCATAGAGTGTTATGAGGTCATTATTCTGAGGTCACACGATCGTCATCGTTTTATTACCACAGGCGCATGGAAAAGTTTGCCCGCCGGTTCGTTACGCTAATACGTACACCTAAATTAAAAAAAAAATTCGTATAGAAATGAAAAAAAAAAAAGGAGAGGAGAAATAGGAATGGATTAGGCATGCAAACTACATTCGTTTTGTCAACTCTAATAAATTCCCATATTAATTATTATTAGATACACCATATTTAAAGCCTTTATGGAAACAAAATAAATCCTATATACGCTCATTAGCCTGCAAAATCTGTCACGCAATGCCCAAGAGTAACTTATCGTGACCGTGACGTCTTATATGGTGAACTGAATTTCTATCCTGGATGCCCACCCCCAGAAATTCACTTATATCCATGACGTCACATGTTTGTCGAGAGTTAAAATGCAAATCTCGCATGAGATACAACAACTTCAATAATTGAATTGAAATATTCAAAATTTAATATTTGTTGATGTAAAGGACACCAATGTTATTTTTTTTATTTTATTTCGTCATTTTGTCTTCGGGTGATCCGTAAGTCTTCGGAAATTTTACGTTAATCTTCGGACGTCCTCGGGTCAGTCTATGCGTGAGCGGTCAGACCGCTGACGAACTGTTTTGGTGTTCAAGGGTGTTTCTGGCCAGAAAACGAATGGGTTCTCAGTCTCGGAATCGAGTTGGTTCTCGAGTTGTTTCGAAAGACGTCAAGGTTTAATCTTCACCAGTTTATCTTACAGAAATTGAAAGTGCTATTCCTTTCTATCAAATAGGTTTGAGCGCTTTCGCCGAATAAAATCTGACAAGCCGACGCAACGATTGGCGTTTCCGACATTTCAAATAAAAGCAACTCAAACGGCAGTTATTTCACCTTGAAGTAAAAACTGCAATGTTCTTCCTCCAAATTCGCCCATTGATAGCACAGCTGAGGCGATTTATTTAGGCCGAATCATCCCTGCCTTCGAGCCGGGCTTGCATCATATAACGTCTAGTTGCAAATTTTGAAAATGGCACATGTTCAAAATTAAGCAACGGTACACCAGGCTGTCGAAGAATAACGAACGCCGGTTTCGACAGTCCACCGCCGTTGCTACAATGCAGCCGCACCAAGTTACATACCACTCACACATGTTTCGCTTCCGTAGTGCATGTGGCTCTCAAATAGAAAAAAATAACAATTTAAATTCTTGTAAGTTAAGATGAAAGTCTTTCGAAACAAATGGATAATCAACTCGATTCCGTGACTGAGAAACCCATTCGTTTTCTGCGGTAACAAGGTCTCGCATGTGATTGGTCAAACCACAATGAACATTCCAGAAATATTTTCAGTCCACGGTTTCCTTAGTTTGAGTGTAAGTGGTGGTGGCCGAATCAGCCCCTCCCCGGTCCCAGAAGACCAAAAAAAGCCCGGTCTGAATGAGGTTAAACACAGAAAGCGGCTGTAATGTAGTTACACTTGTACATGCATGTTACAAGCGCCCCCAACCACTTGATTCAGCAGCACTCACTTTGATTTTTAACACCTCTAACTAGCTGTTTATTTCAATGTGACAAAACGATATATTTTATATTTCTATTGTTCACTAGAATATACTTTACAACAATAATGGAAAACCCTCTCGTCCAGCAATAGTTTCCCATACACTTTGAAGAGATTCGAAGTAAATTTTTCACACATTTCTTGAAGGAAAAGAAAACGAAGCTTTAGGCCACTCGCAAAATATTAATAATTTCAAGTTCCCTATCGTAGCTTAAGTTAACTTACTTGCTACATCTTAAGTTACATTCATAATTTTGTAAAGAGCTGTACCGAACTTCATCAAGATTCAAAGCAAATTTCACACCTTTCTTGAAAGAAAAAAAGAATAACGGTATTAAAGGCTGCGCCCATAGTTCCAAATTAATTTAAAGTTACATCATGGTTTTTGATGAACCGCTGCGAGACGATCCTCATTAACACAACAGTCCTCGCTTTTTCCTCACAGTCCGTGAAAGCAGCACCAACCAACTCGCGTGACACACGCACTCGCGTGCTTTGGTTCTCCATCTCCAGCCCCCCCCCCCCCCCCCCCCCCCCCTCCCCCCCCCCCCCCTCTTCTCCAAGGAAAAACCCCGACCCACCTACCTACCACCCCGCCCACTAAATAAAACCTTTTGGGTGACCACAATTTCCTATATTAAT
>Ga0126336_10001102_pt1 | contig 13270 bp, 8 predicted proteins | sample SidCmetagenome_FD_92530 | JGI IMG/M metagenome (GOLD analysis project Ga0126336, IMG submission 92530) | Coral microbial communities from El Islote,Puerto Morelos, Mexico - Siderastrea C C metagenome | ecosystem: Host-associated > Invertebrates > Cnidaria > Coral | place: El Islote,Puerto...
ATCCATTAAACTTCATTGTATGTAGTGGACATAAACTTATTTGTATAATTTATATTTTTCTGTAATGTAATTGATAATTATGGAGGTGCCACTCAGCATAAAGAGGATGAGTGAGTGAGTGAGTGAGTAATTGTTTCATCACTAGGAGTTGGAAATGCCTTTCATCAAACTTGCAGCCACAGAGATTGTTTCAGGGGTGTCTGGTGAATCAGAGGAGAAAGTGCGAGAGCTGTTTTCTCGAGCTGTGGTAAGAAAGGAAATCAATATTGATAATCAATTTATTGAATAATTATCAATTAAGTAAAGAAATGTGTGGTCTATAAAGACATAAGGGGCATTTGTAAAGCTCACATAACATTTCCATGTTATGTCGGGTACCGATAGATGCCAAAAGAGACAGTCACTCACTTGCTTCACTCACTGGCAGCTTAATACTGTTGGTGTTCCGAGGAATGACAACAAACGAGCTTGATGTGAACTGACGCAACATGGAGGTAAACTAGGTGGATTGTAGATTGTCACTGCGGAAGGGATTTTTTTAAACAGGCCTTCTATGAAAATATTGGAGCCTTCAAATTCTAAGACGGGCAATGTTACTCTTTTTAAAGCGTATAAATTCTACAAAATCCGCTTCTCTGGTGACACAAGTGGGGTAGAATCGAGAAGTATCATGTTCCTCTTGAGAAGAAAACCTCGGCACCAAATCTTGTCTTACAAATTTCAACTTGGGAAGCTCAAAGCATCACCTTCTTGTTGCACCTCTACCATTCCTCAAGCTGTCTGCTGAGTCGCTTTCAGCTGAATCGCTGTCCGAACGTCCAAGATGTAAAGCTTCTTAATGTAAGACCCCTGCTCAAATTTTACCTTCTAAATTTAATTTATGGAAGGCATCACCCGCGACCTTGAAGAGAACGAGCATAAAACTACTGTACGACATATTGTCCATTTCCTCTTTAGACCCATGCCCCATGCGTGTTGTTCCTTGATGAAATTGATTCCATCACGCCCAAGAGAGAAACAGCGTCAAAGGACATGGAACGGAGAATTGTCTCGCAGCTTCTTACCTGCATGGACGGTCAGTTAATGTAACCATAATTTTTACTGATTTATTTTCTTGACTACCGTGTGTGGCATGGAATTTTCGCGGGAGTTTAATATCGCGGATTGCCGATTTTTTGTGTTTCGCGGGAACAAATTTTGGCGAATTTGGATTTCAGACTTAACCACAGAGAACAAATTTTCGCGGATTTCTTGCAAGTTTATTGCTGGTGTTTGACCAACGAAACTTGTATAAAGCAACAAGTGATGTGATACTGTCTTGTTAATTCTACTCAAAGCTACCGAAAGGTGTGATTTTGTGTGCTCTGGGCTTAGAGAAACACACAGTCAATTATTATTTGCTCTTTGGCAGGAGATGGTCTCATCTATGGTTGTTGTCAAATTTACTCAGAGACCGCAGAGACTATTAGTTATGTTGCAATTGTAAAGAGCGAGGTCTAATATCCTTTCCTCGGCCAACTCAACTGAAATTTAGTAACCTAAATACATGGAGTAAATTTTCGCGGATGATATTTTAGCGGGGGGGGGGGGAGGGGGTTATTTTCGCGGATCGATGAAAAATCTAAGAAACTCGCAAAAATTAGATCCCGCGAAAAGTATTTTAATCCAAAATATTCGGTTTCCTTTGTAAACTCCCCAGCATTTTATTCAGGAACAGGAGATTCATTCGCCTTAGTCATCATTTAAAGACAGCTAAAATTGTCCCAAAAGTTTTCTCGGGTTGTTGTTCCATTTTGGCATCAACTCTTGCATAATAACTAAGAATGCTTTGCTTTCAGACCTAAACAGCAACCCTGATGCGCATGTTCTGGTGATAGGAGCAACCAACAGACCCGACTCACTCGACCCTGCACTGCGTCGTGCAGGTCGCTTTGACAGAGAGATCTCAATGGGTATACCTGATGAGAAGGCGAGGGAAAGGTAACGAAATTTAAATGTTTTTGCCTGAAACCTGAAATATTCAGGGAGGCATTCTTTTTGGACTCCTAAAACAACAAAGATTCCGATCATGTTCGTTTGTGACTCGTTTTGCGTTTGGAATTGACAGAATACGTTTTACTTTTGTCTCGAATTTTTATTCAAAGAGTATTGGAGCACTGGAATACTTGGAATAGACGTTAAGCATAACTATGCTTCAATGAGCAACGGGGCCCTAATTAGTGCCCGATGTTCAAACTCTGAAACCTAAGTGTGTGTTCTGTATCCACCTAACCAAGAACTTAGTAAAATCATGATAATTTTTATGAAAAAGTTTAAATCGCAGTACATCAACTAAAAGTTTTAAATTGTTACCGTTTTATTTCAGGATTCTGCGAGTTCAGTGCGAGAAGTTAAGGCTAGAAGAAGGGTTCAGTTTTGCGGTGCTAGCTCGTCTCACGCCTGGGTTTGTTGGGGCAGATCTCATGTCTCTAACAAGAGAAGCAGCTTTAATAGCTGTCAACAGGTAACATGCACTGTTCCATGCTTGAAAAACAACAACGACAAAAACAAAAAGGGACGCGCTTATTAGAAAAGAAGGGGAGTTCTAATTGGAAGCAGGCCGCAAAATCGAATCACTACGGCTTATGTTTCAAGAGTTACATTTCCTAACTTTCACGATTTTCGCAACTAGAAAAAAAAACGCGGCAATAAAGACCTTACTTTTGTAAAAAAATTGAACCCTTATTTTCTTACGCTATTATTTTCTTGGACAAAACGTAAAAAAGGAAAAATAAAGCCTCTCGAAATGCGGATCCGTCGATTTTGCGAAATTATAAAGTGTGCGCGAAAAAGTAGGGAGAATATGATACTTTTTACGCGGTTTCATCATAGTCCACACCAGATTAGGAAAACACGGCTGGTTTTGGGTTGAATTTGGGTGGAAATGGAAACCACTGACGCCAAAGTCTCCATTTATACTTAACGCAAATAAACTCTCAAGTACACTTAACATGTTTATTTCAAAAATTCCTGAATGAAACTTCACATTCTGGGATACCATTACATCTTAAAAGGATATTTCAAGAGCTACAAAGGAATGCTCAGGACAAATGCGTCAGTGAGCAGAGCAAGGAACAGACGGCAGAACTACAAACTGGTTCATGTGAGGATAGAATGGCAAGTTCAGAAAGAATAACAAGATCATTTAGTGGTGAGCGTTACTGTTCTGTGGCATTGAAACAGTGATGTCAACGGTGAAACCATCCCTTTATTTCTCCCTTTATTTCTCGCATTACTAGTTGGGGAATTCTCTTGTGTAGAAAGTCAACGTAACTTGCGTGGTTGACTTTATAATGACTCGGTTGAGGAGAAGTTAGTTGCTGGTCAGGATGAGCGATTACAGAGATAGGAAAAGTCTCTCTTTTCTTCCCAAAATTAAAGTAGTAAACGCTGATATTTGTGAGCTTAGCTATAAGATCAGAGCTTTTACAGGTAAGTTTCACAATTGCTGAGGGTAAGCTTGCGATGTCAGTGCTGGCAGTCTGTTCGCGGAGAGTAGAATTTTTTTTTGTTTTGTTTTTGTTTATTTAGCACGTTAACAGTACAAAATTAAGAGAGCTTACAGGTAAAATAGAAGAACTTACAATGCTACTGCCGTCACTTGAAAAGAGAAACGCGAAATCTGTTAATTACAATAAAGGAACATATACGAAATCTGTAAGTTACAGGAATATACAAATTGTTGGACTATGTGGAAATATCTGGGAGTAGTGATATACTCGTAGTTCCTTCATGCTACAGAGATACTATTTGCCATATCATGACAAGACATTTTAATTTATTCCTCGTTGTAGTAACCGACTGGCTGAAGGAGCAATCGCCGCTGACTGAAGATGAACTACAAAAACTATGTATTAGCATGGACGATTTTAAAGTATGTGGTACACTTTTCATTTATTACTCATTCCTCGAAATTTTCACAAAGTTGTGCTTAAAATACTCACGCTTTCGCGCTTTGTACTCAGTGCACTCTTGTTCCACACCTAAAAGCTTTTTCCTTGTGATGTCAATACATTTTTTAGTAGAGGAGTGACACGAGTACATAGTTTAAGGCGTTTCCCCAACAATAAACTAATAGCGACGTAATAAATACTAATTGCCCTGGGCGTAGAGCTGTATGTGCGCTTTAGTAGTGGATGTGCGCCTAGCTATCCCCAAGCTAGTTTGCGGGTAAAAGTATTATTTAGTGCCCCGTATTTTGAACTTTTGTTCGTCATTTATCTATAGTTTACTGGTACTCCACTCAAATAATCCGAAACAAACCTAGAAAATTCAACACAACAGGTTGAAAATCCCATCTGGCTTTCTACAAGCGTGGCCGAGGAGTTGAACTCGGGTCTACCGAGAAAGAACTCCAGTTAGTGGTCAGTGGGAAGGCGAGTTAAACCAGGGAAAACTGGATTTTAAGTCCGACACCCTAACAACTATAGGACAGCCTGCAAGTCGTGCGAAAAAAGTTGTGAAAAGCATACTTCTGAATCAGAAACGTTTGTTTGGTAACCTAATATTCCTCCATAAACTGGTTCATTTAGTCGTTTTCGCCTGTTGTGATTGTCCAGAGTAATTGCACAGGGTACAGAGGAGCGAAGTTCGAGCAGAACGTTTAGTTTTCCTTGCGAAAGACAACCGACATAATTTGCTGCGAACTTGCGTTACTCTCGTTACCTAGATTTTTACCGCAGGTCAAATAACTGTGGGCTCTTAGGATCACTGAGATCGACTTACACTGCGCGGTCGCCAAACACATTGCCCGAAGAGCAACGGCTTTTCTTCGGGAACGAGGCACGAAGTGTGTAGTGTGTAGTGTAAGTCGATCTCAGTGATCCTAAGAGCCCACAGAAATTTGACCTGCGGTAAAAATCTAGGTAAGGCGAGTAACGCAAGTACGTAACGCACGAACTTCGCTCCTCTGTACCCTGCGGTAATTGCTTTGATTTTGGTTCTACGACACTCAATTGACAACCCCCCAATTTATGTTAATGATATTCCTGACTTGTTAGGCAGCTCTGTTGATAGTTCAACCATCAGCCAAGAGAGAAGGATTTGCCACTATCCCGGATGTAACATGGGAAGATGTCGGTGCACTGAAGGATGTCAGGGAAGAACTCAGCATGGCGATACTGGTAATAATAGACAGTAACAGTGATTGATCCGAATGTGAAATTAAGTCAAATACACTTTAATGTTCACCATTTCACGGGAACAATAGAACGTACAAATATGACAGTTTTTCTTTGGTGGTTGACCCAAGTTTTGAAAGTTCTCTTCTGGACTTCCAACTTTCACAAAGTAGTAGCGTAGAGTGTACTATAATTCTGGCTATGTTTGCCTTCAACTGATACATAAATGATAAGAAAATGCACTTACTGTCTTTAGCTATCCATCTCGAATCAATTCAAGGGCTAAATGCCAACATCCGTTTTTTGGCCAGTTCTGTCAAGTTTCGCTCTCGGACAAATATTCACCTCTGTGAACGGAAGTTTCAAACAGAATGTATTGTCCAGGCAAAGGAGGTGGTTGTAGATTCATTTCATGATTTGTTTAATGCAGGCTCCCGTAAAATACCCTGAAGAGTTCCAAGGTCTGGGCCTGACTAACCCTCCAGGTATTCTACTGGCTGGTCCTCCGGGCTGCGGAAAAACTCTCCTGGCAAAGGTATGTTGCGACTGAACAAATAACGCATGCAAGAGGTGTGTTCTAGAGAAGAAAAAATCGGTACCCGTCGGCGTGCATGTGTTTGCTGTAAATAGCAAATGTGCATGCGAGGAGGACTCAATTAGGTGTATAATTGCAGTTGAACTTCCCAATGCGATCACCTCTCATAAGAGACCACTTGTTCGTGATACTAAAGAGAAAGAAACACGAGAAGAGACGGTGGTTGTAGTAGGAAAGACCTGTTGATTGACCGAGCAGGAGGAAATGAGATTATTGTTTTGGAGGCACTAAAACAACGTGGTGTTATTTTGTTCTTTTCGTTTCAGGCGATTGCTAATGAATCAGGCATAAACTTCATCTCGGTCAAAGGACCTGAACTGCTGAACATGGTAAGAGCAAAAAAAAAAAACAAACAAAAACAAAAACAAAAACAAAGCGATAGTCCCCCAAAGACTTTACGAAACTATTTCGTCTTTGCGGTGTTTCTGCGTTTGCTTCTGTTTGTAACTGGTTCAAGAAACTCGTGCGACAGCTTTAAATGTGGCCAATCACAGCAGACGTAAACAAGCCAATGAACAAATCAGAAGTCGAAGCAAAGACATGGAACAAGCACCCACTTGAGAAAACGCGTGCGAGAAAGTCACAATTAATTTTTCGTTTCAGGTTTAGCTAGTTGGTTGAGAAATTGGATTTTTCTGTTGACCAGTCCCAGATCATTATAAAGCAAAACAAAGAATACGCGGATTAATGTTGTCATTCAATTGAAACCGCCTTTTTCTCGGCCAGATAACAAAAAGGAAAAGGGGGAATCCTGGTGTGACTTGGTTCTCCTGATTGTGTCCCCACTTGTAACCGGTTTACATGCTGTACACGGCATCGGTTATATGTTTGCTTCGAGTGTTTATTAGTTCATTACTTATGGCATAATAAATTAATCTTTATTCAGTTATCGTATAATGTACAGTAACGGCATTTGTAAAGCTCACATAGCATGTCCATGTTATGTTGGGTACCGATAGATGCCAAGAGAAACAGTCATTCATTGGTTTTTAATTACTGACGGCTTAGTGCTGTTGGTATTATGGGGAATGACTACACATAAAAATGCGTTCATCTCTCCATAAACCTGATAAATTTATACCTGCTCAGTGATCATAAGCGATGCTGTTGTTGTTTTATTTATTTCAGTATGTTGGTGAGAGCGAGAGAGCAGTGAGGCAGGTTTTCCAGAGAGCGAGAAATTCCGCTCCTTGTGTGATATTTTTTGATGAGTTGGATGCGCTCTGCCCGAGGAGATCGGACAGCTCAGAGGTAACATAACAACAATTTACGCCCCTAAGCGAGACGACATGCATCCCTGTCCCTTTCAAATGGGAGTCCCCCCCCCGGAGGGGGAAAGCGAAATACGGCGTGGTGGAGTTGTTTACCAGTCCGTTGAAAAAGAATATGAAAAAATCAGAGAAAACCAACAAGGAAAGAGCTGCCAAAAAATGTAAAAAAAAATAAGACAACCAAGCATCTACCTTCGCAGTGCTTGGAAAAAAATAATCCGGCATCAACGGGCTTTAAGCCTCAACCGTTCCCCAACAAACTACGGTCTTCTGAGGACCGCGCAGAAGAATTAGACTGAAAATACGGCAGTGAATCGAACAAGAATTCGGAGACCCCTTGAGTAAAACGCGCTAAGGAAAACGCGCGGCTTTTACCGCCTCCCTGTAAGAAACGTTATCTTGCTGTTGTTTTTTTAAGTCCAGCGTTAGTGTTCGAGTTGTGAATCAACTGCTGACTGAGATGGATGGATTGGAGGCGAGGAAGCAAGTGTTTATAATGGGAGCTACCAACAGACCAGGTGTACTTATCCTTCATTATAGATAGCAACATAGCAGTGCTATGGTAATACCCTTGAGTGTTACCTATTCTCTTAGGTCCACAACTGGGGAAGTTCTGTCCTGATTGCTTCCCTTCAACTGCTGTATATTGTTGTAGTTTATGGTGAAATTTCGCTCCAAATCGTAAAACAAAGCCGGCTGATCAACACACCCGTAATAACCGTCATAAACTAACCAGAACTCGTAGCGCGGGAAAAAAGCGACTTATGCCACGCGTGGGAAAAGCGCGCAACCAGAGTAAATAATTTATCCGCGCTTAACGCACCTGGTTCCAAGCACGGGAGAGTATTCAACCGGTGCCAAAGGCCGAAAAATGAACAACTACAGTCAGTGCTAAGCGCGGAAAAATCCTATTCCAGGCTCTTGCGTTTCAGAGATCAACGAAAGAAATACAGAGCTGTCATTATAAAGACGCTAAGTTTAATCTTTTGAGCGTAAGGATTAATTGTTACTTTGCTCTTTGTTAATGTGCTCCTCTAGATATAATTGACCCCGCAGTGTTGAGACCTGGCCGACTCGACAAAGTACTGTATGTTGGTTTACCAAACAAGGAAGACAGAGAGGACATTTTGAGAACGCTTACCAAAGTGCGTACAGTTAAAAGCCAAAACAAAAGCACTGTTTATAACACTGTAAAGACTAGCCTTACCCTGACTCTTCCCCAGTCGTCTTCATGACGCGCGCGGCATGGGAGTGCGAGGTGTGATGGGTAGTGAGAAAGCTTCACATCACCCCTTGCTATCACACCTCCCGCTCCCGTGCCGCATGGGTCGTGAAGACGACAGGGGACGAGTCAGAGACTCACCCACAGTCATAATTTCAACGGCTGGAGAACGTCCGGGACTGAAGTACCCCGGTGTAAACTTTCTTTTCCCTGTCGTTTTCAAACTAAAGTGGATTACTCCAAAACACGATCAAGTGTGCATAAGCGCACGCGTAGGTCTACGTTCTTTCAGCAAATGTCAGTTGTTTTGTTCTTCTATAATCAACGTTCTTTGGAACTGCAACGGTTTCTTTTCACGAAAAGTACTCAATTTAGTATTTTATTATTACTTAAGTATTTAATTTTATTAGAATTACTACAGTTGTTAGCAGTATTCGGTATCAGTCCAAGTCCTGGTCACGTCACCAAACGATGAATTGTTTTGTATTTGAATCTCTCTAGGAAGGCAGGAAACCCCTTTTATTACCAGATGTTTGCATCAAAGAGCTTGCAAATGATGAGAGATGTGAAGGCTTATCGTAAGTGGCTTTTGCTACTTTTAACTATCTTTACTCTAAGTCGATGGGGAGTTGAACAAGTAAAGGACTTGTTCGATTAACGAAGCGTCATAAATGAAGTATTTATTTAGGGTGGGCGTATTGTGGGTAATTTAGAATGGAAATAGTTACCCGGTCTTAGCCGAATGTGGTTCCCTGTATTAATGGGGTGGCCGAATTTAAAGGGTTTTTACATGTTAAAATGACTAAGAATTTGTTGGGGCCAAAATTAGTGTAACTACTGGGGGCTGTTCATAAAATATCCACTACTATACACCTCCACTGCAGGGGATAATTTACTGCTGTATTACTGCACCTGATTGACTGCGGTTCTTCATTTGAGGCTTTCCTGGCTGCTAAAATTTCAACTGTGCTAATGATACATTCGTCTGTTTAGGGGAGCTGATTTAGCGGCCTTGGTGCGTGAAGCTAGCATGGCGGCTTTACGTGAATGCATCAACGTACGAAACACTAGTCACGTTACGGTTGACAGTGGCCTGCCTTTGGCACAAAGTCCTGTGGGGGTGGGACTGAAGCATTTTTCTGCAGCTTTTCAGAAAGTGAAACCTTCCGTCAGCACGCAGGTAAGATCACAGATGTTTAACCTTTACACCGCCAATAAAAGTCCTATTAAATGTTCATTATGAACTTGCTCAATAATGTCTTTGGAAAACTCATGATTTCTTTTGCTTTGATGTAAAAGTGACCCAAATATCGTTAGTTTAGATGTTTACTGAAACAATCAGACTTATTGTTCGCGTTTTCTATGATCGACAGTCGACTCGCCTTCGCCTCGCATGGCAATCAATCGCGAGTTTGTCCATGGCCCGACGGTCACATCCTTATCCTAATAGGGGTAATGTGGTATGGAAATGTTATACAGCTATTTCAATCAACGTTGTCGGATTTGAAACCTCTAGCTTACGCAACAAGACCGAAAGGTAGTGTCGGTTGCTGTAAGTCTTTTGTGATTCGACTGTAATTTCACCGTTGACACTGTCATAGGATGGGTGAAAGTACCATAAACACTTCTCCATGTGACTTATTTTCTGTAGCGGTGGGCCATAGCTACGATTAGTAAATCTATTTATTAATTACCTCTATCACCTTGCGGTCTTATGGCGTAGGCTTTCCGACAACGTTAATTGAAACAGCTGTATACCCAACCACTTGGTAGGTTTGCCAGTGGAAAGTCTGGAAACATGATGTTCAAAGCAACAATAACAACAACAACAACAAAACACAGAACTAGAAAGTTAACCCACGTGTTAATATTTTGACTGTTTTTATTTCCTCTTGGTTAGTTTGAAAATCTCTAAACTAAAACATCACAGCCTTTAGAAAGGCTTATTCGATGACCGACACAGCCATTTAGAAAACACAGGCCACTACTCAAACAGAGGTTGGTGATCCTGTGATATGTTCTTGTTGACTTTGGCTATTGTGGTCCCTGGGTAAAAAGATTGGCAGCTTGTTAGGCAACAAAACGTGAACCGCGTATATATGAAATATCATGTATGTGAACTTCGGGTAAAAAACCTAATACATGGAATATCCTCGCAGTTATGTAGGCAACTTACCAGGCAGTTGCGAAACGAAGCTCGCAGCTTATCTCAGGGTCATGGGTGCGAATCGCGGAATGTTTTCAGGCGTTCATTTCGCAGTTGCCTACATAACTGCTAAGGTCGTTCATGTATTAAAACATGTGCAACTGGTGAATTTCTCTTCAGCTGAAACGTTAATTATTATAGTAAATGTTTGCTTACTTATTATCATCATTAAAGGAAATTCTTATTTCTTTTGACACAGGATCAAGCCTTGTATGGAAAAATGAGAAATTTGACTTCAACGTAAATCTGAAGTTTGTGGGGAATACTCAAGTGATTTCACTTCAATCGATTCAGTCATGTCGAAGGACAGAAGAAATAACCAACAAAACAATAAATCCTTCGTTACCACAATGTCGTGATTTTACTTAAATCTGTGAAACGAAAGTGTAACCGTAATGCGGGTAGTGCAACTTCGTTACTTCTCTGTGAAACGGTGAAAAGTTGAATCAACATCATTCAACACGGGGGCGAAAAGCGTTAAACGCGTTGAATTCAACAATGTTCAAAGTTGCTGAATAGAAATGTAGAAACAGCTTGGCTGAATGCTTTATGGAACGAGGCATATAGACCTAAAAGGGCCATGCCACTGAACAGAATATGAATGGAAGGTCCATTCTTATTCTGTTCAGTGACATGCAAATAGGTGAACAGGCTCTCTCCTCCACAGAGGCTCCTTTAAGTTGTAGACTGCTAGCAGTCCTTTTCTGGATAGTCGGGAGGGCGCGCGAAAGCCGAGAGCGCGAGCTATCAACAGCGCGGCGAGGAGGACAAAAACGCCGCTCCCCCAAGCCCCCTTCCGCTCGTTCGCTCCAGGTTTCGGCTTTTTTGCTCAGTAATCCAGTACCTCTTCCAGACCTCTGTTTTCATTGGTCCATACATCCTGAGCTACTATTTCGCTCGGCTATTTCGCGCGCCCTCTCGACTATCCAGAAAGGGGCTGCTATCAGTCTATATGTTAGTTGAGGGAAATCGGAAACGGGGAGAAAGTGCGTTCCTTGCGCCTCTCGCCAGTCTCTGCTCCGCTCTTTAGAGACCGGGTGGCCTGGTATTCTAAGCTGATGTTAGATTTTGGACCGGATTCATGCAAACGAATGCAGCGCTACTAAAAAAGACCGGTATAAACCTAACAGGATTGATTTTCTTTTTACGCCAACTTCAAGATAACGGCCGATCAACGTTTATACCAGAAAAAAGAAACAACTGTTTAAGCAATTTAAAAGTTGTTTGGATTCAAACCAATTCCATGGTGCATTTCTAAATTTACACTGCCGAAATGTTGTATGGTGGCATCTTTCTGGCTGGCATTATGCGAACACTGGCCGTTTTCCCAAAATTTGCCCAAACATAATGTGACCTATTGCCGAAGCCAAATAATAAAACAGTGCTTAATTTAAAGTGCTCAACGTTGAACCTGAAAAAGTTTTAGGTTGCATATTAAGGTAATGAAAAACGTACGAATGTCCGCCATCTTGTAGTAGGCGAAAAAGAAAACTAGAGCTCGTACCGTTATCGTGTAAACACCCCCGATAATCATCCTAAATATAACCGTTCTTTCAGGCCGAGAACCTTCCTTCTTACCTGTTTTTGTTTGTGTTTATGAATTTGACTTCGCACAAACAACGAAATGCTACAGTGCGTATAAAACATAATCAGTGTGCAGGGCTGTGGTTAGCTTAATTGCAATCCTAAATACAACTTAATCGCGCACCTTCTTAATTTGCTTTGAAGTTTGCAAGGCTTATTATTAGCCAGTCCCTCTATGACTGTTTGATCATTTTGCCTCAGTATCAGTTAACCTGAAAAGTAACTGCCATCTTGTCAGGGGCACCCATGCACATATACTTCGAGTGTCGTTTCCTGTTTTCTCAGATTCAAGGCCTGCTAGATGGGTATTTCTGTAAGCTAAGACAGGTTGACCTGTTCGGATTCTTTAGTGGAAATGTTAGTCGCAGAAAATTTTTAGGGAACAGAATCTCATCCCCGAATTTCTGAGCTGCTGCTGGCTTTCCGAAAATGCAAGCTGACCTTATTTGGTCGATTGTTTAGCATATTTGTTCGGCCCGAAAGCAAAAGAAATTAATTTCACCATGTTTTGAAAGTTTGAGGTGACATTTCGCCTAAGGAAAGTCTCGTTTTTCATTACAGTTAAATCGAATTTCTGAGGCGACGAACTGAGATCTTCCCAACAGATTCCAACGAAAACGATTCGTTGGGTGCCCCTTTCTGGTTAACTGATATCACAAAATCAGTTAACAAGGTGGCTGGTACTTGTACGTGATTCGAATATCAAAACATTGAGTTATCGGAATTTTAAAACGTAAAAAGAGTCCCTGACAATATATCAACAGGGGTCCAGCCGGCAAGCTGTGTATGTTGTCGTTCCTGATTCATCACCGTTATGGAACACTTATGAATCAAGCAACAGAGAATTTTAGTGCGAGTGGGTAAACTCTGTTCTTCCAGTTGCCTTTTATGAAGAAAGAACTCTCACCTCTGCAAAGGCTCCTGTCAGGTAAACACCAGTGAAAGAAAAAGTACTGGAGCGGAAGCGCGTTCCCCGCGCGCTTTAATTTCCCCTCTTCCAGCCTCTGCATTCAAGGCGCGACTGTTGGAGCAACCTCGTTCCCAGGACTTTTCCCTTTTTTGCTGTAGGAGGCCTCTGCGGAGGAGAGAAGAATGCTCCCGGCCATTCTAGTCCCCGGAGCAGCTCGGTTTTTTCTCCCTAGCTTCCGTCGCTTCCAGGTAGGCTCGATTACCAGCCGCTGTTCGGGAAAATGAGCCCGCACTGATCCTCCCCGAAAGAGTCTCTCTCGGGGA
>Ga0126336_10001103_pt1 | contig 13269 bp, 5 predicted proteins | sample SidCmetagenome_FD_92530 | JGI IMG/M metagenome (GOLD analysis project Ga0126336, IMG submission 92530) | Coral microbial communities from El Islote,Puerto Morelos, Mexico - Siderastrea C C metagenome | ecosystem: Host-associated > Invertebrates > Cnidaria > Coral | place: El Islote,Puerto...
CCTTAATGTCAGAAAGAAATGGTTTCATCCAAGACACAACTTGAAGGAAGGTGATGTTGTACTTATTGTGGAGCCAAACGCCAGCAGAAGAGAGTGGCCTCTCGGTCGCGTGATTGAAGCATAGCCTGGTGATGATGGTCTAGTGAGAGTTGTGAAAGTCAAGGTAAAGAACAAGGAGTACTTGCGGCCTGTCCATCGCCTGTGTCCCCTGGAGTATGCGGAAGACAGTGGCGAGGAGTGAGAGTCATTAAAGGTTTGACTGTGATGCCGGAACTGCACCTGATTGTGAAAATGACAGTCGTTGATGTTTTGTTACCTAGAACTTTGATAGGAACATCGATTAGACAAGATGATTTGAACTTTGAACTTTATTGAGAAACAGTCTAGGACAGTGGTCATGCTCCCCCATGGACTTTAGACTTTTTATGCATGTTATTAGTTAGCAAATGCATCAATTGCATTCGGGAGGGGGATGTTAAGAATCGAAAAAAATTGTAATAATTTAGCCGTTTAATGATTAACTCGTTGCCCCGGTGATTTTGATGAATTTACCGCTTAGTTGTATCGCGCATTTTGACATGTGACACGAAGGAAGACATGTTGCTTTGTGAGACCTCGTGGTTCATTCTAACGTAAAATAAAAAGGTAAAATCTATTGCTTTGTGTAACGACCCCTTTGCTTTTGACCGTTCTGCCAATTGAGAACAGTGCCGTTATAATCACCAAACATGAACTTAGGCCATTCTTGTCAGGCCACAATTCGTGTAAACATGTTCATGAAAGCATCTGTTTTCAGTGATGATGCCATTTTTAAGCGACCACAGTGTGTCTACAAGCAGACAAACAGACAAAGATGTTGCTTCACCTTAAATTATGTAGAATGGCCCTGCAAAGACTGTTGTGCAATTAGTGAACAGTTTCTCTGTCTTCTCCAAACGAATTTGGGGCAGCGGTGCCATCTGCTGTTGTGCTGGGCCTCCTCTGAATTGTTTGCTGCATTCTCAGCATTCCTTAAAAGAGTTCACACAGGGCATTTTCAACTTTGTTGATTCTAGCAATATGTAGGACACATGTCGCCAAACCGAGTTAATATGACAGCTAACCACGAGTCTCCCAGTAGCTCAGTGGTTAGAGTGTCGGACCAGCATTATGGAAGGTGATGGGTTCAATTCCCATTGGAGACTCCGATTTTTTCTTTGTCCCACAATTGCGACAGTCTGAATATTCCATTTTTTATCTCTTTACTTGTTGTAGTTCACACCCATCTCATGTCTTTCGATTTTGTGGTAATATTTCACAATCAACTGGGCATCATACTTTGCGAGGGTAACTGAAAATTTTCTATCTAATTAGCGTAGTCTTGCGTTCGATCAAAGCAGTCCCTTAACTAGTTTCTGCATGATTGGTAGTAGTGTACTCTTGCTGGAAAGAGGTGGGTTTTTTGTCTTAAAGTGCTTTTATCTTATCAGTGAAACACTCTTATTGAGCCATCTTGATGATTTGCTCGTCTGCTTCTTTCAGCTCCCTTGGGGTTAACTCATTACCTTGTCTGGCATCTGGAGGGTTTCTGGAATCCCACAAGAATTGGTTCATCCATCGTGCCACCCGCACCAGTGATATTCTGATCTCCAGCTTTCCCTTGAGATGGAAATTGTACTGCTTTGAATAATTGGTTAAGTCTGGGTGGCTCTTTGGTTTCTGCCTAGGTACTTCCAAGTAGTAAATGCTCTGGTTCAACTCTGCATTCTGTACCAGTCATTCTCGTTTCTCTGATTTGACTTCTGTATAAGTTTCTGGGGCTTTTCCAAACTTCCTTTCCGGACACTCATCTTCTCTCTTATGAAAGGAGGGCCATGCCACCAACGTCATCCTTTACTGATTCTTGTGGTAAGACTCCTTGGGTCTCTTGATCTGCATGGTGGAGTTTTGTTGGAACATACCTCCAGGGTTGTTGTTTGTAGGCTGTAGACTGCACACTGTAGACTGTTGTAGGCTTCTAGTTTCAGCTCTGTCCTTGGATCCAAAACCCAATGTTCGCACTGTCCACCAAAATGTGATTTTGTTTTTAGGAATCTGGAGTGCTGAACAATCTGCTTTGTCAGACTGAGACCAGTCAGTGCTCCTATGAGTTCTAAATGTGGAATACCCGTGCTTTTACGATGAGCCATTCTCGTCTTTGCTGCTACTAACTGGGTACTCACAGATTCCTCTTCATACTTGTGTCTTGTGTAAGTTGCTGCGGAATATGCTTTCTCAGATGCATCACAAAATGTGTGGATAGTTACGTCACGTTCTTTCTCATCTTCCTTCAGACACCTTGGAACAAAGATTTCATCAAGCTGTCCAAGTTCCCCAAACCAGCTCTTCCATTCTACTTTAAGATGATCCAGTTGCTCTTCATCCCATCCAAGAGCTTCCACCTATGTCTCTTGCATCAGCAGTTTAGCTCGCACGTTATAAGGTGTCAGGAACCCAAACGGGTCAAAGATAGTTGTGGTCTCCTTTAACACATTCCTCTTTGTAAATGCAAAATCTTCTGGGGGTTAAGAGAAACAGAAGGAGAGCTTATCTTCTTTGACAATCCACATCACTCTCAGTGTCAGGAACTCATTTTTTTCCAGACCTACCCCTGTCGCCCGGTCAACTTCTGGTATGTTCTCAATCACTTCCTGGTTTCTGAGATATCCACTTGCAAATATGAAATCCTACTTTGTTTCCAAGCTTAACTGTTGTCGCATTTCCTTGGCCTGTTCAACCATCTCCAATGAGGGCATAAGGTCTTCATGTGGCAGCTTTTCTTCACTGTATCAGCTGCTAGCAGGTACTCTACTTTGAGGTCATCAGCATGTTTTGGCCATACATACTGGACACAAAAGGGATAGTAACATCCTCCAAACACGTATCTTGAAAACGCGTTAACTTCTAGCTCTTAATTGGGTCGAGATTTCGCCACAGGAATTTTGTACAATGCTTTCCCTACTGGAATCACTGCCAACTGGTCATGCATTAACCCACAACCAGTTCCTTCCCGAATCTGACCAGAATGGTAAACATGTCTCCATGTAATTTTGGTCCTGGCAGTGCTTCATTGTTCAGACTCTTGCGCTGAAACTTAGCTGATGCATCAGAGACAATCCCTGTTTTTGATGTAGACTTGTCAGGATGTATCATTGGAGAATGTGGAAGCAGCCACTCAGTAGTGTACTGCATTCCAATCTAGAGGATAAAGTTGTGCGCAGGGTTCTTCTGATCAACCAATTACTTCCATCTTGGGGTGCATTAAGTTGTAGTTATCATTTCCTAGCAACACATTGAACTTTCCCCTGCTAGCAATCTTCAGAAACGGTATGTCCTGCAAATGGCTTCAATCTTGACCCAATCAACTGGCTTGATCCCCCTGCAAACTTTTCTCCGAGGGCTTTGCAGCAATCTAAACATCAACACTTCCATCAATACTCTCTAACCTAATGGAAAAATGTCATTGAGGGAAAAATTACTTGCTGGTCATTAGCAACATTCACTGTTATCAACTCCTTTTCACCTTGGATACCAAGCTCTTCCAAAAGGCAATTTACAAGTAATCTCTTCTCACCATGATTCAGAATTGCAGAAACAGTTGGCAATGCCACCTTTTCTGTTTTCTGTACTTTGAGCAATGTTGAATTAGTGTTTGCATCCCCCTCCGTGATACGACTGCTCCCTTCTTCTTAGGTTCCTTGTGCAGGGGCATTGTCATTTCTGCTTTGTCGAACTTGTTCTCTTTCTTGGTTGATCTACTGAGCTAAGACTGTGCATCCTGTGGTCGAAAGTGAATTGGTATTCTAGTTTGTTTATTACGTAAAATTTGGTGATGCTTATCACTGCAACCATCAAGAGTGCAAAGTTTGTGGTTTTCACCACAAACTTTCTTTTTGTCATCAACCTGGTTGTTCACAAAGGAGTTACCTTTCCTCGTGTGGTTTCCAATTTCCACTTAGGCTGTCTTTAACATCAGTGGCCAGGATCTGGTAGGCTGCCTCTTCAGAGGTCCACTGTTTGAGTGTAACAGGGGACTTGATCTTGTGGTTTTTCTTCAACCAGTATCTGAAATTCCTGCTCTCCTAGGTCATCAAAAAGTCCTGAAGTTCCCAAAACCACACAAAAATACCACTCTTTCTTCGGCGAAAAGAGGGCCAACTTTCCCATGCAGGAAAATTTAATTCAGATGCAAAATGTCAGTGTCAATGAAGTCACGCATTCATTCAGGCGTGACAAACTATAAACTTCCGGTAAAGTAATTTGAGGTAGAGCAAACGGGGAACCAAAAATAATTCGTAACAACACGTGAGATAATTGTTCGTTGTTTTATCATTAATATAGTAGTGGAGATACTATCTATTAAATATTTAAAGTTATTAAATCATGATAGGTGAACTGGTAGGTTTACTTTTAATGGCTTGTTTTGTAAGTAATCAATAGGAAAGAGATCTTTGCAGTTGAGCAGCAACTTAAACTAAAAAAGTTTACGCTTTTGGAATTAAAGCCATGACCTTTACGATGTCACCGCAAGTACTCTATCACTGACGGTGTGAAGATCTCTTTGTTTTACTATATTGAGGCTGCTAGTATAACCTTTATCCCTTGGCTTCTATTGTTGGTTGTCAAGAGTTGATCACCTATTATAAAGACTGCTTCTAAGAAGGTAGTGCAATTTTAGTGTAGCTAGCTTCTGTACCTTCAACCTCATTTCATACGTTAAATGCAAATTCAGTTTCTGTTATTTCAATGAATTACATTTAAGAAATGTACAAATGTAGCAAGTAGTTACTTCATTTTTTTTCCCCTCAGGCAACAGTGGAATGATGAAAAGAATGAATTACAATTGCAAATGACTGACTTGGAGAAAAAGTTAAAAGGCAATGAAGAAAATTCACGAAAACGCGACAAGGAGAACAAAAAGGTTAGTGTTGCTTGTGTAGCATGGATCTTCTGCTTGAAGTAGGGAAAGTTTCAGTTCTATATCAATTTTCATATTCAAAAGGGCTGCAATAATTTTTTTTTGAAAGGACATGCATCCAATGAAGTCACCATTTTAGTCGGTAAAACATAGTAAGGGAAGATTACAAAATAATAGTCATTGGGATATTAGAAAATAATAGTCTGGTAGGGGAGAGTTTGATAACAAAATAATAGTGATAGGTACAGAAAATATCATAATAGACACTGGCACAAAATCATCATAACATTAGGGGAGATTTTCATTACAAAATAATAGTCGTTGGTACAAAACATCATGGCAAGGGAAGATTTTGATTACAAAATAAACATCACTGGTACAAAACATAGTGAGGGTGCAAAATAATAGTCATTGGTACAAAGCACCGGTATCGCAGAGGTCATGGGTTCGATTCCCGTTCAAGCCTGAATTTTTTCAGGTTACTTCTTTTCAACTGCTTAAGTTGAAAAACCTGCACTGCGATGATCTTCATATAATTCTAAAATAATAGTCGTTGGTACAAAACATCATGGCAAGGGGAGATTTTGATTACAAAATAAAAGTCACTGGTACAAAACATCATAGTGAGGGGAGATTTTGATTGCAAAATAATAGTCATTGGTACAAAACATTGCAGTAAGGGGAGCTTTTGATTACAAAATAATAGTCACTGGTACAAAACATCATAGTGAGGGAAGATTTGGATTACAGAATAATAGTCATTGGTACAAAACATCACAGTAAGGGGAGATTTTGATTGCAGAATAATATTCATTGGTACAAAACATCACAGTAAGGGAAGATTTTGATTAGAAAATAATAGTCACTGGCACAAAACATCATAGTACAAATCGTCATGTTTAAGTGTATGTATACACATGCAGAGGTTGTACAGGAATTGCATTTTCTAGGTTTTATTGTGTCCTACATGTAGGATGCAAGACGCTGCTGTACAGAACACACTTCACTTTCTATGTTAAATGAACCAAAAGCGAAAAGAGAACATCGGGACCCCCATATTGGATTTACATGTAGCTGTTTAGCGTAGGAGTCTGGATACGAGTTTGTCATGTCTCTTGGGTAGCCGTGGAGTGCACATCCTGGAAACGTTAATGAGCACCGCCGATTTGATTTCTCCCTGGGTCGAATGAGAGCACATGCCGAACAGTTTCCTACTTTCTTGACTCTTGCCGCAATTGCTGTGTCAGAATCAAGACAGGCCTTGGAAACAGACTGTCACAGCAACACCTAGACAACCGAATGAAAGTTGCAATTGAGGGACCCACACTTGCAAAATTTGATTTTGAAAGGGCAAAGTGGGTCTTAAAAGAGCACCGAAGCATTATGATCATACTTATCTTGAGTACTGATTGTACTTATCTTTCAATTCTCACTTCCAACAAACGTTGAGAGGTTCAATGCTTGCTTTGTCTTCAAGTTAAAGTTTCCAGAAGACAAAAAGCAACAAGGTTAACGTTGAAGTTGAAAATTATTTGTCCACCATTCTTTCTTGTGGAACTGAAGAACTTGCTTTCTTTTAGACAGGGACGACAAGGATTTGTTACCCCATAATGCATAGAAATACTGCCAAACTAACATAACCACCATTTTCACTGCTACGCAACCTTCGAAATCAAAATGCACTGGAAAGCTTTGGAAAGAGACTTTCGTCAATCAAAAAATACCAGTTCCTTATATGGAAACTGGGCTGCCGAAGCACAACGTCACGGTGTACCCGAAGCACAACGTCACAGTGGACTCACGGAGAAAATGTCAGTCCAGAACAGCAAAGACGTGATATGAAAATGTAGATATTGACTTACCATCATTTGAGAAGATTCAGATGTGGGTTTGTCTGAGCTTCTGAAGGCCGTTTTGGGCGATTTTCTGCTCAACTGTCGATTGACTTTGTGTCACGTACGAAAGACAAGGTTGTGTTTAGTACGTGACGTGGTAAAAAAGACACAGCAAACATACAACAGGTAAGGTTTTGCAAACTTTATTTCGTTTTTTAGGTATTTTCCACGGGAAACTGCCCATTTTTTTCGATGGAATTTCAGCGCCATACATTAAACTCTTATCTAATTATGCTTTGGATACCTGTGGGGAAATATGGAAAGAGGAGATAAGCAACAAATGCACACACAATTTTAACGTGCCATGAGTCCAACAGTGTGGCAATTGAAATGGTACAATTTTGCAGCCTTCTACTTTTCCGTTAAAGGTGTTTCTGTTTCCGTTAAAGGTAGTTTGTGTTCTCTCTACAACTGATGGGAAATGATCTAAAATGTTGGTAGCATCATTGGTATAAATTGGCCTGGGGCCTCCGACTACAACCACACATTGAATTCAAGCAAAAATCAGCAACTTTTCCATCTGCACAATCCCATATCTGATTTTTCGTCAAATGATTGTAAGTCAATATCTACATCTTCATATCGTATCTTCGCTGTTCTCTACGGACATTTTCTCCGCGAGTCCACCGTGAAGTTGTGCTGTGGCAGCCCAGTTTCCATATAAGGTACCAGTGGTGTTTGATTGAGGGATGACTATTTCCAGTGCATTTTGATTTTGAAGTCGCATAGCAGTGAAAATGGTGGTAAAAAGGTAGTGACTGAAAAAATGTAATCTAAACTAAAACTACAAAGGTTATAGAATAGAAAGTTTACCGGAAGTCATTGCCCAGTTCCCTCTATTTAACACGCTTGCAGGGAATCGTGGGAGTTGTATGCAAAATGACATATGTCAGTCCATTTTCTGTTCTTCAAATGAACCAAATGAAGTATTTCAGGTGAGAAGAGGAAGAAAAATTGAACTATTTGATCAGTAACACAACCTTTTGAATAAGACGCACGAGTGAACTCCTTGGACTTCTTATGTTGCATGACACCGTGGCAAATTGCACTGCGCACGCGCTGTATTTTTACTTCTCGGCAATGCTCCCCTATTGAAAACTATTGGCAAGAATAACAAACTCGGGTTCCGGCCGCGAATTTTGAAAAACTTAAGCTGCAGACATCAAACTTAAGGTTAAAAAATCCAGAGCAGCTTCAATATAGTTTTATGTTTCTACACCTTTGCACCTCATAGTTTCGGGCTTGCACTCACAGCGAAAAACATCATGAAAGTCGATATTTTACGTTCTCATGTCGCCATTGTAGTGACATTGGGGAGTTTAAGCAACCACCACGAAGACGGCAACGAGAACGTCGAAAAACAATAGGCTTTAATGAACAAAACAATGACTCTGCACGTGCGTTACACATTCTGGTACATTTCTTTTCCGTCCTCTGCAAAACAACAACGTGAAATGACCAGGTTTAAGCTTTTATTTTTGGAGAACGGGAACACACGACGGGGAATTTTTCTTCTCTTACTGGACTTGAGTGCCATCCCTACGAATTCAGTTCCCGGACAGTTCGAAAGCATACCGAATGAAAAGGAACAACATAGCTCAAAACCAGAAATGGCCGCAGTTAGCGCATGCGCAGACGTTTTGCCGCGGTGTCATGTTGCATACAACTACCATGATTCCTTGCAGCCGTGTTTCATGGGGGAACTGGCCATTTAGTTACGCACGCGTAGTTTTACCATGAAACAACACGTGCGTTTTGTGTGAACCATGTGTGCCTCGTGTTGATCAAAGGTTTACACGTAATCGTGGTTCACACAAAGCACGCGTGTTGTCATGAGGTAAGCTACACCTGCACAAATAAATTGGCGTTCGGTAAGCTTTATATTCTATAACCTGTCACATCCGCGAAAAATCGCCACCAATCATTCGTACCAAAGCGATTGAAAACAGAGCAAAACTCGTTTGTAGGTCTTTTTGACAAAATTGAAATGTTTGCTTTCTTTTATTTTCTTGTTTTCAATAATTCGAGCCTTAATAAGGACGTCGGGAATATTTCTGCTGACACTTTTGAATTTTGTAATAAAAATTAACGATAAAAGGCCACGAAGTTTCGACCTCTCCGAGGTCATTTTCAAGGACGAGTGAAATAGTGAAAATTAGCATAAATATATTACAAGCGGTTTAAAAATAGTTTAAAAGGTAAGAATACATGAACAATAAAATGCAATAAAATATGTAACGATAAGTAATAAAATATTTCTAAAAATTGAAAAGAAATGATTACAATAAGGCTAATTAAAACCGATCTAAACAAATAATTTAGCGTGGATGGAATCGCACTGTTTGTTTAGAGTTGGTTCCAGTGTGATTCCATCCGCGCTAAATTATTTGTTTAGTTCGGTTTTAATTAGCCTTATTATCATCATTTCTTTTCAATTTTTATAAATATTTTATCACTTATCGTTTACATATTTTATCGCATTTTATTGTTCATTGTATTCTTACCTCAAACTATTTTTAAACCGCTTGTAATATATTTATGCTAATTTTCATTTTTTTTTTTTACTCGCACTTGAGAATGACCTTGGAGAGGTCGAAACATTGTGGCCTTTTATCGTTAATTTTTATTACAAAATGTATTTCAAAGAAGTTTCTCATCACTTTTGAATTGCCTTGGTAATTAAAATGAATTTTCTTTCTCCGCAAGCTTTGTTGTTTTTTGGTCATTAAAATTATGCATTCTCACCTAAAACAGTCGGTCTTTTAGTAAGTTTTTATAAAGGTAATGTGTGGATGTCGTAAAAACGTGCCGGAAAACGTCGAAAGCAGGTTTTCGTGGTCCATAAACAGATGCCAAACCCGTGTTTGGACTTTTTTACCAGCGCAATGCTTTCTTTGGATGCCAGTAAGTAGATATAATGTAGCCAAATGGGCTTTACAAAGAAAAAAGGACGACAAAAAATGACAAAGGCGAAAAATGTCTGGACAAAACAAACTAGTCTTGCGTCCGTAATCCAACAAGTTTACACCCAGCAATCTTTTGTTTTTGCTCTCACATTTTCTGGTCATCTGGCTACACCTTCCCTAGTACTGTTGCTCGGGAATTAGTTAAACACATCGGATCAAGATGCATTTCATATTTTCCTTTTCAACAGGTTTGACAGGTAAACTAGAGAACAAACATCGTGAAATGTTTACATTTTTGTAACTTTCTGTTTTCTTATTCACCGCTATTTCTGATTGCCCTGAAACAAAAAAGCATCATGATGGAATCTGTTTTTTCACTAACTCCGTCTATTGTATTCGATAAAAATAAGCTCAGTTATACTTAAAGCTTATATATTTTTGAATCTGCAGAACCTTACCGGACGGAGACTTAACTTGCCGTGCATCTTGAAATGACAAAAAAAAACGGAAATAAACCAATCTCCTTCTCGCCAATGCTATTGACATTTTGGCTTTACACAACATTGTAACTTCTTTGTCAAGAGATTCTTGGAAGTCAGCATCGAAAGCAATAGCTTTTTTGGGCCGGTTAATACACATACAGTTTTGTACAGCGCCGCAGATAATCCCAAGACCGCGAATGATGCCCAGAGTGGTCTGCAAACGATCCCCAGGGTGGATCGCAAATGATCCCCCTAAAAACGAGAAATGTTTTAGAATTTTAATGGTGAAAACTACGAAAGATGAAAAACCAGAACTGGTCAAAAAAATCTAAAAGGAAGGAATTCATTTTTTAGAAGTCCAGTAAAGTATTTTAGCAGGACTATATATATGTATATATATATAGTATATGTATATATACATATATAGTATATGTATATATAGGTATGTATACATACATACTATCTCATTGTGTAACATTTTTGCGTAAAAAAATAATCAGAAGTCGGTGTTTTTTGAGCACATTCGTCATTTCATGGGTGGTAGGCCAAGGTACAGGATAGTTGAGCAAGCCACAGGCTTTCAGGATGCAGTGATTCACATGGACTCCCAGCCTTGAAATCAACGGTCATCACATCATGTCCTGCACAGTTCGACTTGTATGAAAACATCATTCCTAACGACTCGCATCACATTAGGGTATTAGAAGGATGAGGACATGCCGTGAGTGAACATTTAATTAGACTAACTGTAAATTGCAAAACGAAATGAGACGAAGGATACAGCCTAGGAATAGAACTAAGGAAAACAGATGTGTGCTTTTGAATCACATTCCCCCATTGTGGGTTCTTAATCTTGCTCAATAGTAAGGTTCAGTTTTCAATTGACCATTCGTGAATAAAATTATCCATCAGTACGAGTCGAAATTCAATTTTTCAAGTCATGGTATATGTTTTAAACTTAATTATTTTCCCCTTTTACGCCACAGTGGTGTAGGTCCTCTCACTGAGTTACTTTATCTGACTTTTTCACTCCCCGAGAAAACATTTGTGAGCTTGACTTGTGGGCAACTCTACGGGATATGATTTCTGGTCAACTCTGGGGATCATTTGCAGTCGGGGATCATTTTTGGTTGGGATCACTTGCGGTTTCGAGATCATTTGCAGTGCTGCACAGTTGTCTTGTGTTGAATTTGTGATGTTTGTATTGTTTTTGTTTATTTGTTTGTTTTTTTTACTCAAAGTTCACCGTCCAAATAGTCCGTATAAGTGGTCCTTCAGCATTTCCAATCCTCTCTGTGTTACCTGAGCTGCAAATTTTCAACCAAAAAGTACCCCACTACAATAACTACTACTTACTACTTATTCCGCTTCATTCCTTATGGAACATAGGTCCTCTACAAGCGTCCGCTATCTCACCCTATTTTGAGCACTATCTCTTGCCTCACATCACGTTAGTCCTCTCTTCCCAACTGTGACATTCTCATGCATCTCCAGGCGTGTCGGCATCTCCCTCTCTTGCGTTTCCCCTGTAGGTTCTATTTGAGGGCCCTCTTGGCCACGTGTGCATCTGGCCTCCTTAGTGTGTGGCCAATCCAAACCCACGCTCGTTGTTTTATCTCCTCCTCTACTGGCCGCTGCCCTGTTTGTTTCCAAAGCTCCTTATTACAGATTCTTCTTGGCCACCAAATCCGCAGGATGCTCCTCAGGTTCTTGTTGATGAACACCTGCAACTTCTGCTTCAGTCCCTTGGTCAGCCTCCAGGTTTCCGAACCATACAAGAGCACTGCCTTCACATTTGACACAGACTCTCAACTTAGTCCTGGTTGTTAGTGCCGTAGACTGCCATATTGGTTTCGGCATCGCGAATGCCTGCCTTGCCTTCCCAATGCATGCCTGGATGTCCTCATCAGTTCCTCCCTTCTTGTTCACAATACTCCAGAGGTACGTGAACTCATCCACCTCCTCTATCGGCTCCCCTGCAATCAACACACCATCACCATGTTTGGTACCGATACGCATCACCTTTGTCTTTGTGGCATTGATCTTCAGGCCCACCTTTGCACCCTGTTCCTCCAAAGCCCGCATCTTGTCCCTCATGTCCTGTATTCTGTGTGACAGTAGGGCCAGATCATCGGCAAAGTCATGACCTTCCAAGGATGTCATGGAGGATACCACGCCTTGTGGCAAAAGCCATCTTCGTCACCCAATCCAGGGTGACCAGAAACAGCAAGAGCAAAACCAGGCAGCCGTGTCTGACCCCAGTCCTCATGCTCAACAGCTCCGTCTTCTGTCCATTATGTACCACCTGTGCGGAAAAACTTTCATAGAGAGCTCTGATTATGCTGACTGTCTTCACGGGTATCCCATAGTACTGCAACAACCTCCACAGCACCTCACTGTTAATGCTATCGAAGGCCTTTTCGAAATCTATAAAGTTGACATACAAGGCGGACTGCCACTCGATACTCTGTTCCACAGTGTTCCTTAGTGTCACTATCTGGTCGTACAACCAGCTCAAAACCCCGCCTGCTCCTCTCTCAATTTCTGATCCAGTTCCATCTTGATGCGCTCCAACATCACTTTGTAGAACACCTTACTTGCCATCTTCAGCAGCATGATGTCACGTTTTTAAAGTGGCTCAGATCGCCTTTCTTTGGCAGCTTGATTAGCAGACGTTTCTTCCATTCCTTCGGCACCTGCTCCTCTAGCCTTGATTGCCTTTAGTGGAATACTGTCGCAGCCTGCTGCCTTCCCATTCTTTAACTTTATAGCACTTTGATCTTGACACCTGTGATGCGACCTGTCCTGATGTTCAGCTTGTCGCCTGGCTCCACCTCCAGCGGGTTGGGCGGCTCCTCATGATTAAGCACTCTTTCAAAGTGCCCCCTCCACCTATGCATCTCCTCCTTCGCTGTCCTGAGCAACACGCCCGGCTCATTTCTCATCAGCTTACACGTACTCTGGAATGTTCCACTCAGCCTCCTGTTAATCATGTTCGAAGTCCTCCTCTTTCAGCCTCCTGAACTCTCTCTGCCATTGACTCCACATAC
>Ga0126336_10001104_pt1 | contig 13265 bp, 5 predicted proteins | sample SidCmetagenome_FD_92530 | JGI IMG/M metagenome (GOLD analysis project Ga0126336, IMG submission 92530) | Coral microbial communities from El Islote,Puerto Morelos, Mexico - Siderastrea C C metagenome | ecosystem: Host-associated > Invertebrates > Cnidaria > Coral | place: El Islote,Puerto...
AACTAAACAATCGGTCCCACACTTGATCTCAAGCACTATTGCAGCCATTTGCTGATCACTTGACGTTTTTTAGGCCAACGAGCTAAGTGCTGCATTGATCGTTCTTTTGCTCTCACCGCCAAACGTCTGGGACCCTCGCAAATGCCGGTACAAGCAATTGGCTTTTTTCTTTTTTAAATGAAAAATCAAAATTGCCCTGCCTAGAAGTAAAAATTAAAGCGAATTTCGTTCTTTGCGCCTTAGCTTCTCAGTTAACGAGTTATGTCTCGTCAAACTCTTTAAAAGAGCTACCCAAAAATAACTACCTAAATCACGCAATCGCTCGGCTATCTCGCGCACCCTCTCGACTATCCAGAAAGCGACTGTTGACAGTCTAGCGATGACATGGCGGGCTCTTTTCAATCACCTGTCATCTCATTGAATATCGTTTTACAAAGAGATAAGGTAAAGATGGTTTTCGGGAGTTGGGGCCGCGTCCAGGTCACTGGAGCGGTCATAGCGAAGTACCGCTACTTGCTTTGTTCCGCGTAGAGTTGGCTCAACACGGAAGGTTTTCCGATTCTTCTGTTCGCTCTTTTGGCAGTTTGCATGATGAAATGTTTATAGGCCAAGACCAAACGTCTGCGATGAAACAATCCGGCGATCGGAAAGATACACACCAACCTCTCCCTCCCCTCCCATGTAATCACCGTATCGTAGAGCTTGATTTACACAAGAGCTTGTCAATCAGCTGTCATCTCATTGAATATCGTTTTACAAAGTCATCCGACAAATGCAAACGAAGTTGTCTGGAGCTAGCTGGGGTCGCGCCCATTTGATTTGAGCTCGGACGTACTGCAGTGCTTATTTACTTCTTAGTTGAGTTGCTAAGCATGGAAGCTTTTCCGATTCTTCTGTTCGCTTTTTTGGCTGTTTGCAAGATGCCGTCCGGTAAGTGATACCTAATTTGTCGGAATAACTGTCGACCTTGCACCAGAATAAACCAAATCACATTTCTTTCAGTGGACACGACGAAGAATCTACCACGGACCGAAACTCGCTCAGTATAACTGAAATAAACCGCAACAAAACAAGTTGACAAATATTCTCTGATCTGTTAGGCCCCAAACAGCTCTATCACCTTGCTTGCGAGATGCATCTCAAAATACAATCAGTTTTTATAATAGGAACGTCGAAAATTGGAGTTCAGGTTGAGCCCGATCTAGATGTTCTTAATTATTTGGCCATTTGAGCCTAGAATTGTCAGAGCCATTTGCTGAGAAAGTTCTAGCGAGATGGCGGCTTTGGGGTCTATAAGACCAGAGTTAGTAGCTCTGGTAAGACGGGTCAAATTCTCGCTCAACTTCAGGAACTCGGTGAGGGCGTAAAAGTGACTTCTTAGAAACCAAACAATGATAAATTTGTCAATGTTTGGTTTCTAAAGGAAGGCCAACTTCGGCCGCTTTAAACGGTATCAGGTATGCCTCATTCAGGCTACACCAAAAGAAAGCTTTGTCATTGTACTTTTAACCGGGAAAGTTACAGTTTTCGGAATTAACGGAATACCTCCCCGTCGGTAAATTTCATTGTTGAGTCCTCTGAGCTAGGGGATGGAATTGTATGCAAATTACAGATTTGATTCTTGGAAAACCGCTAACAATTACAAAGGTCGTTTGGTTGTACATGTAAACACATCGTTTTTTTCCTGTCTTTGAAACAAGGCTCTGCTTTCGTGACTGTGTTGAGTCGTACAATATCAAAACTAAAACAGAACGGCATTTCGACAAGATACAGGGGCAACCAACGGTTCATTTCCGGGGGAATATCTGTCGCCTGAGACAGTCGGATTGCAGCAGTGAAAGCTAGAGATTTCTTCGGGGAAACATCACGTCGGGCTTTCGTAACAAGAGGACTTATTAGTTGCTATTGTTTTCGGAGGGACAAATTTGTCGTTTAGAGTGCAAAATAAGGTCAGCTAGAATTTCGGAGAGCCATCAGCAGCTCGGAAACTCGGCCGATAGGATACTGTTTCCTAAAATTTTCTGTGGCCTAAATTTTCAGCAAAAAAATCCGAACAGATCAATCTCCATTAGCTTACACAAATCTGCCTTTAAAAAGCTCTAAAATAATCTAAGAAAGAGAAAGTGATCTTTTAAGTATTTTGCTATAATGTTCTTCAGTTGTTGGGTACCTCTGAAGATAGGAATCCACTCATTCAACTGAACTAAGTACATCGAAAACGCTGTAATGCGACGTATTATGTCGCCTAGTTTGCCAACCAAAAAAGCAACAATACGATGGAAAACACATTTCCCAAAGCTGTTTTAAACTCGTTGGAACTTTTGATTGTTTCAGTTTTATTAGATTAGCTCATCCAAAGGGATGTTTCGGCAAAATAAAAAAGAAATTCGATTTTTCGTGAGTGTTTCTCCACTCTCGAAATTCTAAGTTACACGAAGACGTGACCGGAAGTTGAAGCCATAAATGTGAACTAAGCATAAACGATCGACTGAACTCCACCGAAGTACAGGAAAAAATACCACTTAATAAGTACATTTTATTGCCTTGTGTATACTGCAGAAACATCACCTGTCTCATTTTCCGTTTTGTTTTCTAGAATATGCATAAGCTACAACTTTGGTTGTGTATGAACAGCGGGCATTACCCCACTGATGTGTAACAGATTCCAATCTACAGACAAATTACTCAACTTCTTAAATGAAAACATGAAATAAATAAATAAATAAATAAATAAATAACGAATAAACGTTCTTAAGTCCATCTAAGCCTGGGTAAATTGGCAGGGTTCTTAAAATGCTCTTCAAGAACATTTAGTAACATTCTGGAAAATCCCAGAGGCTAAACCGTTCTTATAAAAACGTTCCTCTTTTTTTTAAAAAAAAAAAGGTAGTGCAATTCAGAGACTCCCTGGAATCAATTTCGCCGGGCAAAAGCGGCGGCACAAACTAACGAATAGCATTTGGAATGTGAAATGAACTCTAGGTTATATCAGGGTGCGAGAAGTAATCTCTATAGATCTTCCTCTATTTGGTAAGCTACAATTCAAGTGGGTCTTAAATCATTTTTAAAAATTTTCAAGGTACACTCCATTGAGAAAATATCGAGTTACGACTGAGGAGGGCCAAGTTTTCAAAATCAGGGCATTTTCCGAGACGTTTTATCTATGAAACGAAGAAGGTGTTCCCATTTTTGGGTTTTGTTTTGCAATTCTGACATGGATAACTCATTATTTGTCTGTAGTAAAAGTATGGAAAACGTCAGTGTCGGAGAAGATTTTCCCGCGAACGTTAACTCTTGCCGCTCTCACTGCCGCAAGTTTTTGCGAAATAGCCAAGAAATCAAAGACTGTAAAAAACGCGCGTAACATTCGTCATAAAAATTGCCTTTAAAGCCTTTTAAATAGAATTTTTGCTCTTTAAAACTTGGAATAGGCCGTGGCTCGCAAACTGAACTTTGCGAAGTCGAGAAATTCCTCACTGTTTGCTAACGTACCTCAATTTAAAGGTTTCATGAAGAAAGTAAAAGAAGAGACAAAACAAATTGAGTCATTATTCCAGTTGAAATTGCGAATCTATTCACTTCTATCATCTTTTGAATCCCTCCTTTCAAGGCGTTCGTTATTTGACTCAAACAATTTATCACCCGAACCCAGAAGTCAGCATGTCCTTTACACTTTCATTTTCAATTTTAGCAACATTTTTAATTTAGGCGCATATTTTGGGCACTTCTTGAGTGAACAGATTTCAGAGATGGACTGAAACTAGCCTCTCTTTCCGCTCAGGGATAGTAGAGCGTACAGAGCACGCGTGCGAGCGTGTGAAAACGTGCACGTGAGGCGCGCTTGACAAACCGTTAGTGTAGTTACTTAGCCGGATCACTGCACACCGGCGCGCGCCACGTTTCCACGCAATAGACGATTTTCGCGCTTGCTCGCGTGTTATTTTTGCTCGACTATCCCTGGTTGGAAAGAGAGACTTTTTATTAGTTCCTGTACGGCTTTTTCCCCAGCCCTTCACGTTCAATTCATTTTGTTGGTGCCGGGGCAAACATTTTCGTTCGCACCACGTGACCCTAAAAGAGATAGACCGCGGCGAAATATGGAAGCCTGGGAACTAGGCAAAGACTGCTTGTCGTCTTTACTCTTCTTTTCTCGTAGTCTATGGTCTTTGCCAAGCAATCCAGGTCCACTCGTCAAAAAATACAAAAGTGCAGTGACAATAGCAAAGCCTACCGTGGACGACAAATTTGCGGTAAATCTGGAAGCCGCTTTGCGAGAATAAAGTCCAGTGATATTTCATATTTCATTATTCGATTTGTAGCACTTGGCTTTGAATGCTATGCGTGCTGGAATGTTCCTTGGTCCGAAGACAACAGATGTGACAGCGACGGCATTAGAAAGGTCACTTGTCCGCGGTATTATTATCGATGCTATACTATGAAGTTTACCATGATACATGAGGGGAAGACCATGCATGTGATGCGGAGGAACTGTACTTCCAGTTTGGCGTGTGACCCCAAAACGCCGGACATAAGCAGTAAGTACAGAAAAAATAAAACCTTTTGCAAAGTTTGAAATTCAGCTTGACCGCGAGGCCCAGCGGAAATAACCGAAGGATATGAATAAACATCTCTGTCATTTCTGTTGTATGTACCAGCTAGCCCTCGTTGTGAAGCTGAATTTTAATATCTTAACGTTCTAATATTTAAAGTCAAGCGTCGTGTTTCGACTTGAGTTGAACCGTGCATAAAAAATATAAGGATTTGTGCTCACGCAAGTATTTGGTGATTTACGATAAGAAAACAACACCTAAACCTCTGTAATAACGACTGGTTCGAGAATAGAAAATAGAGTTCTTCTGTCGAATGCACTATCGTGTGACAGGTTGCCCGAGGAAATTTGATGTTCGCAACAAATATTAGCCAGAGAACGTAGTTCCAGGGCTTATATGAAGCTTGAACATCAAATTTCCGAGGGAACCTATCACACATAGGGCCTGAGACAGATGGACTCTATTGTTTTTATCGTACAACGCTAAATTTTGAGCGAAAATTGCCAAAACGGGCACTATGCGCTGATGGGCGCCAGCTGAGGAGAGACACTATCGCGTCACGTGATCGATTTCAACCAATCGGAGCACGCCAAAATTTAGCGTTGTACTATAAATCAACTGAGATCGCACACAGCTTTGCGTGATTGCGGAAAGTTCCAAATAATCCTCAAAAGCACCACTTGATGGCGGACAAGTCGGCCGCGAAAGCAGAACCGGTTGGTTTCATTTGTCGTGTGCCGGATTGCTATATCAAAGTAAAGTTATTAATATTATGTTTTTCCGAAGGACGAAAAAATTAGAAATCTTTCAAGAGAAAACTTTGCCGGATTCGGGACACCGAGTGTGTAGAGTGCATTTTCATTCAGGTGGGAAATTAATCGTACGACTTAACTATGTGCTAACATGATGCCCTCATTAAAAACAGAGAATCGAAGAGGAGGAAGAAATTTCTGAGATAGGAATGGTAAAACATGAAGAACAGTTTAATGAGAGAGCGATAGGCAGCATACTAGTCTTCATTTTGGTTTCAGTTGGCGCGAAAGAAAAATTCTGCAGATTGGGATGTCCAGTGGTTGGCATCTCATGACTGGCTTGAGAAAATAACGCTAATGTCAAAAATGATTAATAATACTTATTTTCGTATAAGATTCCCAAGAATTTGTTTAAAAACAGCCTTTAAAGACAAGACAAAATCTTGAAAATTACGCTCTACATTTTCTCATTTGTGGGAAACATTAAGTTGCAATAGTAAATTTGGGATCGTCAACACTAGACCGCTTTTTTGAATTTACGAAAATACTTCATGAATGAAAACATTTTCACAAACAAAACCATTATTCAGACAAGCACTAGTTTGCCTGGGAAAGCAAAACGCATTCAATTCTGGCCTCGATCGCGCGAGGGCAATTCCGTTCAACGCGGGATATATTTCCATGGCTATTTGAATTGTACCAAATTTCTTGCAAGTTTTTTAAACATTACAAGAACATTATTACAAGCGTGCGGAATCGCTAAAGACTTGGCAATTCTTATGATACAAATCGACAATCAAATTTGTAATTTACTTATTTGCTGAAGTGAAAATTTAACCGAAGTCTGACGTTCGAGGGAAAAAAAAACTTTTAAGGACGGTGCCTCCTTTTGTTACTGCGCATACGTTCTGCCCATCTCGGGATATCGAGCCTACGAGAATCCAGACGCCCTAAAACTAATCATTAGATTCTCTGATAGGTTTTTGTAACGGACCGAAGCCAGACCGAGTACTTACTCTGAAAATAAAGCTTCCTTCCTTCTACTTTATTGTCTCCTGGTGTGTCCTGGCTGGTTTAAAAGTAGTTTCTTCACTTTTGTCACTAAAAAATATCATTCGATGTCCGGCCATGGTGCTTTTGCGAATCGAGCTATTCTGGGCGCGATCGTTACTTCAACTACCAGAAACCTTTACGGGTGTGACGTCATAATGAAAATGGTTTAATGAAAACCTCTCTAAACGTAAATGGCCACCATTTTAAAGTAGAAAAAACAAGAAGTTCCGGTTTAAAAGTAGCCTGGCCGCACTCTGTCACTATCAGCCACAAAGCGTAAGGTGATGTTACACGGGACGATTCGCAACTACGATTTTTAGCGCAAAAAACGTTGCACGAAAAGTTGGATGCCTTGTTACATGGGTACACAGACTATTTTCTGCGCAGGTTTCGTGTAACATACCTGTCGTCAATTTTCTGCGCAACGCCTTTCCAGGGGCCCGTTTCTCGAAACTCCCGATTACTTTCCGGGCACGAAAACTATTTTAGGTGCACAACATTCTTGAATAGCTACACAATGCTGGGGCGGAACTTCTTGTTTAAAAAGATAATCATTGGTCTTACTCATCTTTATATCCTTCATCCCATACAGCTATTTCAATTAACGTTGTCGGAAAGCCTACGCGCTATGACCGCAAGGTGATATGAGTAGTTTATTTATAAATTTACCAAACTTAGCCATGGCTCACCCTTAAAGGAAAAAAATTGCATACGCAAGTGTTTACGGACTTTCACCCATCCTTTGGCAGTTACAACCACGAAATTACAGCCGAATCGCAAAAGACTTACAGCTACCCATGCTACCTTTCGGTCTTGTACGTAATATGACAACGCTGGTTGAATATGTTGTGGTTCAATTTTATCCTTGGTTCAATTTTTTTCCTTTGTTTTTGTGTATGGTAATGTATGATAATGAGCATAAAACAAAGGAAAGTAAAAATTGAACCAAGGATAAAATTGAACCAAAACAAATATCCTAAACGTGGCAGGCTCACCGATAGCGGAACGAATGAAAAAGTGTCTTTCTCCGTGTGTTTTATTTTCGTTCGTTTTCACTATCTGTGGACCGCTGGAAAAGACTATGATCACTTAAGGCTATGTTCACACTTGGTGCCTGAGAACGGCGCCCGGCTACAATTCTCACTGGGTGACTAATGTGAACAGAACTTTCTTTCTTTCAAATGCTCACGCCAGAATTCGGGCATCTACAAGGTCGAGACCTTGTCCTCGGGCACTAAAGAAGGTACTGACATATGACAATATCTGTGTCTGAACACACAGCGCGATTTTTGTGCAGGTGTCCAGGCACTTGTGCTCAGGCACCAAGTGTGAACATAGCCTAAGAAACGGCACCAAAGTACAATTTTGGCACTTATTTAGGATTCTCACAAGATAACGGATTAATAGCTTTCATTTGTGAAACTAAAAAATGTCACAGCAGCTGCAAGTAAGAAAGCAAAGAAAAAATATTTTTCCGTAGGAATAAAGTGAAAAATAAATAAAACGGAAAGAAAGTAGTGCTTAGAAGCTTACGCCAAATGCAAGACCGCACTCTAGGATTTTATTGGTAGGGTTCCTTAAACAACATGATAAACAGTACCACGTAGAGCTCTTTGCTGCTCTCCCAAAAACACGGGGGCATGCTAGCCTGATTCACTCACTGTAATATACGAGATATGTACCTTATTCGGTGTTTTGGTCGATAATGCGTGAGGATGTTTTAAGAGTTAAGTAGTATTTTGCCGACTCCCGCAGGCCGCCGGCCGGGGGTGGCGAAAAATGCAAGCAATGAGTAAAATTTCCGCGCGTATTATCGACAAAACACCGAATTAGGTGTATATCTCGTGTATCACATTAAGTGAGTAAGCCAAGCATACTCGCGTGTTTCTCCCGTTCAAACCGGGATTGTACAATGTAAAACGCTGGCATATTTTGTGCGTTCTCTTGCCTATACGGTAAAATGACGGAATAATAATTGCAGTTATTCTCCTCGCTTGCTTTCACAGTGTGCACACACGTTAAGCAATTAAGTGGATACGTCTCAGACTCTTGCGAGGCGAAATGTTGTCAAGAAAACCTTTGTGACCCCTATGAAGGTGACGCTGCTACCACTGCACCAGTCCCAGCCGGTCCTGCAAGTGCTGTGCCTGCTCTGGCTGCGAGTTTTGGCGCCATTTTGGTGGCTTTTGTCCTGAATATGTTTGCAGGATTCAACTGAAGCGTGCATATTTTCCGATACAAGAGGTAGCCAAAACGCCGTATGAGCCATTTGAATCGTGTTAAAAGAAACTGATTTATATGCATGCTTTGGTGATTTTTAGGCAATACTTGTGAAGAAGGTAGAACTCAACAATTCCAAAAATCCGTCTGAAAAAAGAGGTAAATCAGGTTCCTAAAACAGTCTTCTTTTAGCTATTAATTGTAAGCGTTCTGTTTTGGTGTACTTTTTCTTTCACTTGTAGAAAGATTATATTATTACCTTTAATAAAATCGCTCTTTTTCGACCTATGGTTTTCTGTATTTTAGTCACTGTCTGACAATGTCTTTAAAGAACGTACGATCCTTCCAGGCAGTCGAACAGGCTGTTGGCAGGATATGTGTAGTCTCGTTTTCAATTTAAAATGCAGGCGGTTTTCATTTGTGTGTCGAAAGCATTTCGTGTTTGTTTTGGTTTTGCTTTACTACGCTCTGTGATGTCTGTGATTGGTTAAAAGACTCGCGCCACTTTTTCGACCAATCAGAAGTAAAATCAAAACCAAACATGACTTCAGTGCTTGCACGCGTTTTCCCGCCCTCTTCATGGCTGTTTTTATGCTAGAGCAGGATAGAGACGTTTAATAATTGTCTGAGACGATAACACACACCCAATTTTAAAACGATTTTTTGAAAATTACAGTTGCCTTTAACAACACAAGGTGACATCATGAACTCAATACTCAAGCTCTTTGGCTCCCGGAAGAGACGAAACTGAAAGGCATCTGAAAAATCACAGGTATCTGTGCCGTTTTTCTGCCGTCAGCTAGAGTTAACAACTTCTATGATCTTTAGAAGTTAAGGGTTTAGAGTTTCCCAAACTTTAGGAACAACTTTCTTTTGCCGAATGCCACTGCGATAACTTACGGTGCCCTGACTAAACGATTGGACTGCACCTGATCTGAAGCACTAATGCAACTAGACGCTGGTGACTTGCAACTCCATTGTTTTTAGGCGAAGTAGCTAAGTGCTACAGTGATCATTCCTTTGCTCTCTCCCTCAAAATGTCTGAGACGAAGCTATCTGGCCGACGTTCCGACGATCCCCCCTCTTCCCCAACCCTTCAAATGCAAAATTCTTTTCTTCCTCTCGAGCAAAATTCCAATTGCTTAAAAAAGTCAAAATCGGAACCAGTCGCCTAAAAGCCGAAAAAGCTACTTTCAGGGGTCGATTACATGAGGCAGGCTGGCCCGGTTAGCCGGGATCTCGGCACGTCTGTTAAACACAATAAAAATCAACTTCGCGATTACTGATATGGAAAAATTTAGCCCGGCTAGCTGGGATCCCGCTATCGCGATGCCGGGATCCCGGCTAGACGGGCTGAAAATTTACCATGTAATCGCGATTGCCGGGCCAACACCTTTTTGTCACTAAATTTCGCTTCAGAGCAAAATGGATCACCAGAAGATCAATATTTCTCTTTCCGCTGATAACAAATAAAGGTTTATCAGACCATAAAGCTACATAAAACTGAAAGTAATACACTAAAATGATGGATTAGCGAAAATAAAATCACTCGATTCATTCTCTTTGAGGTAGCCATCTTTTCACACGACAGCTTCTAGATTTAGACGCAGGCGGGCTGCCTACAATACCGGGCTGAACAGTCATCCCGGCAAACCGAGCCAGCCTGGCTAACCGGGCCAGCCCGTCTCATGTAACTTTGCGTCGTATCTCCTCACTTATGGAGTTTTGTCTCTTAAAGATCTTCAAAACAGTGAATCAAAAGTAATATCCTAAGTCACTCGGGCTATTCACGCATCAGGCGCATGAATAATTTAGCTGCGCAGTAAAATGACGTCACAGATGTCTCAACCCTTCTGTGACCCATACAAACAAACTGATCCATGTGTTATGTTTATCAGAAGCGTTGGCGAGCACTTCTTTGCAACTTTTAACAGCTTTTTTGCAAAAAAAGCCGAAACAACCAGCTTAATGTTGAAGAGAAAACCTTAAAATTATTCATTGGAGCAAGTGACACGTTGCCAAAGTGCAAAGAATTTTTTTCAGAGCGGACGTGATTTTGCTGTCTCACCAGATTTGGAAAACGTACAACTGAGCTTACTTTTATCTTCTTCCTTTACGCTTACTTCTGTCGCCTTTAAATAAAAATCGTTTTAGTAAGATTGTGGGCTTTTGCCTAGATATGGAATTTCTCTTCTCGTGTTCAATTCGATATCACGTTGAACACTCGAAGAGAAATTCCATATCTCCGCACGCCCTGCGTCGATGCATTATACCTATTACCTCCTGGTACCATGAAACGTAACGTCAACCAAAAAATAAAAACGTGCCGTTGAACGTCCTTGATAAGTAGTATTGCGTTGCATAAATTTATGGGGGCAACTCAAGGGTTTTTGAATAGATTTATCAGGGCAATTTCCATCCTCGGAGACCCAGGGGCAGATAGTCGGGGCGATCAGATAAAACGGGCGAAATCGGTGCAAGCTGAAGCCTGGTGCGAGCGAAAGTTTACAAGACGGGCTGGAACAGCCCCTGGGGGGATACTTTTAACGGACTAGTTCAAGTGCCCATTTGCGTTCTTGCTTCTGATTGAGCACAAATTTTGAGGCATTGTATTTTTTGTGCCCAATCAGCGGTTAGCTTTTTTCCAGTTCCTTTCGTGACGTCTTATACAGAGTGTAACTTTGCTAAATATTGTACCCAGATCTCCTGCATGTGTACTGTGTCGCTCTCTCGATAGGCCTGCCATCGAAGAAATTTTTAGTAAGATACAAACCCAAAAAGTCGAGAAATCGAGAAATTTGGCAAGGGTAATCAAGGAAAAAGAAAACAAGCACGAAAATCAGTTTGAGGTATTGTGAAAAGTTCACACCTTAGGTGTGAGCTTTCAGAAGCGTGCAGTTTGGAGCAAGCGCAAAGACAAGTTGTGGATGGCACGTAAATCCTAACGGCATGCTTCTAAAGTTCACTAAGGTGTGAACTTTTCACAATACCTTGATCTGATTTTCATATACTCCTTGTTTTCTTTTTCCTTGAGTACTCTTGCCAAATTTCTCGAGTTCTCGGCTTTGTGGGTCCCATTTTAATGAAACTTTTTTCCATGGTAGGCCTATCGAACGAGAGTGTATTTCAGTACGCACTAGTGCATAAGATCTGGGTACAAGATTTAGCAAAGTTACACTTTTCACAGTTTCACAATTCACAATCTATTCACAACAAAATTCACAAAAATACATAAATTATTAAATACAAAAATTATTACATTAAATTACATTACACTCTGTATAAGACGTCACGAAAGGAACGGAGAAATAAGCTGATCGCTGATTGGGCACAAAAAATACTCAAAATTTGTGCTCAATTAGAAGCAAGAACGCAAATGAGCTCTTGAACTAGTCCGTTAAAGGTATCCTTTCAGGGGCTGTTCCCGCCCGTCTTGTAAACTTTCGCTCGCACCAGGCTTCTGCTCGCACCGATTTCACCCGTTTTATCTGCCTCTCACCCCGACTATCTGCCCCTGGGTCTCCGAGGATGGGCAACTTCAACGGAATCCCCTTAAATCATATTTACTACTGATTATTTCACTACTTTTCAAGTCCAAAACAAACCCCACTCATACAAAGCCATTGAGCTACCTGCAAATTTTGTCTGAGACTAGACACTTGGGGGATCTATTTTTAGTAATAATGTGTGATTACTACTTCTTAATTCTGCTCTGACACACCCAGCGGTCTCCTACCAATCAGCCGTTATCTCATTGAACATTGTTTTACAATTAAGAGATAAGGAAGTGACGTTGTGGGGAGTTGTGGCCGCTAAGAGCTCAATGTAGAGCTGTCGACTAGCGCAGACGGTGCTTGCTTTGTTCCCCCTCGAGCTGGCTAAACATGGAAGGTTTACCGATTCTTCTGTTTGCCTTTCTGACTGTTTGCATAATGCCGTCCGGTAAGTGATTTCCATGTGCGCATGGCTAGATTTCAGAATACCCGGCCACTTAATAATTGTTGTCCCTGCTCCAGCATAATAATCAGGGATCCTGGTTCTAGAGGTCTTTCTTTACGGTTTCTAAAACGAACTTGAGCGGCAAAGCGGCGAGAAAACTAGGGTTGTCCACATTATGCCCAACGTTTCACACCATTTAGCTAATTCTTTAGGCTCAACAAATGTCACTATTATGCTCAAATACCCGGGTCAAATAGCATATATTATGCTCCTTTACATTTAACATAAAAATAAAAACTGCTGTTCTTTTTTTGTGATTTTCCTACTGGAACTGCTGGAAGCCATATTTTTTGCTAATTTGTAACCATGCCTTGTCTTAAAATGTGGTATCTGCGCCAGTGTCTTGGGTGGGAATCCTATGGTTTTGGCAAAGTTTTGATAAAACACAAAGAGTCGAAGAAACTTTGCACTATTATTTTAGCAAATTATGCTCGATTCTTTTGCCTCACTATTATGCTCAAAATTATGCCGGCATAATGTCGGCAACCCTAGAGAAAACTGGCCGTCGCCGCTTCGCAGCTCAAGTGCGTTTAAGAAAAAGAGGGAAAAACCTCTGAGACTAGGGAAGCATAATAAATTTTAATTTAAAAATCACATCTTTTCTGTGGCCACGTGGCGGAAACTGCCCCGGACCAAAATTCGCTCAGTTTAAAAATACAAATGAAACAACGGTTGGCTGATCTGCAATAAC
>Ga0126336_10001105_pt1 | contig 13260 bp, 8 predicted proteins | sample SidCmetagenome_FD_92530 | JGI IMG/M metagenome (GOLD analysis project Ga0126336, IMG submission 92530) | Coral microbial communities from El Islote,Puerto Morelos, Mexico - Siderastrea C C metagenome | ecosystem: Host-associated > Invertebrates > Cnidaria > Coral | place: El Islote,Puerto...
CCCCCCCCCCCCCCCTTCCCAAAAAAATAACAATGAAGAGGGGAGGGGAATTCTGAATAAACCTGAATAAATTTAGAACTTAACTAGAAATTATCAAGATTACAAAAGCATGAAATACATGGCATCCCAAATTTACAGAATTTGCTAATTTAAAATATTTGGTAAAGGCAGGTGTTTAACTCCACACGGGACTTGGACGAGTTAGAATCTCCACTTTGTCTTAACTATTTTAAATCTCTTAGACGGAATACGCTGTGATTGATCACTAATAAATTAAAGGACACAGGCAGCAGACTATGGTGCCCAAAGGACACGCATGTAGAAAGGCCCGTAATAATGAAGTTGCTCCCAATTTTGTCTTCGTATGGTGTTATTTACACTTACCTGGTTCAGAGTGAGGTTTTTGGCAGGGAAGATGATTGTAATACGCAGTTTTTCCAAAGTTTTTACCACAAGTTGTGCAGATTTTCCTGGTCGCCATGTTCTTTTCCTGTTGCCTGTTTCCCGGATGGACGCGCTAAGCAACCAGGCAATGGTATTCCGCTTTTGTCATTTGCTAGAAGAACAAGGGGCTGTCACCTTGACCAATCAAAACCAGTCGGGTTCACTTGGCGTACTCTTTGAATCCACGTGAATTCATTCCCACTCGATCTTCCAAACATTGTCCGTTTCTGTCAAAACGTTCCGCCAAATTTTACCGATCTTTCGAAGGTTTTCAGCGAGACTTGAGGGTTGTCACCGGTTCAGTGGCTTTTCTAACGCTGCTAAAGGTAAGCATGTTTCATTGTATAGGTTTACTTAACTTTCCTGACCTGCTTTCGTTTGTAAGGCACCCATCGTCACTTGAGATTATCCATCGCGTCATTCTACTGTTAACCCCTCGTAATTGTGTTCTTTTCACCCAGTGGGGGTCAGAAAAAACTGCTTCAAATTCCGAAACCTTACCTTCTGTGTGTTTCCTGTGTTTCTCGAAGCTTCTGGAGGCCGATTTAGGCGATTTTCTTCTCAAAGGTCGATCACCCGCCATGTGACACGCAGCTCTCGTGACATACATTGTATTTAGACAAGGCGGGGATTGACCGCCGAACAAAAATTTGCCCAAAACGGCCTCCAGGAGCTCTCAGGAGCGGTCATAGCACAAAAAAACAAACATCAGGGAAGATTTTTCAAGCTTTGTTGAGATTTTAAGGTGATTCCATTCAATTGCATTGCGCATCCTTTCTGCGCATCTTTTTTTGCGTGATTAGCGCGCGTACGAGCGCGCGCGCGTTCGGAACTTGATAGGTTTTCTATGGAAGCTGAGCTGTTCAGAGAAATAAATGGTCGTTTTCTCCTAAACGAACTCAGTGACCCCACTTTTTTATTCCATTTATTTAAGGAAAATACGGGAGCAACTCGCCAGTGGCTATGAGTGTTTATAGAACGAGTCAGGTATATTGTTTAGTGGCTCGACGGCTCGGCGGCTCGCCAGTGGCGTTGAGCGTTATAGAACGAGTAAGGTATATTATTTAGTGGCTCGACGGCTCGGCGGCTCGCTAGTGGCGTTGAGTGTTAATAGAAGGAGTAAGGTATATTATTTAGTGGCTCGGTGGCTCGTCGGCTCGGCAGTCGCGTTAAGTGTTTAAAGAACGAGTAAGGTGTATAATTTAGTGGCTCGGCGGCTCGGCGGCTCGCCAGTGGCGTTGAGTGTTTATAGAACGAGTAAGGTACATTATTTAGTGGCTCGGCGGCTCGTCGGCTCGGCAGTCGCGTTAAGTGTTTAAAGAACGAGTAAGGTGTATAATTTAGTGACTCGGCGGCTCGTCGGCTCGGCAGTCGCGTTGAGTGTTTAAAGTAGGAGAACGAAGTATACTCATGTGTAGCGCGCTTTCTTCAGCTCTTGGATTAAAGAACGAGGTATATTCATGTGTTAAGCGCTTTATTCTGCTCCTTGTTTTAAAGAACGAGGTATATTTAGCGAACGAACGAGGTTTATTTAGCGTACTAACTCCATCTGTCGTGCTATTGAATTTTCGTTTCCTTTCTCTCAGAACTGAGCGAGTAGATCTAAAGTTATAAATGAATAATTAAAAGTGAACTTTGTGAATGAAAACTGTTTATTTATAGGTTCTATTATATACATCAATGTCTCCGTTCCGCGATTATTGGACGGTTTTGATCAGTACCAAAATGATTCGACCTAACTGACAACGATAACTTATAAAAATGAACACTTATGATGATTGAGTTCACATTAAATCGATGATTTAATAAAGCTTTAACAATTCATGTAAACCCATTTGTAAAGTTTTCAAAGTTCGTACGACATAAAATAGTCCCGCATGAATAATTATATTCTCTCAAAGTTCTCGCGAGTTTGGGTCAATGTTCAAGCAATGTCCTCGCGTGTGATGTGGCCCGCCCTGATAAGGGCCTCTTGCACATTGCCTGTGATGAGTCGGTTCAATGGCTCCGTAACTCTTTGTTGATATTCTTCTCGTGTGCAGGGCGCATCCATCGGCCAATTTAAAATTTCACCCGGTGTTTTCTTGATAAATACGCGCAATCTTTGGGCGCAGCGTGGTACACGGATTTCAACAACTTCACCGAAGTCAGCGATAGCCTGCGTGCATGCATCGTACTCTTGTTTCTGAATGCTCCTGAGGCACCGGGGGCTGAATTTCTTAAAAGCCTGATATGTGACAAGTCGGCCTGGGAAGCGTAGAATTGCGGCCTTGATGTCAAGTGATGTGGGCTGTAATCTCGGTTTTTCTGTTGCAGGTTCGACAATGGCCTTGATGAATTCTGTGAACATTTCTTTCTGTGCATGCAGATGTTGTACGTAAACTGTGGCTTTATTGTAGGACTGTTCTGTGATCGTTTCTGGTGGATTGCTCGTAGGCTGCCCATTCAACATGGCAGAAATTACATAGTTCACAGTACTTAATGCAACGGCAGCTCTCGTAACCAGGTCAGTTCCCTTTGATTTGGGCGGCACCTCTCCCCTTTCAATCGCTTGGTTGATCTCGTTAACATGATCCGTTTTTCGCTGTCAGTGAGGTTCCGCTGCTTCGTTATTCAGTGAGTAGGTTCTTATGATGTCTTTGTGCACGGCGGCGACGGCTGTAAAGATTGGCTCAAACTCTCGTAGCGGCAGGTCAGCGACACACTCTATGGCGTCCTCTTCTTCTTGAGGGGTGGGCTTTCTGGCCATCTGAACAGAAATAAGAAATCGATCCAGAAGACCATGCCCTTTGTCCATTCGGTGAATGAGTAAAGCGGCATTTTGAATTTGGGTTGCACCAAGGATTAAGAACGGGGTATTCGAGTCGATCTGGTGTGTAGCTTCAGTAGCAAAGTGATATGACACTGACTCCCCACTCCACAATTTACAAAGTAACTGGACATCTCCAGATGCGTTGTCTTCATCGTTCTTTAGTAATTTGTTAAGTATATCAAAGAGTTCAGGCGATGCAATAAAGTCTTTTGCTTGCTTGGATGTAGTCTTCACTAATCCAGAAGAGGTGGTTGCGCTAACGAGGGTGACTTTCGTGATGCTTTCAACTTCACGAAGCGCTGCCAGGACAGTCTCAATCGCTGGTGACTTCCCTGTTCCTTGATGGCCAACGGACATGGTGTAAATGTTAAGTGGCTGGATATGGGATCCACTGAGGAAGTGTGCCTCACTGTTGGCAAGGAGGAAAGTGGTGGCTGTCATCAACGAAGAAAACAGGTAACCAATTGAACTGCCGATAGATTTGGCTTTTGCTTTGAGGAATTTGAAAATGGGGTCCGGGAATAATTGTGCGTAATTGAAAGTCAACGCTGAAACTTGATGATGTAATGAAGCCCAGGTGGCTTCGTTTTGTTGTAATAGACGTACGATGGGGTTTGACATTTTAACCCGTTAACGTTCAGAGCACAAATGAGAAGAGGTAGTAACCATTAAAAAATTTGTTGTTGGTAAACAAAAGAACATGCGTCAATGACTTCTTTTAGTATGCATATTAATTGGTGGCATGCCGAAGGTGAAGTTTTTTAAGAATTAGCCAATCTGAAGGTGAGATATTTTACTTGATGAATGGGCAGACTTTTGTTAATGAAAGTTTCTATGCAACTTCGGCGGTGTAGTTTTTATGAATATGTCGATCTAAAGGTGAGACGTTAATTTGGTGATTAAAAGTATTTTAGTAACACAGTAGTTCATCTACTAAGACTTAATAGAGGTTGGCCACTTAATAGGAGTTCGTCTGAAATTAGCATAAGACCTTTAGGAAAGGTAGGTCACTTTAATGTAATGTTGAGCTGTGAACGCAATGGGAAAGTACATCGAACTATTGCTGTAATGAAAGGCATATTTGGGTGGCACGTAAACGGACGTAAAGGATTGTGAAGACTAAAATGTTGACTTGTGGCGGTAATAGGAAATGACTGATTGTTTTGATGTGAGATATTATTAGTATGCACGTTAGATTGTGTGCATAATGAAAAATTAACCAATCAAACGTTAAGAAATTTAACTGATGAATGGAGGGTTTTTAAAACAGTCTTATTCAAAACAAGTAGTGATTTTAAGTATATCACAAAAGTGAGCAACTGTTTCTTTTTGCACGCGGATTGTAGTTCGATAAAAAATGGTTTGTTTTAAAGAATAATGTCTTTGAAAATGCTGTTTTGCGGTGCGAACGGTAAAGTTTTTCGACATTTTGGTGTTCAGATCGGAGGAGGAATTGGAAAAAACGTAGAGACACGGTGTGGTGCTAGCCAAGGCAGTTACAACCGAGACCGTGGAAGGTTCAAGGTTCAAATCGACTGATGAGCCGCCGAGCCACCTGAATAATACACCTTCCAAGTTGGAATCGACTGACGAGCCGACAAGCCAGCTGAATGACGTTAGGCTTAGTTAAGCCTACTTAAGAAATTGTTCACTCATAAGGGTTTGGAAGGAGCTTATCAATATAGCCAACAATGCGTAACACACATTCACCCTTCGCCATTTGCATGGGCTTCAAGAACATCAGGTATTCTTGTACGGTACAAGGTGCTGCCAGAGGTCCATCAGGAGCTTGTCCACTGTGGCCAGCTGCAAGTGATGGTAAAAACACACTGCCGATGCTTGAACTTTTGCTCTCTTGACCCAAATTTGGCACACCGACATTCAGGGAACTTGATTTGTTGCCCACCTAAGATCATCAAGTGCCTCCCTGGGCAGCCACTTGATGGTGTCTTCTTGATATTGAAGGAGCTTGATTTGTCGCCCAGAAGAAGATTGTTAAGCGGCATCCTTTGGCAGCTCAGTGGATGTCACATCTGCAGACTCCACGTTTCCCTACATGGCAGACAAACGACATAACAAATCACATCTTACAGAATGGATGTGCATTTTTTAAATTGTGTGTTCCTTCTGTAATCACATTCATTATAACCCCTCACAATTCTGCACAATAAGTGGTAATCATAACAAATCAAGAGTCCGCTTGACGGGTTGACCAGACTGACTCAGTTTTCAAGATCTTGCCTTACCACTATTGCCTTTGTAAGAATTCTAATGTGTTCATATGAGAAGGCAGGCTGGCCTGGTTACGGACATCTCAGTTTTTCCAACCAAGATCTTGATAATCAGGCTGGAAATTTCCCCATATGAACAGGTCATCGCGGTTACCGGGATGAGAAAATTCAAATACAGTATGCAGGTGTTTCTGTCAAAGGAGAGCAAAGTTAGAAACATTTAAGACTTTTTTTATTGCAAAAATGATTTCTTGATGTTCAGGGAGCTTGATTTATTGCCCACAAGAATGTCATCAAGTGGATTACATATTCGCAAACTCGCAGATGTTGATGGAGGCTGGCTTGCTGGTGCCTCCTTTAGAAACGAAAGGTGTTCTTTGGCTTCTGTGATGTCTCATTTCAAACTTGGGATCCTTTGTTTCTTCTCCATCGCCTGCTTGGCTACCCTCAGGGTTTTTAACCTCGCCAACAGGAAAGCTTCGTCTTGTTCATCTTCTTCTTCTTTGTCTTCTTTAACGGCATCCTCAAGGGCCACTGGGTCGTCTGGAAGATCAGAGGGCTTTTTCACTGTATTGTCTTTGCCCTAACAGTAAGGACCTGGTAAGCCCTATGCATGTGCCTCATAAGGGGCTTTGTAGCCCGAGCACTTGGGGATTCTCTTGTCTTCAGTAAGTGCAAGTTCAATTGCATTGGCATCTGATTTGCTGGACATGGTCTAACGGTTAAAACTGCTTCGTAATGTAGCTATAATTGTGCAGTGTGCTCCATAGCAGTATCTTTGAGCAAGTGAAGCATGGGTCTAAATTTAAGCTTATATACCCTAGTGCTGTAGTTTTACATGTGTGTAGTAGATTACCCAAAAAAGATACTAGCTTGCAACGTTTTTATATAGCAATTGTACTAGACAGTAGTGATTGTGACACTATCTAGTTTTGCTTTTTTAAATCTGAAATCCTAGACTGCCTTACTCCCAGTGCTAAAGGTACTCCCAATCATCAGCTAAAGTACTCCCAAAGCATCAGCCCCAGGATCACCTGGGGCTGCTGCTGCCCAATAAGGCTTGGAATTCCTAGGAATAAGGAATTCCTAAGAATTCTCAAGATCTTACTTAGAGTAGTTATCTAAGCGTAAGAATTTTCAAAGGTACAGCTTGCTGATCGCTTAACTGCTTTGGAGTTTTCTTGCACCAAGCATCTCTTGACGTGTGGACAAAAACAAAAGGGCCACCAAAAAACAAAACTGCTACATTACATACACGTATCCGTCAAAGTATTCAAACTTTCAAATAAGCATAAGTTTTGATTTCTACTTGGAATGTTATGCTTAGGCTGTGCTAGAATTATACGTAAAGCAGAAGAATTCATTTGTCAAAGAATAATCAGTTTTACTTTACCTTGATAATTTACACGATCATATCTGTTGTGCATTGGTTGCATATTTGTCTTGATATCCGTGCAATCACTCAGTAATTTAACGATTAAAATCCGTAGTTTTCGAACTTTTGCAGTTACTTTGACTATTTGAAATTTCACTCTTTGTACAAGATAAACTCACAGAAAAGATCACAATAATGGGAAAAGAGCAGAAGAGAACGTAGGCATGAAAGTCTCTCAAGTGAGGGAAGGCACTGATCAGAAAACATTGTTTCTCTTTCCTTCATTCCCGTTGGCATGGAGAGCTGCAAGATGTGGCCATCAGTTAAAAGACTTTTCCTCGCATTTCTCTGAGGTACTGCGAAAATTCCTGGCTCAAACAAAACCACAGTGATCTTAAAGATTGGGTTTGCACCGCTTGATATCAGGGAAGGTGGTACATTTCTGGGGGCAGAGGTTTGGTTGTCACTGCTTGGTCCAGTGGACGATAGTGGGTTTCTAGAGAAGCTTCCTCTGACCCTTTCTACAAGGTTTATAGTAAAGGAGAGCACCTGCCATATAAAACAAGAATTAATTAAAAGTAGAATGTGATGCTTTAAGCTCACACATTTTACTATGACAACATAACCCGTTTTTAGATGGGAAAAATATGTTAATTGAACAAGGACATACGAAGATAGAAGGGTCACTTAATTTTTATGCTTATCCAAATCTTGTCTGTATCTACGTTTCTACAGAGTGAATTAACCTTTTTGATCTGACTGGATTCATTTTTTTGGGCCACATTTTTAGAAATGGTTTAACAAAGTTTAGCAATACTGTCGGGAGGTTGATTTTCACAGTGAATCCTGAATTTAAGAATGCTTGCAGAAATGTGTAGTCTTAAAAATAGTATTCCTATTTCATTCCTAGATGCTACGTTTGTTGAAGGTTTGTTTACACCTAAACACATCTTACAGAAATGTATGTACATCTTTTTAAATTGTTTCTTCTGTAATCCACATTTTTCATAAGCCCCATAATTCGGCACAATAAGTCAATACTGGGAAAAATTAAGTGTCAATAGTTTGTTGATAATGTTCATTGGTAATCATGTCAAATCAAGAGTCCAGTTGACTGGTTTACCAGACTGGCTTGGTTTCCAAGATCTCGCCTCACCACTATTGCCTTTGTAAGAATTTTGATGTGTTCATAGGAGAAGGCCATAGACTAATATTTTAAAATCTTTGTATATTATGTTCCCTTTGGGAGGGGAATCAGAACTTCATATTCTGAGAGTACTAAGGGTCTGCATCTAATCCAAATTTCAACAGGAACATCCTTTTGATGCAGATCGGTTTTCTCTAAATGAAATAAATTCTGAATTGGGGATAAACTGAAGGGCGAACAAAGTGACAGCCAGTAATTTTTACAATTTGTCACTTAAAAGAAACAGCAGACCCCAAGAACACAGAACATGCCTCTTTACATCTTTCTCAGAATTCCTGCAATATTAGGCAGGGTAAGGTGATGTGATACCACAAATGGAATCCAGTTGTAGTTTTCCCGTTTACTTTGTGTCAAAGCCATTTTTCTCGGTACTGCCCTTGCTCTCTGTGTTCATTCTGGTACCATGTTCCTGTGGTAACCACGAGCCACTAGAAATTCCGTCAGCTCTTTACCCCGTCTGTCAAACGGTTCTAGTGTTGAACAAATTTGTTTCAGCTGCATAGCATGGTCAGATGGAATGCCAGTTCTAGAACTGCGTGGATGCCGGGAATTATATGCCAAGTACTGATGCTTGTCCATGGGCTTTATGACAGGTCTGTGTTGATGATCCCCTTATTGTTGATTATCTTTATGTTGAAGACGTTAACTTTGTTCCGTGACCATTCCCAAGTAAATTTTAAACCTGCTGTACGAGGCAATTAATTTGCGGGAACGGGGAATTGCAGCCCATCTGTAACGTACCAAATCTGTTAAACACCTCTCGGTATTCATTTGATTATCCATGACTGAAGAGAACAAATCACCTTAGAAACTTCCAATAGAGAGATGTTGCTACCACAATCCATCTGAAGATATGTCCAAAGTGGCATGTTTCTCCTAATTAATAAATTGCATGTTGTGGATTGATGAACCTTATCGTGTACATTCCTACATCACTGTTTTTGAACCTGTTGGTCGTCAGTGAGATAGAAAATTTAAAGATGCCCTCCATCAAGACAAAAAAATGAAACCTCTCCGTTTAAGTGTGTGGGAAACTGAGGGATACGATTTACAAATGTAGCGTCATACACAATTGGAATGTTGTAGCATTTTCTATATTTACAAGACTACGAAAATTAGGGACAAGGGGATTGGGAGCAATCGTTTGATTATCAAGCACTGACTAGAGCGCATAACCTTTAAACCTTTGAATGGATGTGTGTTGCTATCACTAGATTCATCAGAAGATGCGTCCAAAATACCGTCTTTTTCCACAAAATCAGTGTTAACAAGTGTTCCTTGGTAACAAATTGGTTCTCAATGTAAACTCTACAACACATTGTTGGATGCGTTGATATGTTAAGTGAACAGACCTACACAACTAACCTTTGTCGAGGATTCTAAACCTTCTCATGTACACTCCTTCGTCACTTCTTTTTTTCAACTGATAGTCATCAACAACTTAGGAATTTGAAATAAAAACATTTGGTTGCGGAAATCTTAGTGGGCAAAGACCGAGAAATATGCATGGACGGTAAGACAGCCAATGCAGTAGAAATCATACCTTCAAACGTTGCTTGACATGCAAGGAATGGCGTTCCATATGCGCAAACGAGTGCCCCCCTCCGCCTCCCCCAATGCGAATGACCTCATTCAATCTCCAGTAAATCTGCTGCATTAAATTGCCGGACTGAAGACCACTCATGCTGAATGGCCAAATACACTAAATTGCATAAATAAGCGATTCAAGTATCTGTCCCAGAAACAGAAATTGAGGAAGAACGCAGAATAGCACAATATCTCGCAGTGAATTCCTCTATGGTCTGTTTATCATATGAGATATTATTGGTGACGTATGACAACCTGAGCTTGCTATGAGGCCATATGTGAGGGTGACAAATACGTGAAGTAATTTTAGCTGTTTTCCCCAACTTTAAACTCCTCTCAACTTCGCATCCATGCTGGAATTGTTATTCAAGAATGAATCCCAAGCACAAGGAGAGGTTCAGAAGGCCATGCAATTCCGAAATGTTTAGTTTTGTTGTGCCAATTAGCGCACACACCCCTCTGAAGATCAAATTTTATTCTCACTCCACTGCACATTGTATAGGAATCCCACAGGGAGAATAGGCGATGCTCAGAAAATGTGCGTGTTGGCAGTAGGGGCCACTGACCTCAGCAGAAGTAAAATTGAACTGAATTAAGTCCTTGGCACAAGGGCACACAGCTCAAGTTCATCAGTTGTTAGTTCTATATCATTTGGAGGGCTGGGGGATAACTGCCTTATGTGACTTTTTTCCAACTTTTTAGTTTTGCTTAGATTTGGCTTTTCTGGCATGTGGTTCTGAATCTGGCAGTTTGACATTGCTCCATTATTGTTTTGTATGTTTTGGCCTCTGTAATTCAGATCAAATCAAACGAAAGAAAATATTAATCAGAAATGTATATTGTACTCTAATATAACTAGCATCCAGGTACAAGGCCATAATTCTGTTGTAAAGAAAATCCAATTTTGAATGATGTGACAGGGGCTCTTCTTGTAAGCTTAATAGGTTTTGTTAAAAGCACCTGCTCCTAATTATATCTGTAAACTGGAATATTGTAACCTGTGTATAATATTTTTGGGCAAAAATAAACATTGCAAACATTGCAAACATTACCAACTCTCAAATCCCTAGGGACGAGTTATGATAGTCAAAGGACATCTACCAAAGATAAGATAAGAATGATTGAACAGTGTGAATATCCTCAACAGGGATTTATGTGAACCATACATTGTAAGTGTTGAACTAATAATGTCCAAAACAAATGGGCAGACTATATTTGCACAGGTACCCATTTGTATGGGAAAGAACCTGTTAGCATGTACCTGAACTGTAAAAAAAGATTTGTAGACTCAACTCTACATACTAATGTTCTTTCTCGCACGGCCAAGCATGCCTATTCTCTTATCTGCCTTTCCAAAAACATTTTTTACATGCCCCTTGCAGTAAGAGACTCATCTAGAATTACTCCAAGGTACTTATATTCAGCAACCCGTTTAAAGATCCAGTGTCACCCAAAGTGCCTTGCGCACAGAGGTACATTTTTCATATATGAAAAATCCGCTTTTTTCTTGATTGCTGGGAAGTCTAATATGTATCTTCTAATATGTCTAATATGTATCTTCTAATATGTCTAATATGTATCTTCTTCCATCGCTGCCGATAGCGATCTGAGAGCACTAGTGTGAATTTAGACTTGACATTTAAGTGTCGTCGTATCGATTTCGTTATATATTTGCGAATTCTGAAGTGTTTTCGCAGTGGACAAGGAGATCTTTAAATTGGATGCCTCGTAGGGTTCAGGAAAGCTGAGGCGAAGGCCGCGTCTTTCGGGCTCTGCCAAAGTTGTAACCCTGAAGGAGTCTGTGTATCAGAAGCGGAGGAAAAGAAAAACATCTCCGGGTTTCAGCAATAGCAATGGCTGCCGAAATAGTGCTACATTGGTTCATTGCCGGATGATAAAAGAAGGAACGTTAATTTACCACAAAATAACAGTAGCTACGGGCCTGCTCCAAAATAATGTTTATGGTCATGAGCTTGTGCTGTTTGGCTTGATTATTCGTTGTGTTCACTGTCTATGTTTTATTTTTACAAAAAGTGTTAGTGGCGATTCTGGTTTTGCGTCCATCGACATCGGTCGATGAGATTGATCACGCGGTCAATCGATCGGACTGCAGTAGATCCATATATACGCATTGACTGCAAGGCCAGATCTTGAGTAGTTTTATCCACTGACATATAGTGGTGAAGACGTCAATATTCCTACTACTTGTTTTTGTCTTATTTCTATATCGAGTTGAAGTGGCTGCTCTGGTTTTAGGTCCATCGAGACCGATAGATCAACTGATCGGTTGCTGTAATAGCTCCATACGCATTGACTACAGTCAGATCGAGAGTTGTTTTCTCCAGTAACTACAAGCGATGAAGATTTTTCTATTTTCAGAGGCTACTACTGTACATAGCAGCTCATTGAAAGGCCACTGTGCCAACCAAACGCTAAGACTGTTTCAAAACAAAAACACAAGCATGCAAAGCACTTTGGGTGACACTGGCTCTTTAAGTTCACTTCCATTAATATTGGCAGAGAAATTAGCTGATGCTATTCTGGGGCCGGTCCCAAACAGAACACATTCTGTTTTACCCTGATGAATAAAAAGACTGTTGTCTAGTAGCCACTGCTTAACTGTGGCCAGTTCCTTCGTAAGCGTGGTACCAATGTCCTGAGCATCCCTAGCGGTGAAATAGACGACGGCGCTGGTAGCAGTGCACGAAGCTGACTTAGCAGTTGACTTGACAACTGCAAATATCTTCCTTGTACCAGACCAGTGCTTTCCTGTGAAAGTAATGCAACGTGACGATCAACGTTGCAAGAGAGTTATCTGTTATCTGTTACTGATACCTGGTATTTGTACAATTAGATGAATTCATCATTTGTTAGGGACTCTTCATCTTTTGCCAGGAAAGGCTCGTGCTGTGAAATGTACTGGTATAGCAAAGTAAATACAATTTTTTAGTTGCCAATTCTTCCAGGCGACTCCTCCACTACAAGTTAGTAGCTGTCATACAACTGAACATCCGTGGCTGACACTTGCAGTTAAGAGGCTAGCTTCCGCTTTATCTGCCCGCAGTCAGTAAACACTGCAACGAATAAGGTAGTTCCGACGATGTTTCTCTTCTGCCATTCTCCAACAGTTACTTTAAAAAACCATGCTGGTGCCAGTGGCGAAGGAACCGCTCCTTTCTTGATCTGTGATCCTTGTTGATCTTCTTACCTGAGCTTTTTCCCATACGTGCTATGGAAAGTTTATAAGCCGATCGGCAGGATTCCTTGTCTGAGCTGTCCTGAGCTATCCTCCGATAAGTTGAGCATCTTGGGCGCTTTCCATTGCAACTGGTTTGTTGCTGATTGGGTCCAACTTCAACAATGAGTAAAGCCTCGGGAATATGCCGTTCTCATCTGGAAAAATGTGTCTGATACGTCTTTCAGCCAAAGAGACGCAGCCATTTCTAATCCAATCAGGCCTATATGCGTGTTAACTGTTACATTTCTTGTTGCTAAAGTTCGGCAAGAATCTCCGTACTTTATCTCACGATTCTCCATTTTGTATTACTGAAAACAACTCGGCTATAACATGTAGTTTTGTGACACAGCGCAGCAGAAATCAATC
>Ga0126336_10001106_pt1 | contig 13259 bp, 11 predicted proteins | sample SidCmetagenome_FD_92530 | JGI IMG/M metagenome (GOLD analysis project Ga0126336, IMG submission 92530) | Coral microbial communities from El Islote,Puerto Morelos, Mexico - Siderastrea C C metagenome | ecosystem: Host-associated > Invertebrates > Cnidaria > Coral | place: El Islote,Puerto...
GTAAGTCGATGCCCACTTTTCTGAGCCCGCCTACCCGCAATGCCGTGCGATCCAACAGGGAGTCCAGAACTCCTGATGCATGTATTCACAACGTCAGCCGTGGATAACATAGACAGTAACCCTACTTCAAGGACCGCTCAAGATTCATTCCATGGGACTGGAATAACTTTATTTCAGCAATCTACCGCAAAAAACCCTGGAACAAAAAGAGCGCGTAGTATTGATATATCACATTCAGTGGGGTACACGAAGTCAGTGCGTCAGTTACCAGAAGCTTACACCGAAGTTGCACCAGTTATTGCTCCAACCAAGCATCCTCAAGTTTCCGCCACCAACATCAACATGCAACCTGATGGAAGCGTCTTTAATCGGGGTTTTAAAGATGAGGTCAGGTGGCTCGAGAATTCTAGCAACGTTATATGCAGTCAGGAGAGCTTAAAGGAAGAGGAAATAGTTTCGTGGGGCGCATTCCACTCTCGTGACCCACAACACAGTTCGTCGCCACCGCATCTGCTTTATCAGCCTTGTTACCGTTGTTCCCAGATCAAACTAAGTCCATTGCTATGATCAGGCATGCTATGGATATGATCAAGCTGTCTGTAAGCCACGGAAGTCCTTCCCAAGTTCCAGTGATCACCTTCGATCAGCCACTCTATGTCGTAGCGAAAGAAATTCAGTGGAACTGGAGGGATAGTTATGGTGAAGAGAAGTTCGTGATCATGTTTGGCGGCCTCCACATAGAGATGGTGTTTCTGAAGGTAATAGGAGGGTGGCTGGAAGGTAGCGGATGGACCACCATGCTGGCAGATGCAAACATTGCGACCCCTGGAACAGCAGAGTCCTTTATCAAAGCTGCAAGTGTCACGGGTTCCCGTCGGGCCCACCAGGTGATGGCTTGCTGTTTATTCATCCTGCTCCAGAAGACGTACATAAAGTACAAAGTAGGGGTGACTAATGAATATGACGTTATGTCCTTTGACAGTTGGTGCACTCAGCAAGTTTCCACAACAGCCCAGTTTCAGTACTGGTACACAGCCCTACAGCTTGAGCTACTGCTTCTTATTTTTCTCAAGTCGCTTCGGGCAGCTGACTTTGACCTTTGTGTCAATGCGCTTTCAAATATCTTGCCATGGTTTTTTGCAGTGAACCACGGCAACTATGCCTGTTGGCTGCCAGTCCACTTGCATGACATGCGCTCACTTGATCAAATGGTTCCAGATGTAGCTGCAGAGTTCGATTTTCTGCAATGGCCATCGATCATGCCCACGAGCAAAATAATGCCATTGCATGCATGGGAAGGGAGATGGTGGTGCTGTGGGCTTGACTGAAAACCCAAACGCTCTTCGCAGATAGATGCTACATGTGTCAGGCCCAGAGATGGCAAAGCTGGTTAATGAGTTCGAGGCAGGCATGGCACCTGACACAGAAGCAAAGGAGAACTCAAAGCATCATGAAGAACAAAGAAGTTTCCAGGTCTTATTCCATCAAGATGTGAAATCCCTGGTTGCAGTAGTGGAGGATTTGGGAAATCCATTCATAGAAGAAACTGGTGATCTCTTCGTACTTGACACCAAGGTAATTGCAGAGGAATCAGCAGTATCTAGGATGCGCCAGATCGAATCCGCAGGAAAAAAAGCAGTGTGAAACCTTCATTTCTGAGCGTCTCGTCGAGAGGAAGAAGCCACAGTTAACTGACCCGATAACGAGGAATAAGCTCAAGTCATCTAGGGCGACCCAACAGCTATTATCAATGAAGAGAGACTGCTCCCTATTCTCCAGGCTCTAAATCTCCAGACAGACCAGAAACGGTGATCTTGATGAATTGGACCAGAACCAGGGTTGTCTGCCATCATCATCAGATCAGGCCATTTTGAAACACCCCCTTAGCTCAGCACACGTCAAACTTTCGCAGTGGCACTATATCAGATATCCATTAACACGTTAAAAACTATCTTTCCACCAAATTTCGTGCTTTTAAGAGAAAGTGAACAATTCCAGCACATATCCGCCCCACTATTGTAGCTGCTGCCAACCACAGCTTGAATATTTGCTGCCGTGACAAGTTCAAAACAGATTTAGATGACAACTACAAAGCTCGTGCAACAACACCCTATTGGCAGCGAACTCTTTAGAGATGACTTCACAGCTCAGGACAGTCACAGAGAGTAATAAGGCGGCTAAGCAACTCACATGATCCAACAAGGTTGGTTCTCAGAAATACAAGGGCACATCAAAGACTTTTTTGGCCCAAGGGGGGCGCAACCAGTGCCCCTTCAATCAGTACACCCCCAATCCAAGAGGCTACCCAGAGACGTCAATGCCACTTCTACAGGAAGGAACCTTCCAAAACAGAGACAAAGACATCCAAACAGACTGTGAAACAGTCGTAACCCAGCCCAAGGTAAGCGCTGGTCAAATTACTATTACTGGGGGAAGAATAAAGAACTTCATTGCTAAGTGGCAGGAAATCGCTTCTGACAGAACTATTCTGTCCATTGTGCAGGGTTACAAGCTTGAGTTCTATGACTTACACCCTGTTCAGATAGGTTGACTCAGACCTACCATTCTGAATTCGGAGGCACATTTACGACTAAGGGGCACGTTTCCAGTGGTTACTTAGATTAGTCATGGGAAAGTCACACAGCAACTCAAAGCAGATGCCTCTACCCTAGGGTGGGGAGCTGTCTCTGACGGAATTTCTTCAGGGGCAGATGGTCGCCTCAAGAAGGCCAGTTGGATATCAATATTCTAGAACTTCTAGCTATTTAGGGGGGTCTTAAGGCTTTATGCTCTTCAGAACATTATTGCCATTTTAAAGTATTGTCTGATAACACCACTGCAGCATCATATCTGAGGAATTTGGGGGATTTCACTCCACCCCATGCAATAATATTACTAGGGATATATTGCTTTGGTGCAGGGACCGAGAGATCTGGATTACACCAACACATATCACGGGTGGTGAGAATACCGAAGCAGACCTTGCTTCTGGAGTTTTTAATGACCAGAATGACCAGACAGAATGGAAACTTGACCTGCAAGTAGTGACAGATATATTTACCCTCTTTGGCAAACCCGAGGTTGTGGCCGCTCCTCACTGCCCAACCCAGTCCTGGTTTCCCAAATTAACAAGACTCCTCGTACAGATTGCAGTACTACTTTCCAATCATCCCAACATGGTACACCTTTCAATCCAGGCAAGGAGCATTCTTTGGGGACAAACCTACAGCTAATGGCATGTCACTTGTCAGGAAAAGTGTCCACGATAAAGGCATTTCAGAGAGAGCTCAAGAGATCATCCTCCAGTCTTGGAGAGAGGGAAACGAGAAGAGAGGGAATTCAGCAACTTGGTTGAAGTTCACTTAGCTATGTATATAATCACTTTTGTTCACAGCTGTCCAAAGACTTGCGATACTGACATTAACATCGACATAATACTCTGTCTCTTTTACCCCCAATGGTCCTCTCAGTTGTAAGCATTCTGTATTACACAGTAATAAACAGTAATAGGAACAGGCCTATGTTCTGTTTGCAAGCAAAATTCACCAGCAAAAAGCAAATTCAAGCAGCCAGTTTTCAATTGAAGGGCTGAGAGCATAACCGTCTTATGTCAAATTTTAAGCAGTTTTAATTTTGCACTCTAAACTGCTTCAATTTGTGCATGGGACCTTCAAAAAACTTTAGGCAGTGTTCTTTGAATAAATTGAAGGCCCCATGCAAAAATTGAAGTTGTTTGGAGGACAAAATAAAACCGCCTAAAATTTGACTTAAGACGGCTATGCTCTCAACCCTTCAACTGGAACCAGACTCCCCTGGTCTTGATATTTTGTCGCGCCTAGACTATTTTCAGCTAGGGTGATGCGCCATCCCTTGTAACATGTCTTTTCTTCGCCGTTGTGATAAATGGCGGCCATTGTAATTTCTAAACATAGTGCTTTCATTTTTCCATATATGGAAAGGGGACACTAGAAGGGACCAAATAGAATGCAACTAATTGACATCCAAGATGGTGTCTAGCAACAGCTTTTCTTCACGGAGCAAGTGCCGATTTTCTGAAACTAGCTTGCTTGAATGCCTATCACTGCCAGGGATTTAGATTAACACATTTTCAAAAATTCACAAGGTTGGGTAGGGTGTGATGAAGAATTCTACTTGCCAATTTGGCTACTAATTGTCAGGATTTGGTTGCCAACACGGAAAATTTAAGAGCATTGGCGATCTAGGTGCTATTTCGTGCCCAGAATTTAATAAAGTGAGATGATGACTAAAAACAAAGGAAACTTGTTGAACCAAGCACATACTAGAATTGAATACATCAGATGTAATTTCACTTTTGCTGGCAGATAAGGTGTCTGAGGACATACAAGAATTTGCAGAACACCAGCCTCAAGCTAGCAGAGCTACCCCTCAAAAAGAGAAGTCCTTCCTAAGTAAGCAGTCCATAGAGGCAAGATGCAAACACCAAACTGTTCCCCCTTCTGATGATTAGAAAGGGCCATCATCGACAGTGGTTACACAACGAAGGTCAGAGACATACCGAGCAGCCAAAAAAATACATGGGGCTGCCATAAATGATAATACTCCAGCACACACAGGTCTTCTTCGTGCAGCTCAGTAAAGGTGCCCCACAAAGATACTACATTATCACCTAGCTCTAAAACTCGATACAATTCAATGCTGGTTGTCTGCCAAAGAAATTTCTACAGAGGGAGTACGGGATTTTAGTGCACTTTTCAAACAAGTATCATAACTACTATAGTGCTTGGCGCTATGTCACTAAATCGGATCCTGATTTTAGGGAAAGTGACAACCATCCATATCTTGGTGACAAAAGTGAACGGAAAACAAGTTCTGCTAGCTGAAGAAGGCATCAACGTATTTCCAAAAGATCATTTCTCATAGAAGAGGGAAAGGAAAATGGTTTAGAAGAACGAAGTCCAAGTCTAGTCCCAGCAAAAGGAAAAAATAACAATTGTCCGTTTTTGAAGTGTCTGAAATTATTGTAAAAAGAAACATCAAAAGTTTGACTGAGCTTCAAGCCTTGGCATTTGAACAGAAACAAGAAGGAAAAACAGTTCTCGCTGAATTTCTCGTAACACATACTCCAAGAGCAGTCGTGGCCATTTTACATTCTGCATGGGAAGTAGAGGGCACACAGGAAAAACTAAACCATGCAAATAAAACCCGCATGAATATTTTGCGAGAAGCTAGGGAGTGGGAATGCGTACATGGTTGCAATGGAGAGTGGTTTTCCTGCGCAAGAGAAATCCTGCACAATGGTGTAGCTGTGGGTGTTTTTAGCGAAGCCATGACTGATCTCCTCACTAAAGGACAAGGAAAGTACTGTCATATTATAATTGTTGGCGCTGCAAACTGTGGTAAAACATTTCTTCCCAATCCACTCACAGAAATCGGTTTTACCTTTGAGATGGTAAGTGTCATTCCAAAAGAAAAACATAAAACAAGCAAAGACAGGTTGTAACTAAGCTTTCCAAATGAAATTTTCGTAACAAAGAATGTTTAAATTTTCTACAATTTTTCACATACAAAAATCTTTCTAATATATTCACCAGGCTTAAAATTCACCATCACATTTATATCATTGCGAGTATGCCACCTGTAGACATTTCAGTCCTACCAGTATGCAGGATGTTTAACACATGAACCTAGTTTCATGGCCTTATATAGCTTCCACGAGTCTCCTGCAGCTCAGTGGTAGAGTGCCTGGACTAGAAACCAGAAGGTCATACAGTAGGTTCGACTCCTGTTGGGAGAACTCACTTTTTTTTCCGAGCCGCCTGTGTCATTAACTGATTAAAACATCTTTCCCAAAGAAAATTTGATTATGTGGAAGAAGATGCTACAACTCTGACTTGCTTTGGTTTCAAATGATTGCTGATTGCACTAGATTAGGTGTCTTAAGTGGTAAGGTCACACTGTCAAACCAACAGAATCATGATAGCTTTGTTAATCGTTTGTGACATGGTATAGTCACTTTGATGTGGATCGTACTTAGCAGGCATCATTGTATTTACTCCAGTTTTAAATTGTGTTTTATATCCTGTTTCTCTTCTGGACATTGAAAAACTCCTGCAAATCTTGCAAGTAAAAGCTTAACACGTAGGTTATTATAAATTGAATTTTCTCATGTGTTGCATTGACCACATATTATGCATGTTCTATGTTGGCTGTGTTTTCACCAGGACATTTTCAAGTCACTGAGGAAATGACAACAGGAAACTTTATGGAAACAGCAGCTTGACCAACTTGCATAAGTTAAGCCAGTAGAATAACTTGACACCCAGAAAAATAGCAAGTGGCATCCCAAAGTTTAAGCTACCACACCAGGTCAACAAAGCTAACCAACAATTAAGTTCTGCCAATTACATATCACCTGTTTTTTTTTGTCAAACAACTGCCAACCCTGTCAAACTCAAGGCAAACAAAAGGTTACTCATGCGTACGTTTGCTGCCAAAAAAAACCCAATTGCTCCCCCACCAAATAAGCCATGTCAAATCTGCTTGTAAGAAATAGAAGCAGTTTCACCGGTTTTGCACAGGCTTTTCATCCAAGGCAAGTAACTGACTTCACATTTGGTTGGCTTCTTACGGTTCACAGAAAGTATGCAACCCCAGTTCATTAAAAAAACGACTCAAGAAAGACTTTTTTATTTGGACTCAATTCATAGTTCCCCACGGCCATCTTTATGATGGTAATTTCTCATGTGGCATGCCGATTTTCCCATCTTGGGTTCAAGCTGGAGTTTTATGGGAAAAAACAAATCACTGCCAACTGCAGAATTGCCCACCTTCCAACAACTATGTTAAGTCAACAAGAAAGAAACAGAACTTATTGGTAATTAGTAGTAAATACTCCTGGTCAAGGGTAGAATAATTGGCTTTTGACCTCTGCTTGGAAAGATAATTTTCCCTCCAGTAAATTAGGCACAACTTATCCGTTTAGAAAAGCACTTCAAAGGAGCTCAAACAGCTGCTTGCAGATCACAACTCCTCTTCTGCTGTTTCGAACAGAAAGCACCCTGGGTCTAAAATTGCTTCTTCCCTGACCCAGGAACAGGCATGATAACATGGCAACAAACATAAAAAAACATATTTGTGAGCTTCTTTGCTGTTTCCTGCCATCTTCTTGTTATTTCATTACCACACCTTGAATCACCAATGTCAAAAGCCAACTAAAACCAAAAACGCCTGAATGGGACCATCTGTTGTGCCAGTAGAGCACTATCCACAGCTTGCACATTACGTAGCACTTCTGCTCCGCAGTAAAACAGTGGAAAAACATTAATTTAATGTCTACTTTTTAAAGAATTAAGTTGAATGAGATATTTTGAGTAAGATTACTTAATTCGTTCTTTTTTAATCATTACTTATTTCTTTCTTTCTTTTTTATTTTACAGCACATTAGTTTCTTGAATTTTTTTGGTGTTTCCAGGTCAGACATAAACTTAACAAAAAGATGTGATGTTCTCCGGAATAGAAGAGTTGCACCATCCCCAAACATTCATCTGTGGTCAGGCAATAGTTATCCTGCTCACTCAAAAAATTTTCAGCTTTGCAAGGATGACTGGTGATCAGCGAGTCTTAAGGGGTTGATAAAAATATCTGATACATGACTTTTTAACCAAAAATGTCACCAGGGCGTACTCTATCAAGTCTTTCAGCTGTACGGACAGCACACATTGCAGTTCCCTTTTTTCTATACCACTCTGGAACTAAATTCAAAGCACGTGCCTTTATGCAAGGGCAATTTTCTCTGGTTTTTGCTCCTTCCTTTCTTGTAGCTTTGAACTCTTAGAACACTACAATAACACAAACCTACAGAAACATCCAAGTTACCAATTTCCCCTAACTTTCTTTGAACATCAGAAGCTAACTTCGGCTTATGCCTGTTGTTTTTGCTTTAATTAACTACAACTAAAACATATGGAATTCCACATCAGCAACAAAAGACATCCAACCTTTCTTTGTGAAATACAACATCCAGCTAAGGAAATGGTCACCAAAAGGTGTATTCAAGGTAAAGTTTGATGATTTTTCTCACAAGTGCCCACGTGACCATATAATAATAGGAGAGCAAAGTCAGATGTCAGATTTTCTGGAAATACAAGCGAGAAAATGAACATTATTACCTTCAAAAGGGCTTTTTTCAAGCTAAAAGCTCCAGCCATGTTGACGCGATTGCAGCTAGATTTGATCAAACTTGGCAGCAAGGTTGATAAAAAACAAAACCAACTTTGGATTACCGGACCTCTTGAAAGGATCAGCAACAATTTGGGCATCATCGAAAAAAGAGATTGCGAGACATTGCAATCACTCATCCAAGAAAATATTGGGCGAGCAACACCTTATTTGGATGATTACAGCATTCACAGGCCAGCTGGAACATAGACAAGCTCGGAAACGGATGTGAAATTAGAAATTATCGATCACAGCAACAAATTTGATGATAAAATTGATGCCCCTACCAACATAATTGACAGGTCCCTAATAATGGTGTTGGAGGGAAGATAAAAGCTATTTCCCTATTCATGGCGCACGTCCACTGCATAGGACACCAACTTTCCCTGGCTTCTTCACAAGCTGCCAGTAATGTTGATGTAATCAAGAACTTGCAGGGAACACAGTAACCAGTGTTTATAAGCTCTACAATGATTCCCCTATTTGCCACAGTGCCCTTAGAGAAATTGAGGAAGTTCTGAATCTCCATGCGGTAAAGCTCAAGCTACCAACACTCGTGTGCTGGTTGTCTCTTCGCCAGGCTGCTGAAGCTATTTACAGATGCCGGCCAGCCTTGATTACATCTCTAGAGCATGAGAACTGCCCAAAACAATGCAAAGGCAACAGGTATCACCAGGGATGTTTAAAATACGAATTTCCTGATATTGCAAGTATGTTAATGGATGTGCTACTCGTCTTAACAAAGTTAAGCTGCCTTTTCCAAAGGATAGGGTAAATTTGTCAGTGGTGGTTAGTGCTGTTGCTGATGGTTCATACCTGGATCAGCCCTCGACAGTGACTGACGGTCAGCTTAAGCTCATTTTTGGCAGCCATAGCAAACAGTTCATTCAGCTTCTTATTTACAACCTCAATGAAAGATTTCCTGATGATGCCCGAAGTGCTATGACCTCACTTGATGTTATACTAAATCCACATCTGCTGCTCAGAGCCATGGCTGATGTGGCCTTTTATGGTAAGGACTCCCTTAACACCATTATTTAGCATTATGGTATTCCAAAACAAGCAGCCGACAGGAAAGTAGCACCTCTTGTTGATGCAGCTGATACAAGGCTAGACTTTAAGTGATTCAAGTTCTTGATGAACTCACACAGGGGTTTGAAACTTTCCGAGTTCAGTCGAATTAATTTTACAAAATCGCAGACACTTTCCCGTCATCTTACACCCTGTGCAAAGTGTTCCTTGTGAGAGGAGCTCTTCCACTCAGAACCGGATCCAAAGCAAGCACCAATGGAGCTCTCACTCCACTGTTTCGAATTTTAATTAAAAGGGCAGTCTTACAGAATTTGATTGAATTTCAATTAAAATTCCAGGTTTCACAGAATTTGATGACATTCAAGCAGTGAACGTTTTCGAGGAAAAGTGGAGGAAGTAGAGGAAAAGTAAGATGTTATCTTTATCACGGATGTGTCTAAAAGATCCAAGTTATTTCGAGACGATTATCGTCTCCTTTGATCATGTAGCTGCTGTAGCTTCTTGCACTGTTCTTTTCACATCATCCTACAACTCCAACATAGTCATTCAGACTAATTTTAACTGATTGCAAGGGAGTCTTGCAAGGATTTTTTTGGAAGGTGGGAAACATCTTCGCAAAGCAGGGTTGACAAATCAATGTCCTGATCTTTGACCCATACCAAGTAGGGGATACTGGGACGAGACGCCAAGCATGGTGGAGTAGTTTTCGTTGCTCCGCCTTTACCTGCTTAAACCGCGGTTTTGGGTATGACAAACAACATTAAACCCCCAAAATGAGTGTAGACGAATCACGACTTCACAATCGGTGAGAAGTTACAAAAGATTGAGTATCCCAACAAGACCAAGTGCGGTGAAGAAACCAAAAGTCCCCTTTTATCAAGACAAGGAGTTTATCAAGGCCCATTTTAAAAATCTAAAGAAAGGATCCAAACTTGGTGTGGCCGACAACTTCCCTAAAGAAGTTGACGAAGTTAGAAAAGACCTACAGCCAGTATTTAAGGAAGCAAGACAAGAAAGGAAACTAGCCTGCTTCAATGTTGAAAACTCATTATTTAAGGCAAGATCTACCATGGACCAAAAATGAAATGGTTCCCATTTTATGGCTGACTCATGGTAAGTGGAAATTCAACTATTTAAAACGAGATAAAGTAGTCAATGCCAAAACTTTCAGGTACTTGTGCTTGTCTTGTCAAGTAGTGTGCCATCAAAAATTTAGGCACGTAAGTATTAGCATTTAATGTAAATAGTGCCTGCTATCCCATAGCTTGGATTTGTTTATGTTTATTGCGTCGGCCGTCCAGTATTGTTTTGTACATTATATTCGATCTAGCATTTCCAGTGTTTTATTCTAAACATCGCCGCCTCTAAATCATCAAAATTTGCAAATTGCACAAATCAGCTTTTTGTATGCACAGCTTAGATGAGCCTAAAAATCATATCACTTAATGTAAGGGGTTTGAACAAAACCTCAAAGACAAGTTTTTAGATGGCTCCATCAGCAAAAATAGATGTTATCTTTCTACAAGAGACATACTCTTCACCACAAACTGTAAAATGTATGTGAATCCGAATGGGGTGGAAAAATTTACGCCGACCATGGCTCAACACACAGCCAAATTAAGCATAATGATATTGTATCTTTCTGGAAAAGTTTACTGAGTGGTACTGCTCACTAAGCAAAAAGCACAGTGTGACAGCTTTGACAGAATACAAAATATTATATGGCGTCTTAAAAGGCTCATCTTTGCTTCAAACCCTAACCCACCTTATTCTTATAGTATTTCCTGTTCATCTGCGCAAAAAATAACAAAAAATATCAATTTGTGGATTTTGTTTTTTCCATGCGAGGAAAAATAAGAGCTAGGAAAATATATTGCCATATGTGAGAATAAACTCACTCACTTTAATGTAAAGTGGAAAGATTTTATGTAGAGGTAAATAGTTATTACACTATCAGCAATGTATGTTGGTTTATTTTGTAATTTGTAAGTGACGTTTGTTAAGTAACGTAGCATGTTGTAGATAGGTAATGTTATATGCAGTGTAAGCCAATTAGTGAAGTATTGTAAGTAATTAGCATTGTATTGTAATTAAGTAGCGATGTATTGTAATTAAGTAACGTATTATAAGCAAGTGATGTTCTCCAGTAAGTGAATGTATAACTTGATGCAAATAATATATTATACTTAACTAATGAATTGTGAGTAAGGAATGTCTTGAAAGTAAGTTTTGTAGGATAAGGAAAAATAAATAAAGCATTTAAAAAAAGTAGGACACGGGACAACTTACAACTTCTCGCCACCCAAAAAATTTTCATGCAAAGAATTCTGCCAGGTCTACCCCACTGAACAATTTTAACGGCTGATCAGCATGTAGTAGCCTGCTTGCCACTGGACGCTTCATTTATTAGAAATTTGAAGAGTTTGACAGTTGCATGGAAGTAAGAATCAAGGGGTCTGATACCAGTGGTTTTCTTTTCCTGCTTCACAGCTCTATATTGAGGCTTCATGGCTCAAGTTGGTTTGAGAAAAAAAAAAAAGAAAAACCTCTGCAACCAGGGTATCAGTCAAATTATTCATTCAGCCAAAAAATGATCACAAATAGGCCTATGCCTCCAAAATTAGACCCAGTTTTAGAAGGGTTTGGCATTCAAAGTGATGCCCCATTTAAGTGGAGCCCGTTAAAACAGTTATTATGCTAATAGTGAAGAACTTATTTAGCTGGTGCTTGGCCTGAATCCCCTGAAAAAGGGGATGACCGATTAAGAGTCCGAAATGGGATGCAACAACTTTTACAAACTTTCAAACAGTTATCCTTTGCCAAATCAAATGATCTAGTGTATGCATTGAAGCTCCCTAGTCAAAAGCGACAGACGCACGTGCAGGATTCTTTTAAGTAGTATCCTTTGGCATATAGGGTTCTTTGAGACCTTGTCACAGGATTTTCTTGAAATCAGATTTGTGCGAGAGGATATAAATTGCATTTCCACACAATTTGTGAATACAGTATTAAATAGACTTTATTATTTGCAACAGTAGTCACAAGCCTCCAAGCATGTTTGTATTTGGATAAATTGATGTTTCTACTAAGTCTCATGCTAATAAATTGCTAACACTACTGCTATAGACATTATACCATGGAGCTCGTAATGGTAACTAACGTGTCAATATATACAGGACAGTGATACTGGTCAGTCTTTTTCATAATGATTTGGTAGCAGGCGGGCGCACTACCAGGAGCAAACGTGTGAAATATATGTGAAATGCATGTAAAATGCATGTGAAATATATTAAGCATGTGAAATTTTGTGTGTGAAATAAGTTTCACACACTGAATTGAAGTTTCACATACATATGAACTTCTTTCTTAGTGTGTGAAATTAGAACACTTTCAAATGAACACGTGAAGAAATAGTGTGAAAAACAATGCTCTATCGTGTGAAAAATGCATGTGAAAAATGGGGTGTGAATTTTTTATGTTGTAAGTCATGTGAAAATAAGTGTGAAATAAGTGTGAATTTTTTCGTCTTTAAACCATGTGAAAATAAGTGTTAAATATACCCATTAAAAATGCCTCAATTCACATAAGTCAAGTTTTTCACAAACAGTTAGTCCATTAAAATTTAACTTATGCTCCATTTATTGAGTTTTTTGTTATAATCAAAGTTTCTTTGCCAAAAATTTCAATTTTTGATTTGAAGTTTACCGTTTGTTAAGTTCAAGCATGAATGGGGGAAGATTACAGACTCTTGTGCAAATGAGTATTAAATATTGTTCTGATCCTAGCCTTTAGTTCCACTTTTCAAAAAGAAATCCATTTCATCCAAACTTTTAGAGAAAGAAAATTTCCCCAAATTTCCCTTTGACTTCTTCAAGTTAAGCGATTCCTTGCTGCTTTCTAAAAGACATCATTTGAACGAGTAAACCTGGGGAGAGTGAGCCATCGGTCAGCAGTTTTGGCCTACAGAGCAGGCTCTGTTCTACTCAAAAGTTCGTTTCTTTGGCGCAAATTCGAATGTTGGAAGGAAA
>Ga0126336_10001107_pt1 | contig 13257 bp, 7 predicted proteins | sample SidCmetagenome_FD_92530 | JGI IMG/M metagenome (GOLD analysis project Ga0126336, IMG submission 92530) | Coral microbial communities from El Islote,Puerto Morelos, Mexico - Siderastrea C C metagenome | ecosystem: Host-associated > Invertebrates > Cnidaria > Coral | place: El Islote,Puerto...
GCCAAAATCCGCGCTCGCTTGGCCTTGGAAAAGCCTGTGGAGGAGGTAGGCGAGAATCTCTGTGATAAGGTAGCATCTCCACAAAAACCTGCATTTCACTGAATCAACTATTAAAGCCAGCGACACACCGGGTAATTTTATGTTCTCATCCCGGCGACTGGTGAAAATTGCCACATGTGCACACTGCTGTGACGGCGATTTCGCGCCGGCGATTTTGATCGCCACGAGGAGCGATCATAATCATTGATATCTGGGTGGTATGCCAGATATTGGCAACTAACCATGCAAGCGGATCGGCGAAAATCGCCGGTCGTGTCCCTTCTGGTGTGCTCTCCCCCGCGGACCACCAGCAATCGCGGATCAATTTCACCGGGACGAGCGTATCGCGCCTAGTGTGTCACAGGCTGAAGTGAATTTCTATCAGAAATTTCTAGTTGGAAGTAAGTTTATCAGTTCTTACCAGCTATCCGTGCTGCTCCTCAATCTCCGCCATGAGATTGAGTTCCTCAGCGGTGTAGACGATGCCAGGGGTCCATTTGTGAGAGCATGCGTGGCCGGACATGTCAGGAGCAGGTTCAGCGGCTTCACAAGAAGATGCCATGCTTCGTGATCCGTCATTCAACGCCAACGAGGATTTTCTCCGGGGTCTAACTCTTAGAGTCCGGGCATCACTTTGGTCAATCTTCTCAATGTCTGCCATCAGCTTTTGATCCCCATTATCATAAACTGGGTGGAAGCTGCGACTCTGAGAGCTAAGGCTGCCGTGCCTGTTATCCACAGGTACAGCAGCTTTTCTGTTCAAAGCTGCCAGGCGTAGCTGCCTCGCGTCGTATGTCTCTTCGATTTCTGTCATTAATTGAAGCTCTTCGGAATCGTAAACGTGTTTATAACTACTGTGAGTGCGTGCGCCTTTTTGAGTGCAATCCGTTTGTTCAGCGGCTTTTCTTCGGTCTTCTTTGCTCAGCAATCGCGTGTCGGGTGCCGGCCGGACAAAGATAGCCGGTCGCTTTGTTTTCCCCCTAGGAGTGGAAGGCGGCCGTGGTATTCTTGCTTCTTGTTGATTAGAAGGTGAAACTCCATCAGAGGAAAAATTGGAAGTTTTCAAGGACGCTACTTTAGACGATGTTGCTGCCATAGGTCGCAATGCATCTCCTATGAGAACTGAGGAAGCACTCTCACACTTCTGAGTCTCAATACTTGAACTGCTGGCCCTGGTAACCGGAGATTCAGATTTACGCCCACTGCTTTCAAAACACTGCTGTGGAAAAGATTTCCTAAACTCCGTGCCGTGTAGTACACTCGCGCCAGGTTGCTTGGTTGCCATTAACTTGCTCTCCCTACCGATACTGCTTAGTTTCTGTAACTGTTTGCTGCCAGAGTCAAAACGAGCTCCCACAGAAAAAATCTTAACAACCTCTGAATTTTCCTTAGTCATGTCAAAAGCTTTAGCCATCTCAGTGTCTTCTCTTCTCCTCAGCTGTTTCCTGAAATTAGATTTTGGGCGTGCCCCTGCCCCCGAACTCTGTGCTACTGGCCTGTTTGAAGCAACCTCTTCAACATTCTTTTGTACACGATCCCTTTCTTTTTTTAGTGTGGCGTACTTTTGCCTCAGTCGTGGTATTGTGTTAGCACTCTTGTCCGTGCTCACAACAAAATCGCGCCTAGGATTTCGTGTTTTCGGGCGTGGCACGGCTCCATACCAATTTAATTTGGCAGTTGGAACATCCGCCTCCAATCCATCTTCAGTTACCTTCTGTACGTGTATGCTTGAAGAACATTTCCATTCGGGATGCGAAAGTTCACCATAATTGGACTGAACTGAGTCGCCTTGCAAGTGAAGTTGAAGAACATTGACGTTATCTTTCGATAACTGTTCATCTTTTTGCTGTGATGACCTATTGAAATCCTTTTTTGGGAGGGAAACTACGCTAGCCCTGGATGGATTCAGCTTATTTGTTGGTTCGTCAACAGGCAGCGGGATATATTCTACACCATCTTCGTCTTCCTCTGGTTGTTTACTCATGGAATCTTGTTTCTCGCAAGGTACTGCAACGGAGCTATATGAGATTGATTCCCGAGATTCATCATCAGTGGAGACATTTTCTCTCAAGATGAAATCTATGTTCTCCGCTAGAAAGTTGTCATCAGGCTCTGCTGTGTCTGAGTTCTTCAGCTTTTTTAATTCATGACCAGAGATCTTTTCATTTGATTCTTTAGCGGCCAGGAAGTCGTCATTAAGTGCATAATCAGTGTCTTTCACTAAATTGATCTTTACTGACGATGTAACCACCCTATCATTTGACTCATTTGACTCCTCAGTGAAAACAGTACTTTTTGCCATGTGGTTGTCTCCTAGAACTGTTTTGGTTCCCGACTTATTTGATTCTTCAGTAGGGATATCATTATTAAAGATAAAAGCAATGTCCTCTGCTAATTGGTCGTCCATTTGCGGTGACGCTGTACCACAAATAGACACCGTTGAGGAAGCGGGTGAATAGTGCAATTCAGAGGCATCTTCATCTATAAGCTCTATTTCAGATATTGGTGAGCCTGTGATGTCTTTCTCTTTAGAGACTGGTTCAAAGGGGACGTCCGTGACTTGCTTCCCCGCATCCCCCTTGTAACTGTCCTGTCTTAGCATTTCTTGTATTTCCTGTTGTACTCGCAGGTCTTCTTCATCCATTGGCGCAGCAATGTCATTTCTAAGTTTTCTAGATATCGACACAGATTGTATAGCTAATGGCACACTTACCGAATCATCGGCTTCAACTTCTCCTTCGATTTTGCAGACGCTGTCCTTCCATTTTCTATTTATTCGCGGGGGTGAAAATGCGCCCGAACTGCAAGCACTAGATCCATCTAACCCATTGACGCTCGCGTCACCTCGCTTCACGTACTTGGCTCTTGTGGAAACCATGTTTGGCGTCTGCGCTGTGCCCAAGCTTGACGGTGGTGCGCATGCCTCTTTGAGATCATCCTCATCCGGGATTTCTTGTTGTATAATACCGTCGATGTTATCGGTGAGCATGATTTCGTCTTTGTAGTTTGGCCGCCTTGTAGAGTCTTTCTTCTTCAGTCTCGGTATTGTGCCAGTGTGACACGGTTTCAATTCCATCCTCACTTCTGGTCCATCTTCTTCATCTGAGGAAGATGACGATTCCTCCCTTCTTTCTTCACTTCCTTTCAACCCATATATCTTCCGTTTTTCCTTTTCCCATTTATCTCTTCGCCGCTGAACATTCATTCTTTCTTCATGGCGTTCAATCCAAACGGGTTGCACATCAGTTGTGACAAATCCGCTGCAAGCGAATCCTATATCAAAACCCTTATTGCTCGGCAACGCGTCTGTTTTTTCAAAGGGCGAATCTGGTTGTTCGACGTTGCTCAAGACAGCCACATCGTGTTTGAAGCATAAATCACTTTCCGAAGGAAAAGAGCTCGAGGAACTTTTTCCTGAGCCGTTGCTTCTCGCGGATAACTTCCGCTTCTGTTTCTTGCTCCACGGCCGGCCGCACGTGGAACAACAATTTCCCATTTTTTACAAAATTACAGTTTTCTGTCGACCATTCGGTCACACTTCTTCGCAAACGAAAAATGTTTTGGTTTGACTTTTCATTCATGACGCTTGAAATACGTAATTAAACATGTGAATTAGAATCATGGAACCATACGCGCAAATCAGAAGTTCGCGCGCAGTTTCGAACAAACCCAATTAGAGTTAAAATTATCGGAAATTAACGTGATGTTTTCGAAAATTGATGAAATCTTTGGATACAGTGCGCTAACTATTCAGCAGCACGGTCGGGAATGACAAGCAGTGTCTCACTTGACTGTGGATGAAAAAACCTGTACGTAATTGGACAATCAGTTGATTTGTGTGTAAAAATGCGCAACAAGAAACATTCATGACAGGTACAGATCCAGACTCGTACCTAGCCGCCACTTATTTATTCCTTTTCGCATTGGAATATGGGAAGGCGATCAATGCGCGCAAAGCCTTTTGGTCCGTCTTTTCCTTGATGCACCGCGAACTCATCAAATCCTACCCATAAACCACAGCGCGGACAAGAGAAGCGACTGGGTAGGAGTCTGGTACAGATACGTTTGGCTTACGCGAGTATTACATGTGAAAGGAGATGGTATCGCGGACAAACTTAATGTCTGCATTGGAGCCTAGGACAAACCGTGGGAATTTCCACACAAAATGCAGTTTTCACAAAGTCACGAAAAATCGTTTCAGTAAGAGCGGTCACCTGCGGTAGGAACATCGAACAGAGGCTCAAGGCTTTGTTTGATCTGTGGGGTAGCTTTATCTGCAGGCCAGAATTCTCATTCACTGCTAGGAGCCTTTCTCCTGCGCAGAGCCTCCTGGGAACGCTTTATGGGCGGGATGCGAGGAAAAGGAGGAGGGTGTGTGCTGCGCGACGGAAAGCAGGATGACATGCGACTCCTCGTTTTTACCGTTGATTTGCATAATTTCTACGTTTTCGCTTGGGCGTAGGATCAGAGGAAAACAGGACGAGTGTTCGCAGACTAATGTGAAACCTACGGCCATAACAGGACTACCTATTGAAGGGTTTTTCTGCAGAAACGCCCATCACTGATGTCAAGAACAGACGAAACCACAGCAATCTTAAGTCCACTCATTTTTATTGCAAAAACCAACACATTTGTTAGCATAACCTATCATTACAAAATATCAACCTGACATTCCTACACTACGGTTTCGTCTTCTAAACATACACAAATCTACGTATTTTATGCATATGTCTGCACCTAAAAAAAGAACACTATATTTACTAAAACAAGGATCTAGACACACTTGACACGATGCACTTACGAATGAGTACGAGTCTCGCCATCCATACTCGGAAATTCCGTCTTCACCGTCGGGATTTCTTCAGATTTGTGTTGGCGTTTAGAAACAAGAATACAGCTAATGAAAGTTATCAAGCCCCTTTCTCTCTTCAGAGCCCAAATTATAAGCAACGCTCCTTAGCATTGATTTAAATTACGTTTAACTTTCAGGAACTTAAGGACTGTTTCCGCCAGGATTTTGCAGCTGAAAGATGTGGACGTGTTTTTAAATTTTCGAGTTGTATTACCGGTAAACTGCGTTTGGCAACTGAATTTTAATTTGGTGCTCTAAAGAGAACAAGGGTTAAGGGTTATCTTGATTGCAATAAAAATGCCACGCTATTTTGTAATAATCAGTTACATAGTTAGGAATTCAAGTTTAGTTTACTGCAAGCAAAAGCTTGTTGCTGGAAAATATGAAAACAAACCCACAAACAGACAAACGAACAAACAACAACAACAAATAAACTTTTAATTGTAAACGATAAAGGTTTGATTTGTTATGGTTTTTTCAAGAAAAAAGGGCTATTCAGCTTTTCACTATTTTCACCATAACAGTTTCATCTATGGCGCTAATTTATGTGAAAATGTTTCGGCACATTTACCCCTATTCTTCTCAAAATAAAACTAATCAATACTTTGATGTTCCCTCAGACACTCTAATAACACACACGTACAAACACACCACGCTAGCCCCTAGACCAACTATTCATATCGCCTTCTTTTGTCTAAAAGTAAATTGGCTTTACTTTTAGTTGTTCTAACTTAAGCATATCTCGTTTTCCTTTGGTAAATCAGATATTTTCCTGCAGTTTGGTTTACAACACGCAGTTGGTTTAAGATTATTTCAACGAATACCTCGAGTATTTTAGTTAAATTGCAAAATTAACCTTCCAGGTTTCTGTTTGGATCCGATTTGGAAGTGATACAAAAGTACAAACTTTGACTTAGTTCGCCGCCTACGAAAAGTTTCAAGTATTAAATGTTTGACTTATTATTATTACTGAAGCAACGCATCGCAGAGCTTGCGAAACCAGCCGGTGCTGTCGACTGTGTGATACGATGAGCGAGACGATGCTTACACACAACGCTCGTCACAAAAACACAGCGTACGGAATAGAATATGAAGGAGTATGAACGCTGATTGATCTGCATTACATGTTACGTATTTAGTAAAACTGGTCTTTATAATTTCTTAGAACGCTTTTTATAATTACGATCCATGCTCTTATTATTTATACCTATGCATTTTATATAATTTAAGATTTTCCACACATAACTTGTATAGTATCTCCAAAAGTACATAGTACTTACCATAAAGCACAAGAACGTCTGAGAGAACGCGCTTAGGATTCTGAATGGAGCAAACACCAATTAAGCCTAAGTCACTGTTTTATTCCTCAAACTAACAAGACTATGTACATAAATATGAACCTCTCCCCCCCACCCCACCCCTCACCCCAAACTCAACCTCTCCCCCCCACCCCGCCAAGAGAGTTGAACCACGAGTCGTGAAATCCCGTTCTTTGTTGATGAAACGCTCAAGTGTGACCTTCAAAGGAGAGCTGTTGAGCAGCACTCTGTTGTGGTGCTGTACAAAGGAGTGCAAGTCACTCTGTTTGTGTATGAAATCCTGCAGTGTCCATTGTCTTGGAAGCTATCGACTTTCTTATGGCGCTGCTAAAGTGTTCAGAAAATTTGACATGTTTGATTTGTCCTCTGGAATTTGTCTAGGATAGAGGGTTTATATACGAAGTAAGTGTCAATTGTCACAGAGCAAACAAATTGATCAACATTCCATGGTTTAAGTCACTGAAAACTCGTTTCACGGAAAGCGGAAAAAAATTCCACGGCCACCTGTAAAGCCCTGAGTCGATCAAATTCACAGCTTAAGCATTCGTTTCACCACAGATTAAGGGTAACTCTCCATCTAAAACGAAGTTTAAACGTGTAGCAACTATTGCAACAGGAATTACGAAAAACAGCAATTTAAGCAACAAAACCTAACGAAATCACCAATTTTATAAAACTATAACGTAAACCAATTGTCCCTTAGTTTACGCCTCTAACGTTACTAATAGTAGTTGAGTTATCGTCGATATTAAACTAAAAATAATAATTAATATTGTCATTATGAATAAGGTATATACAAACGTTACGCGAAATTCACGGTTTTTCTGTTGTGTTCAATTCTGGCTCTAATGACATCTGTGGAGAGATCTGGAAACAACACAGAGGTTTGTTTTGAGCTTAGTTCTCCACACCCTTAAAACCTCCAAACAAATTCAAGCAAAACAAACGTTCGTTGTTTTCAAAAAGCGTGACAGCTACATGGCGTTACACACTATCGTTTCCGTTTCTCTTGTTTCTCTCGTACTTAAGAAGTTGTCCCATGAAGTTTAAGTTAGGTGAAATCACCGGCCTCAAGTCCTTGACAAATTTGTACGCGTCACCCAGGCACAGTCCCTGTTGCTTCATAACATACGCCACCGTCACCGTCGCCGAGCGTGACACACCGGCGTGACAATGCACAAGAGCACAGCTTCCACGTTCACGGGCTTCGTCTGCGAAAGAGAGACATCACAACTGTTAAATTCCACGTCGTAATACTCGACTGTAAATCATCATACTATCAAACGGTATTTGTTGCAGTTTTAAGATGCATCACGTGTCTTTGAAAGACAAGAGAACACAGTAATTACTTGTCAAAGTAACGCAACTGCCTTGCACTGTTCCTGTGAGATTTTGGCAGCATTTCTGGCAATGACTGTGGCCTTTTATTTGTTTCCTCACAACCTGTCCACATTTAACACTTCCCTTGAATCTTCAGCTCCTCTTCGTCCGCCAAAGGCGTACACTTCAAACTCAGATCCAGCGTGGAACCTGTGCACATCACTGCACTGGGTAGTCTGTGGCACAGTTCCACTGGACAAGGCGTCACAGGCATCCCAAACATAGAGGCGCCATGACACCAAAACTGTGAGACAGGAATTTCCGTGAATCATTCCTCAACTGAAGAACACATAAAAACACAGTTTTCATCCGGAAACTGACAGAATTAGTCACGTGTCCTTCTAAGGAGGCCAGGTTACACAATCCCTGCCTCGCATTTCAAGGTCTGGGTTGTTCACCATTCACATGAACGTGAACATCCTTCGGTTCGTGATCTTTCGTTTGGAAGGCATCGGAAAAACGTGGGTCGCCAGGCGTTTTTCACGTTTTCCCTTCCTATATAGCCTGCGCGCAGAAATGGAAGACGTCTGCGCGCAGGCTACGTCCTAAAATGCCATGATGTAAATGGTGTACATCCCTAGATAAGATTCCACTGTTTAGTACAATAAATGCAATTATTGTCGATCTACAAGGGAATAAGCTGAATCTCTAGTCACTCATTTTTTATTAGTGGTGCTGAGTTTTTTAACACTCACCAATAAACTGAATTGCTTCGTCAAAGTGTTGTCCAATATCCTCTTGATTCGAGTCGTTTATTTTTATCTGCTTGTAATGCAAGTCCGGACGCTGACTGAAGAAGTTCGGGCATCGCGGCGTCAGGTTAAGGATGTACTTGATTGACAACCTGTCAATCAAAGCTTCATCGGCGGCACCTTCTTCGTTGCCAAGATACAAATAAGGTAAGATCGCGGTGACAGGCGTGCCTTGAGGGCGCCCTGGGTATGAGTCACATGTCGTTGGGGATGGTGGGAAGTCTGTGACGTCACAGATAGTCACCGGCGCGTTTTCACATAAATTTTGGTAGTCTCTGCAAAACTCCTTCAGTCCGCCTGTTAAGGAAAACATAAATAACCGAGTTGAGGTTTATTACAACGTTTTACAGGCCTACTTACTGAGAAATAGGGTGCGATATCGCGCGGAACTTCTACATTTCATCGTGTGTCCTTCCGGGAAAATGTTGCGCACCGAAGTACCAGGAATGGACAGAGGCTCTGACTTATTTGCACACAATCTTGCATCTCGTGTGTCCGAGCCGTCGAAGAAAACGACTTTTTAACGAAACGAAGAGATCAAGTTTGAAAACACCAATCCTTACAACTGACAAAACGGAACCTGCCTTTATACTAAATGGGAATAGCGCGAAAACAATTACAACGGCATTGCGATAAACTTCGACAATTGAGTGTCAACTGTTTTTTAAGACAGCGGGTACCAACCAAAACAACCGGAAGTTGAGTGACTAAGCGGATCGAAACCGGAAGAGCGCTTGCATCCCTGTTTAGTTTAAAACAAACCCTCTTTTCCTTAACTCTCCAAAAGTGCGCCATACAAAGTAAAAATTGCCATCCAAAGCGACACATCGATGCACACAACAAACATTTCCAAGCTGACGATCGGTTATTTCGAGTAAAACGTAGCTGCCAATCCAACTGGAAGAGACCAAACAACAGAGGTTTAGAAAACGACGAGTACAGTGAAGTTGCGGGAAACAAAATCAAATTGAGTTCGCTGGCCATCACACGAAGAACAAAACTATCGCTTGATGTAGCTTTTTGCAGCGACAACGCTGCAGTGTATGGATCGCCAACTAGGAAAGACAACTATTGAGTTTGAACACTACCACCTGTAATCAAACACAAGTGCACTGTTTGTCAAGCACCACAGTTAATACAAAGTGCATCGTTACCCGTTAGCCGAGAGCGCCGTCGCTGCAGAAGCCCGCTCCGCGTTTCACAACACCGCGCGGTCATATTTCGCTTTCGTCTTGCAGCTGTTGGACTTTCAATTCGCCGACCATAGTTTCAGATTACACTCGACAACATACGTAAAGGGCAAAACGCCATTAGGTCATTGAAAAGCAAGAGACACAGGTATTACTTAATTATGACTTAACAATTACAGACTCTGTAGGTTGACTAATTATTTTCCGGCGTTACGCACTGATGCTTTGCAACCAAAACACCTGCTTCTTGTGACCTTTTTCAATTGTCTGCCGGGTTTTTGCTAGAAGCCCACGTTATTGATTTGCAAATATCGTAGTAAGTAGAAAGGAAACCAGATGACATTTTACGCACATAAAAAAACTTCTGACAATTGAAGGAATGGAGACCGGGAATCGTTGTCACTGACAAAAGAAGCCATTTGAGTGCTCGCCGAACCCTTACAATCAAGTCACCCACGCAAAACTACAAGCTTTTAAAAGAGCAGAATTTAGAGCTTCCGTTTTTATGCTCTTAAGAAGAAATTTCTCCAAGTGTGACCGCTAAACTTCAAGGACACCAGCAACCCATGAAGAGGTTTCAATCATCTTGACCTCGCTGTCGACCTCACGGTAAAAACCCAGTTACAAAGTCTTGCTACAACACTGAAACATCAGCAAAATCCCGTTATTTATAGACCTTGAACGCAACGTTTTCTATGACTGGAGGTTAGCTGACCGAAGGAACAATGCGCTGTTATAGGACTTCAATGGCGTACTGCTTGACAAGTTAAAGAAAAATTCTCTGTTTCTCGGGGCAACTTGTCGTAACCAAAGTGATCATAAACTATTTTGTTTACACAAATTTAGGAGGAAAGAACAAAACAAAACAGTTATTTACCGAGAAAACCAAGACTAAATTGACGCAGTGATTTCCTAACACTGACTTAACAACAATTCCAAACCGTTAAAAAGCAGAGAAATGTTTGACAAGCGTAACATCAAACTCAAGGAATTCAAAAATTAACCCTAACTTCGAAACTGTATTTGTTATACAAAACATTACCTTTGTATCTGGAGCTAAAGGTTGATCTTTGGTTTCTTCGCCCCACACATGAAATTAGACAGCTCAAAAGTCATTTTCAAACACTTCACGCAGTACCAAACTACTTTGTCAACGCTCGTCATTGAAGCTTCGTTATAAAGCTGTAAACATTTGCCCGATTACCCTTGCCTTTACAAAGACAAATCATAAAATGCTAAGAAAATGACACACAGTTGGAGGACAAACTTCTCCCAGTAACAAAAGCTACCCTTGTGACCATTCGCTGTTGAAACTCCGTTATAAAACTGTGAACACTTGACCAATAACCCTTGTCTTAACACAGGCAAATCACAAAACGTTAAGCAACTGACACACAGTTGGAAGGCAGGCAGAGCTGTGAACCTTATTAATATGCTCTGGTATGGGTTGGCTGACCTTTCTTTACAGTCTGTTTTAGCACCTTGCTTTCATAAAGGAAAACTTGATTTCTTTATACATAAAATAAAACAGAATGCTCCTCAAGCTGTTACCTCTAAATAGTTCCATTTCAATGGTCACACTTAAATATTTTTATCCACTGGAGTAAGAGTTAAAGCAAACTTGTACTGAGTAATTTGCAACCACTTTATCAGAGACCTTTCTTCTCGAAAATCATTTACTCTGATAAAATGAAAAAGAATTAATTCTATGTGTACTAAAATCGCAACAAGCCACGAAATTAATACAATTACCATTGTAACAGGCAATTATGATAACATCAACCAGTTCTTCAAATCCCACAGAAAATTTGACAGACAAAAAACTTTTAGCTAACAAAATGGTGATTTTAAGCTCTCTTTGTATCTAGAACAAATATAAGTGGTAATATAAAATGAAACTAAACATGAATCTGTTTACACAACAAAAAATCTGCGAGGTTAGAATGACATGTATGTAACTCTACTAAAGGCACGAAATTGCACGATGCACGAATATGACCATCTTCATGCACATTCTAATGTCCTTACAGACTGTACTCACCATAAGGCTTTTTCAATGGCAAATTCAAAGGTGCAAGGGACAAAACTCTACACGGCATCACAGCAAGTCAGGTCTAATCCTGGCTACAGCTATCAAGTTACTGAACCCGACTGCTGCTGTTCACAACACAACTGAACCAGATAAACTCACTGTGCAAGCATAGCAAATATCAGAAAAGTGAGGTCAATGCTGTAATGTCTTTCCATTCAGTGGGCTGTAGTGACCGGGAACGACATGAGCACTGATCTACAACCAACTAGGCATGACATGAGAATTGTTGACCGACTGGGCTTCATCCGGGTCCATGGAGAATAATAATCAGATTTCACTTATCTTCACAACTGGACTAAATAAGTTGCTTTTAGAAACAAACTCTAAGAGAGGTATAAGATCCATAAACTTTGACATTTACATGTAATAACTTTCAATTGGATGCAGTCAATTTCTGGGTCACTTACAATAGAAGAATTAATTAAACAAATTAACTGACCCTTCAACTAATTACATGATCCTAACAACATTCACTGAGGAAACACCAGTTAATTATAAATCTGAGCAAAAGCTAAGTCACAAATTAGTCTATTAACACAATAAATTAAAAACATATATTCATGTCTAAATGACAGGGGAGACTGATATTACAAATTTTCACTAAGAAAGTCATGCTGTTGTAATAGAAAACATCTCAAGTGAATGTTATTTTTGACAGCTTCTGACCTATTTAGTCACCTAAATCTACCCAAGCTTACAGTTCATTAACCATGTTGCTCCTAAAGAAATATTTTCCGGATCAGTTCCCCCATACTTCACTTTTTCTGAATTCATATGGGTAAGAAGATGAAGTTTCTCTAAAGTTCCAGTGTTGTTCCATAACTGAATTAAAAGGGGCACTATCGATGTCATTTTTCTACTTTTTGGTGAAAACTTTATTTAATTTATATCTCAGTACCACACTCATACATGAATTGCTTCTAGATCTCAGGAGGTATATCTATATCAAAGATCTACAAGAGTAAATCTATTGAAAAACTCTAAGGGGTTAGCAGTTTCTATTAGGAATGTAGACTTACTGGTAAATAAAAATAAAAGTAATCTAGCAAACTTTCATAGGAAGACTGAGCCACAATCAGTTTTTTTATGGTTTTACCAAAGATGCAAGGGAACAACTTGAAGAAGTCAGCCTTAAATTTTCAAGTCAGAATCCTTCTTCTTCCACGCCATCTAAGCCAAACACACTTACTGACAGTTTCTGTCCACAATTTTTAACAAAACTGTCATGAGTGGACCACTGTTTTTAGATTCCATTGATGGAATTGGTATTTTGGATTTCCAAAACGATACTAAAAACACATTACCTGTCCTTTTAAACAGTGTTAGACAAACAATAACTTTTATTGCAGGGTAGTTCTTCTATCTATTCCTATAAAATGTAATCACAGTTTTGTTTATTAAATAAACCCTTTTCTGTATTTTTCACACTCTGTTAGAGTTTTTTCTCATATTATTTTCCCTGTGTATTCTGTACACGTTGTATGTTTATATATAAGTCAGTGAAATGTAAAAAAAAAAAAAAAAAAAAAAAAAAAAAAATGCCTTTTTTTTGTTAATTTTTCCCATTTTTTTTTTAATTTTACCATTTTTAAATAAAGGAAGTTTTTTAATTTTTTTTTTTTTAAGAGGGGTA
>Ga0126336_10001108_pt1 | contig 13252 bp, 10 predicted proteins | sample SidCmetagenome_FD_92530 | JGI IMG/M metagenome (GOLD analysis project Ga0126336, IMG submission 92530) | Coral microbial communities from El Islote,Puerto Morelos, Mexico - Siderastrea C C metagenome | ecosystem: Host-associated > Invertebrates > Cnidaria > Coral | place: El Islote,Puerto...
GGTGGGTGGGGGGGGGGGGGGGGGGGGGGGGGGGGGGGGGGGGGGGAGGGGGGGGGGCTTTGACGAAAATGGAAGTCTAGAAAAAAAAATTTTTAGCCAGCAAAATTTCATTAGCGGAATCGAATAATTTTTTTTTTTTTTTTTTTTTGCAAAACTTGACTCAGCTACAGAAGCTATCACGTAAATGTTGCTACATTCCTGTTTGATGTTGCCTTTCAGTTGGAATTAACAGTTGTAACCTGTGAAATCCAGTCGTTTTGAGATGATTAATCTCGTAGAAACCGATCTTTTAACTGAAATTACAAAAGTTGAATCCCTTCGGAATCTTCCTAACACGCAAAACTGTTATCCCAGACCGGAAAGCTCCCACGCCCACCCCCTTTCCCCCTTTCCCCCGTTCCCCTCCCCCCCGAAAAAAGGCACACCAAATCACCGATTTTCAAACAAAATCCCGGTCCATGATAATCGACTATTTCATGCCCAGAAACAATATTTTTAGTTCTCTTTTCGCTGGTTCTGCCTTTGGTCAGTAAACTGATTTTACACTGTTAGGAAACGTACTTTGCCACTGGGTAGTGACGACGAAACTCGGAAAGTTTATGGCAATTAGATGTCGAAACTAAAATTCAGTAGGTAAGAGCGAAACGATGCGAAATGCAAATGAACATGGGGTGTTTGATCTTCAGTACTTTCAGACCATCTGTATCATGTTTTGCGATCAAAAATTCAATTTCAGTGTTCCAGTTCCAGTCTAATCGCGTAGGTCATGGTTGAATATCATTTCCGATGGTTCGCAGTTCTATCTGGGTCGCCGACCGAGTTTAATCTGGATGTAAACTTAGCTAGCCGAAAATTTGAAAACCGAAACACTATCTAGATATTTACATCGCTGTCGGCCAGTTTTCCAGTGATTGAACGCGGGCAAAATAGTGGCTGTTAGCTGAAATTTTGGATCATGCTGCACGAAACGATAATATGCAACAGCTTCTGTCATTGGCTTGTTCCTGTTTGACGCACGCACTGCACGCAACCGTAAAATAGTACAGCTTCTGTTATTGGCTTCTTTAAAGAAACAATGTTCCTTCCACCTGCTCTTACTCTTCACTTACTGTTGCGGTCATTTGACGTTTTGACGTCATAGCATTTAAAGTTTGTCGAACCATAACAGGCATAACACGGAACGATGATATCATGCAAGTGACATGTAAAAATCGCTTTGTATTTAATTTTTCATGGAAAGCTCACAGTGGGAGGCCATCTTAAACACAGTAGCTCCCGCTGGCGAAAAAGAGTTAAAAGATTATGGAGAGTAAACTTCGTGCAAATTATATGAAAGGCCTAACGGTGAAAGGGCGACACAGCTTTTCAGTACCGCGCGTAATAAGAGCAACATAATCGCTCATATGATTGGCTAAAGCTAGTTTCGTTTTGATAAGCAGCTCATTAGCGAGAACAATGTTTCTTCTGATGCTGAAAGAAACTGATGTCATTGCATTCAATACGAAGTGTGTAGAACCTTACCTTAGCTAGAATATCATGCAAAATCAAATATCGTGTTTAAATAACGTTTTTACCCTAGAAAATCTTAGGGGAGAGATTTTTGAGAATAATTCTGCAGCGACGTCTTAAAAGATTCGCGTTTAAAAGCCCTGGAAAAGAAATTTTGTGCCAATTTTATGTAAACAAACAATTGAAATAATATCACGAGGTTTCGTGCAGGCGACGTACGGAAACAATTTTTCACTTCGGTCCTTCAACTGCACTCACAAGAGAGCTCATTTGTCCACAATTCAATTTTTTTAAAGGGTGGCAAATGGCTTACGGGTGACGCACGATTAGATTAAAAATCACTGAGTGACACGTGAAAGTAACTTCTAAAAAGGAATTTGGTGAGTTTAGAAATGAATGTAACACGTGAATTGTCTTTCGGTATGTACTTGACGCGTGAATTTGGTAAAATGTGAGTGAAACGAGATCACGACGCCCTTTTTGCTACCCTTGAGGAAAATATTACAGCACCACATGAAAGTCCTGCTCAATAGCTTTCATTTGTGTGGCCACTTCTTAGCATCGTAAAGAGCATCACGGAAACGCAGTGCTCATACAATAGCTGTCATGTTCACATCAGTACAGACTCGAAAGTTAGTACCACCTTGTACAGCATCATAAACAGCACCAATTAAAAGTATTGCTCAGTAGCTTTCATTTGAATGATCACACTTCAGGATTTCACCCAAAACTTCAAAAGTTAGGGCCAACATCATAATAACTAGCACTGCAGGAAAGTACTGCTCAGTAGCTTTCATTCGAATGGCAGTATTTCATCCACAGACTCAAAAGCTTGAACAACATTACATCACCAGGGAACGAAAGTTTTGTTTAATTCAATTTTTACACCGTAAATATGCTGCAATTGTGTCGTATTGATAGGTCTAGAAATTAGGAATAGAATTTATCGAAAAAGAAAGTTGAAAACTTAGGCTCTAAAGGTATCGTGTTTTTTTTGTTTTTGTTTGTTTTTTGCGGAAGAGGAAGAGAGTTCGAGTGTTTTGTTTTTCAGGTGGATTCCGTGATGGCAATGCCGAATTCGTGCTAGAGGGACAAAAAATAAGTTTTGTTTTGACGAAGAGTGGACTGAAAAAAAATCATTTCCTCTGAAGATGTCGTTTACGGATCGTTTAGTTTAGTTAACTGTTCGCTTTTTTATCCACTTATGTCCAAAGCTAATACTTAAGACAGAAGTGTTTAAAGTTTTTCCTTTAACCACGAAAACATTTCACTGCAATGTCACGACATTTAAAATATAGCTAAAATTTCCTCATGGGTTCCAGTTTAAATTGGTTATATCCATTTTCTGGAGTTGTCCACGAGTTCAAGCTGAATTCATGCTAGATAGCCAAATAAATTGTATTTCACGTACAGTTTGTTGAAAGAGGCAATTTTCTCTCGAGAGGTTGACGAATTTCCGCCTATTCGCCACCCATGTTTGCTCTCTAAATTCACTTTAGACGAACATACATTACAAATCTTCTCCCAGGTGTTTTGTCCTTTCTTTCGAGAAAAAATTGATCGGCGACTTCGTAAAATTCAGAGAAACTATGCCATTAACCAATGCTACTGCCTGACATAAATCTGACCGAACGTTTCATAAAAACTTCGATAATAACTGTATGCAAGTTTTCACTGGAAATTATAGTCTTTCTGTTGTTTGTTTCTGTCTTTCACTGGAAAGGTGAGGCCAAAATGAATGAAAAATTGAACCCAACAATGGTTTGTTTTGACGTGCAAAAAAAATTGACGGGGACAATTTGCCGCTAGTAGATTGCTTTGATTTGTTAATTATTGGCGCTTTTTTAACCACTTCAATTCACCTCACGGATTTGAGTGATAAAGGAGTGTAAAAACAGCAGTTTTCATCCTTTCCTCGCGAAAACATGGAGCCCTTAAATACCAAGAAATTTTAATATCACCAGACGGTTTATTTACGTTAAGAAACAAACGCGTTGAAAGACTATCTTACACGAAGGTTTTGTCGTTCGTGATCACCGATTTACTCGCAAAATTTTAAAGAGATACCGTAATTAAGAGCTGAAAAATTACACTGCAAAAATAAACCAGTCACATGACTTAATCGAGTAACTATTTATTTGCACGCGCAGCAACTTGAGACAATCCCTTTTCAGTGATCGAATTTACCTTGAAGGCGGGATTCTTAACAAACTGCAAAGTTAAAGATGGTAGGTGTTTTCTTTATTCAGTTCTGAAACTTGTTTTCATGAAGGGGGTTTGTATAGTACTTTCTGAAGTAGAGAACAAGAAAAGTTGACAAAATCTGTAATATTTTCCATTGAAAAAAAAAAAAAAGAAAAACTATTATTGCATGAAAAATACCTGCGCTGTAGCTTTCATTTGGTTGCAATTTATTTCCATCACTGAAACTTAAAAGTAAGAACCTCTTGCATATACGGCACGTTAAACAGTATAACAGGAAACGACGCCTACACAAGCTTAGAAAGTTTTGCTCAGTATCTTCTCCCCCCTATCTTTCGTTCTATACTTTCACACTTAAGATTTTGTCCGGCATAAATTCAAAACGGTTTACACCACCATACAACATCATAAACAGCACCATAGTGGCGTCTATTCAATGATTCAGGTCAAACTTTAGGATTTCATCCACAGGCTCAAAAGTTAGAACCACGTTGTAACGCATAATAAACAGCGGCTTTCAGGAAAGTAGCTTTCGTTTGAGTGGTTACAATTTAGGATTTTTTCATCCACACGTAAAAGAAGGTTGCTTCCAGCAGCGGAAAGGTTAAAACTCTTTCGCATTAGATAGCATTTTGGGGTAATTTCGGACTGGTGACCAAGCTTTGAAACATCGCCTGACATAAGTGAAATGAAATGGCAACGAACCGAAAGACAGCTAGCTATGGAACTGTGACAAGGAGAGACATATAAGCAAGGTCACTGGACGAAATTCTGACAGGAACGAGCTACCTGCCCAAAACTGGGAAATAACAAGTTTTGAATTTCAGACAGAGGGATTGCATGCAACCCTCAATATCAGGATTGGCTTTAGCGTCTTAAGTCGGTAGCCTCATCCAGGGTTCATCTTTGTTCAAACACGGCCCCCAGATCAAAGTCAAAACCTGGTCAAGAGGCAAAATAAGCCGCTCTACACTGTCTTTTGTTTTCTAAAATACATACCGGATACTGATAGCTTGAACCCTTGGAGGAATAGAAAAAAAAACAGTTCGAGTTCAAAATATGGAATAGAATATAGATGATTGTTGAACCTGATTGTTTTATATCTACAACTGGCTGACATCTATTGCCTTATCGCCGATTACTTTCTCATCTGCTCTTGCCGATTTTTATTCAGTGAATAATATCAATGGCGATACTAAGTTACTGTGTTGTTCCTTAACGCGTTTATTGTTACTGCTGTACGAAAACAGAACTAGTTCTCACAGAATTTTCACTAGATTCAAATTGAAACGACGAGTTGTGAATCTACCAGCATCATTGACATTATTGAAAGTCGTATCACGCGCTTTACGTTAACCTTGATCAGTAAAATAACATTGTCAACTGAAAGCGATTTCCAACGATGAAAACCTCTGGCAGGGAATACCTGCTCATCAAACCGGTTGAAAGGTTTGTAGACAAAGCTAAAGGGATTAGAAAGAACCAAACCAAAAAAGCTTCGAGGGTGCATCGGTTGCGAAACAGTTTAGTTCAATGTCCTCGCCTCATGAATATCTTTTGTTTGCGGTTGGGTCCCATGCCTTAGCGAAAGAACATGTTTATTCGCACGAAAACTGAATCAAAAACGTGACTGTTGGTCGTCGGAAGACACAAAGCGTGTTTATATTTGAAAAAATTTGCAACCATTAATTATATTAAATTCAACAATTTCACCCCACCTTCACGTACACTTTTATTAGTTTCAGTTATTCTGGATTTTCTTCGCGCTGTTCAATCGTTTCTGTATTTTCGTGACTTCAACAAAGAAAAAAGCCCTTAACAAGCGAAATCAGTGAAAACTGGTGATGTTTTCCTGTTTATCTTCCGTTAATTTTAGAATCGATCTACGTTAGTTTTATTTGGAACGAGCATGCGTACTTGCTGTGCCCATATCCTTAGTATGTTCTTTGCGGCTTGTTTGTGGACGTTTTCGCCCTGTTTTACTAGTCATGTGCGAACCTTTCTATCAATTCAGTTAAAACGCACACAGTACTGAGGGCATTGCTTTCTTTCTTTATTTTTGTGACTAAGCGAGAGAGAATCCCGAAGTAAAATAAAATTGTCATGATATTTCTAACGTAATTCCAGTTATCGTCAAAACACTTTCGAACACTTTGTTTGTTGCCTCAGTTGAGGTAATATGTGAATACTTTTATCGGGTGGCGTTTGCTTAATTATTAAGTAATTTAACAATTTTCACTGAGCTTTGAACTCCCTTTCCTAGCTCTGTTTGCTTGTCGAAATTTCCTAGTCATTACAGAGGACGTGTTCCAGAGCATAAGTGTGACAATTTTTCAAGTTACCACTTGTCAGAAAAAAAACAAAAAAAAAAAAACAAAAAAAACTACACCACAGGAAAGTACTGCTCAGTAGCTGCCATTTGAATGGTCACACTCAGTAGGATTTCATCCATTAAGAATCGAAAGCTGAAACCCTACAGTTGAAAAAGTAAGCAGCACCATAGACAGAACTGCTCAGTAATTTTGGGGGTAATTAAAAAGTAGAACCATCACGTACAGTAGCTTTCATTTGAATGGTCGTAATCTAGGATTTCATTTGCGGGCTCAAAAAGTTAAAACCAGCGCAGGAAACAGCATCACCGGAAAATACTGCTCAGTAGTTTTCATTTGAATGGTCACACTTTAGGATTTCATCCACGGACTCAAAAGTTAGAACCACCTTGTACAGCGTAATAAACCGTACCATACGAAAGTATTGCTCAGTAGCTTTCATTTGAATGGTCACACTTGAGCATTTCATCTGCAGCATTACTGATAAGAATTAAGAACAGCACCACAGTAAAGATTAAGGACTTTTCAAAAGCTGTCATTTTAATGCTGTCCACGTGACTGTGTAAATCACGTCTCACTGAGATGGGCCAGAAATTTCGTTGTCGGCTCAAATGTGATCTAGAAAGTCAGTTTTGACTTAGAGCTGAAAATATGAATAAACAAAATATGTTAGCTGAGACCCTGAACTGAACGTTTTGGTTGAATGTGCTTGCCAAAAAGTTGTCAAAGGCATTTTTTCGAAGTGACTTAGCGTGATTGCATGAACTTCTTATCATGATACAGAGCCCCAATTATCAACACACGCGTGCACCAATTTTGCCTGTAAAGCTAATAAACTGCAATCCATTTGTTTTCTGACCAAAATGCAACAAGTGACACAGCAGGACGCCTATTCGAACCATCTCATGGCATTTTTCACGAAAAGGCACCATCAGAATTTCGAAACAGAAAGAAGTACTAAGAGTTTTGTCTGTCCTAAAACATGTTGCTTTAGGTTGTCAGTATGGTGTTCCTTGAATATTGAAACTTTTTTCTGCTGTTTGCACCAAGGGTATGACTTTGAAAACAAGCATTTTTTAAGATCAGCCTCTGAGTTTGGCAAATGTCACAAACTGAACGTACCCGGTACGTTCAGTTTGGACATCCGGTGGATCTGGGCTTAACGTGACAAAATACCTATTTTCTCAATGCTTGGATAAGTAATTTTACTTTCTCTTTACTGACCTTTATCCCTTTATCTGAAGTATATTTTGATTTATGTCAGCTTATCGAAAGATTTTTAAAATTTAGGTTAAAAAAAAATAACTGAACTGAAAATACCAAACGCAATGGGGAAACAGCCAATTTAAAAGGTTGACTGTAAGCTGCTTTAAGAAATTTTCTAGGATCAGCAAAATACTTAGTACGTTAAAATCGACTGCTTTTTATGAAAATTACGGCAGGGAAAGTTTAAGTATTTAAAACCGGATTAGGACAAGACAACGCCCTCGGCCAAAAAGAAAAAAAATGGAAGGTCCGGCTGAAAGGACTTTGTTACTCTGGTTTAAGGTTCATTTCTGTAGTTTGCAATTGTAAAAGGACCTCAAACCAAAAACGCGAGGTTTTTCAAGGAGCGATGGGTCGGCCTTGAAACACTCCTTCTTGAAGTGACACTTAAGACACACCACTTCTTGAAGAAACAATCTTCCGAGATTTTGCGGCTTTGGTGCATTATAAATATTTCACAGTACTCTCACAGACCGGACTTCTGCTCGTGCTAGAGTTTAGTTTGAATGCATTTAGAACTAAAAAAATTGCCGCACATGTCACCCTGCTAATACAACAGGGTAGATTCAACAAAGCTTTTTTGTTTTCAATTGAGTTGCAAGTTTACATCTCACCTTTCGGCTTCTGTCACTGATGAATCAAATGATCCTTTTGTCCAGAAACAACGTGAGATTACAATCTACATCAGTTCTCAGCAAAATATCGCAGAAAAAAGCTTTTTACTCGATGAAAAAGTAAATTACTCTCTGAAAAACAACCCCTCTTGCAATATTGGATCATTTGCCAGTCGGAAAAGAGCTTGTTTCATTGTCTTCAAGTGCTTTACGATCTTGCCCTAACTTGTCTTCGTTGTAATTCAATGTTGTTTTTGTCTCGGTTCGTTGATCTATCGGACAACAAAAGAAATCAAGTAATAAACCGGATAAAACATCCCAACAAAGCCTTTAGATAGACAGGAAAAGGCTATTGTTGATTTCCGTCGGGGTATGTAGTGGGCGGAATCGGAGGTGTGTAAAAACACTTGTCATGTGACAAACAACCTTTTTCATAGCAAGGGTTTTGACCTGCAGCTTGAAGAAAGAAAACCGACAAGGCAAATTGCCAACTTTGAAATCGTCTTGAAAACAAAAATGTTTTGGAAAACGTATTTACGAAGGTGGAAAAATTACGCTAACAAATCACAATTCGATGGACCGTAGGTTTTGCCACTAATCAACAAGTGGGTAGCGGTTAACTTATTTCCTGCCATTAGAGTTGGCTCATAGCTATTTTAATCTGCTTTATGGCCCGTATCCAGCATTCAGAGTACGCCATATTGTAGTCAACTTTCAACAAGTTTTGACTAATTCTCCAAATCTGAGCTTAGCTCTGCATATTTCTGCTGACATGGCAGAACGTATCTTAAAGACGCATAAATAAATGCTATTTTCTTACTGTTGACTAACTTCTCGAGCCATGGAGCTTCGAATGAATCGAATCAAAGCCAACAAAAATCTAATAATGGCCAATATCACTGTTCAAAACAACATGGTACGTACTTTAAAGTCTGTGATATTGAATTTATTTCCTTTGTAATTTTGTTTTGGCTATTTAATTTTTCTTTGTAAAAGTCAAGATGGAAACCCGCATTAATACAAGGACAAATGATCTAAAATGTAAACATTTTGTCACTCTTAAGAACAATCAACAATATTACTGAAAACAGCTAGCGAAAACAACATGGTACGCAGGTGAATCTGTGATATTGAACTTATTACCTTCGAACTTCGTGTTTTGGTTCAGTTATTTTTTGGCAAAAATAAAGTTCGGAAATGTCTAATTCAAGCGCAGGTGATGTTATATCTAAACTTTTGCTACACTTTTCACTGTGTGAAAGGCAATCGCGATATTAAAAAGCAAGGTCACTTGTTTCCAACAGAGATGTAAATACAGTACCTCGAATCGAGGTCACGTTCGCAACGTTTATGGAAGCACGTATGATTAAAAGGTGAATACGTGAGCCCGAACACGAAAACAAAATTTCGCCCTGAAAAACAACGACAAAGGGCGCTTTGAAAAGGGCTTTAGAAAAGAAAAGAGTAAAACAATCTTCCTCATTGATTTTGATTCTTTTTGATGAAGCGAAAAAACTGAAAAGACTGTCTAAAGAGCGTACCAATTAGCACAATTAATCTAGGTTACGAAACGGGGTAGGGCGAGAAAACAAACTAGCATTGTATTCGGATCGACGAATCAGGCGCGAGATCAATCTTTTAATTATCTTCTCACATTTTGTGTTTTGTTTCTCGCAAGTATCACGAGTTTTCTTTGTTTAATAAGTTGAGCAGAATAACAAAGCGCCCCTTTTTAGAGTTTTCCCTTTGTCTCGATTTTTCAGGAATATTCGAGGTCATTTTTCTATTGTCATTAAAAAAATGATTAACAAGACCTCGCCTGTAACCGTCATCTGGGCTCAAGGGCTTGATGTCAATAACATCAATAGTGCTTTGTTAAATTAGCCAATTAGAAGGCGAGACTAAACCCGAACGTGCGAGGCGTGATATTGCATTGATTACCTTTCATCTGTAGCGTGACGTCACAGCGCTTGTCAAATCGCATAAAAACTCTCGGAGGAAACAAATCTTCGTGCTTTCTTGTGTGCACGGTGTGATAGAAGGTTTTGCGCAAGCAGGGACGGTAACAAGCAAGCTGATTTTAAGCAAAATGTGCAAAGGAAACACATCGATCTCTAGACTGAGCCTGGTAAGTAGTTGTTTTCAATTTTCTCTTTCAAGTTTAAATCTCTTTCACTTAATTTCAAGTTGCATTTCAAGCGAATCGTGTCGAACGCGTAATGTAGATTTCGATTCGAGTTGTTTGCGTCAAAGCCGTAGCAGTTGTTCGAACTTAAATTCTAAGTCCGACAGTGACAAAATTTTGCCTTCGAAGAGTTTGTAAAATTCCTCAATCCGCGAGCAAATTTAAGACAAGGATGGATTTCGTGTTGCAGCTACAAAGCTGCAGCGCTAGCAATGATGAAAAGGCTTCGAAAGCGCTTTGTTAGCATTTTCGATTGACCAAAGAATTACTGCGCTTGCATTTTACTTCAAAGTTTTGCGCACTTGGCTGTTTGGGTTTCCAAAATTTCTTGCGACCACGGTTTCTCTTGTTCGATTGTGCAATTGGAAGGTACAGAAACGTGAGCGGTTCGTTTCGTGTAATTCGGCACGGAGGTAATTGACCAGTCGATTTCGGACAAGTGATGGACATATGTGTTATTTGAGAGATTTGCCTATCCTGCTGAGAGAGATCTGTTGGATAAAAGGATCTTGTTCTTAAAAAATATATTTATCCAAGTTGGGTGTCGAGTTGCAGCAAAAGATCTTTTCTCACCCCCGAGTCCGCCTTTCCATTTCTGTTCTTCGCGAAGCGAGGTCTCGGGATTCACGCGAATATCACAAAGTTTTGTGGCTCAATGTCTCGAACTTCGCTTGTCTACCGATTTGTTGTGTATCAGCTGAAAGTCTTCTGTCTTATGATCACTCTGGATTTTTTTCTCTGCAATAGTCATCGCTTTGCTTCAATTTTATAGGTACGGTGAAAAAAAATTTGACCGCAGTGGACGTGACCGATATTCCTGCAAATACTAAATTATTAACACCAGAAATGCAGTGTTTGTCAAAGCTAAGGCCATAAACAAGTCGGTGTTAAAATCGCAAGGAATTTTTCTTGTGTTTCTCTCGTGATCTTCATCATCTGCGGGAAATTGAAAGATTTATTTTTGGCTGGCTGTGCTAAGCATCTTTTCGCGCATGCAAAAATCTCGTGACTGTCTCTTGTCAGTTTCATGATGCAATGTTTCCAGTAGCTTACAGTTTTCATGGGCATATAAATACGTTTTGATTGTTGCTTATTCAGTGTTGTTCTTCTTTCTTGCAGAGCTGGGATTCTTCGCCCCAGAACTTCAGAGCTCCAAACAGCATGAAGATTGTATTGTTCGCGGACTTTGCTTCTAGCAATCATGGTCTTAACCAGGCTCAATATATTCTAAAGCAGCTCTGCAACGAGGGTCATCAAATAACGCTTTTCGGTAAGTTTAAATCTTTTCACCTTTTTGCTGAAGATCAATAATCAGTGCTTTATTTTTGCTCTCAATTTATGAGCTTCAGAGGGAAAACCCCCAGCGGAAAAAGAATTTGATGAAAGTTGGCTCTCATCCAATCCTCTCGACAAACAAAATTTTCTTTGGTAATCAAATACGAATCCTCGCCATGTTTTTTTGAACAACACACTTTGTCAAGAATAGGGAACAAAGATCGGTCAAGTCCAAGCGATGAAAATTCTTAATGTTGAGAAAATGTCCTAATAGTATTCTTTGTAATGTCTTTAAATAACATTTAAAGAATAACTTGTTTGTCAGTTTCATTACACAAAAGATTGATTTGCAATTTAAATTGGCGGTCTACAAAAGATATCTCGTATTTTACCTGCACAGATGGAAAGTTTGCATGTTCGATTTCATCGAGCGTGTTGTTCTCCAGTCTTGCATTTTTTTGACATTTCTGAAATGGACCTGGTTCGTTGCCCGATGCGGCAGCTGTTACGAATTCTCCTATTTGATTGAAGCCGAACTGTCAACAAATACGATATTGCAAAATCGTTTTCACAAGATATACAGAAATATGACCGCCCGTTTTGAAAGTCGCTGTTTGTGCTTTTTTCCTGTAGCGAAATTTTGTTTTCCTCGATTTGCAAATTGGTTTTCGTCCTAAGCTTATTTTTGAAATATCTGTTTAATATTTATCTCCTGCCACGTATTGCTCAGAACCGGAAATGTACTTGAGCTCTTTCAGTAAAATTACTGAGCATTTGATTTCCGGTAACAATATCGCGTGATCCCTAATGGTCACGTGAATGTGATATATATTGTTATATTGTTCATTTCTAATTCTGTCCTCGATTGTTTTTCTTATTCTAACCTCAATTTTTTCATGTTTCTTTGTAGAATGTGCCAATGTTAGTGTGCCTTTACTGATGTATGAAGACACGCAAGCTTGCCTTTGCCAAGTATTTGAGGAATCTCTTAAGGTACTGGAACGAAAAGTCAAAGAAGCTGACGCTTTTCTACTGGTAACTGACAAGACTGGATTTGAGATTCCCCCTTCACTTGTAACTGTCAAACACTACTTCAAGGGGAACAACTTCACTTGGAGGCCGTATGGAGTTCAGTGCGTTCTTCTTGGCGGTTCTGTACACAGTCGCAAAGTTGCCATGAGACTACGAGTGCTTCTAGAAGGCTCAGACTACCCGTACATGACTGGCGTCCTCCCGCGGAGGTGTTCTTGGACAGAAATGTATGCAGTGGACCCAAGTCTTGAAACACCAGGACCTTGTGTGCTGTGAGTTGAGATTGCAAAGCGATCTCGGACTTGATCTCAGTCAGACTGTGAATTTCCACTTGTACTTGTTCATTGGTTATACATAAGCCTAAGCTAAAGCTTGCTTTATCAGAATTTTTCACAAGTTTTGTAGTTGTAAGCTGAAAGGTTAGGCAATTTCCTCGTTTGCTTTAAAAAGTAATCGTCGCCTCCTCGCTTTGTTCCTGTTATCCATAACATTCATTGAATGAAAAAAATCACAAAAAAAACATGTAAAAAGAGTAGAGTTTCAAGTTTTGGGTATTGTATATAGTATTTGATGGTTTAAATTATGCCAAATTGGCGTGTATTATACAGAGAGTTTTATTGAACGATGTAAATAAAAGGATTAGATTTTCTATTGAGACTAGTTTGTGGCTGAGAGATGGGTGAGGTTAGGAGATGAGTGGGTGGGAAGTGGAGGAAGGTGGTTGAAATGTGAGAAAAGAAAAATGACCACTGATGTTCGAAAATAGAAAACATAACTGGATTGGAATGTTTTCCTGTGAATCATCTGGGACAAAAATTGTATTTCTTGACAATGTTGGA
>Ga0126336_10001109_pt1 | contig 13251 bp, 4 predicted proteins | sample SidCmetagenome_FD_92530 | JGI IMG/M metagenome (GOLD analysis project Ga0126336, IMG submission 92530) | Coral microbial communities from El Islote,Puerto Morelos, Mexico - Siderastrea C C metagenome | ecosystem: Host-associated > Invertebrates > Cnidaria > Coral | place: El Islote,Puerto...
AGACTTATAACATCTACTGACGATTCACAGTTCACTTGACTCTGATGATGACTTCCGCTCAGGTTGTCGAAACGTCAGTCAATGTCACCTCAAACAGTCCTTCTCAGGGCTACACTCACCCGGGCGATCACAATTTACCGAATCATGATATGACTCCTGGGTTCAAACCATTTACAGTGTTGAAACAACAGTTTCTAAAAGTTTACCTCCCTTATTTCTACTGTATTTAAAAAAACAAAACACCCCCCCCCCTTTCATTGATTTTGAAAATTTTACCCCCCCACTCTAAACACCGGCCCCCCCTTAGGCATAAATAACGAACAGTCCCTTAGTACAATTAATGTTGATTGGTTGAGTGAACTCCTTTTAGTTCCATGGACATCTGAATGTTGCGTTTCTCAGTGTGATTTTGCTTGCTTTGTTGTAGTTGTTATCCAGTCGTCTGGAGGACTTAGTAAAGATGAAATTGAAAACATGGTCAGAGAAGCAGAGAAATATGCTGACAGTGACAGACAGCGAAAAGTAAGAAACGGTGTTTTGCTTTTGTCTGTATTCACTCCTAGATAAAACTTTTGTCACAATTTTTTTCTAACTTTGGAGTCTGTGGATGATATTTATCACTTCAATGAAAAGTACCGAGCAGTACTTTCAGTGTTCAATTTTTCGGAGATTTTATACTTTGTAGTTTTTTCCCCTGAAGTGAAGTTGCTTCCTTTGTTGTTAGGATTTAACAGAGGCAGTGAACCAGGCAGAGGGAATTATTCACGACACAGAAACAAAGATGGAGGAGTTCAAAGACCAACTACCAAGCGATGAGGTAAGCCAAACATTACTTCACAATCACCTGCACTACAAACAGACGCAATCACAAAAATTAATAATAGCATTATTTTCACCCCAAAATGCGACGTTCCTTTCCTCATAGAATGCGTGACAGGCCAAAAAATAGTTGTAGTAATAATTATTTTGTGTGATTATTACTCAGAATAAGTGTTAAAATAACGATTTAGTCACCTCGACATTTGCACGTGTACGTTGGCCATTATTGCCTTAGTGTGAGCTATTACAAAAATAGAAATGAAAAAGATGAAATGCAAGAACAAAATGATAATGGGAGTTGTGATAGCGCTAATAAAATGAAACGTTCACCTTGTTTTTTGTTGTTGTTGTTTTATGACAGACTAACCAACTTAAAGAAGAAATTAGCAAAGTGCGTGAAGTGTTGGCAAGAAAAGACAGTGAAACAGCAGAGTCCATTCGGCAAGCATACAGTGAGCTGCAACAGAAATCACTCAAGCTGTTTGAAATGGCTTACAAGAAGGTACAGTTACAACAGGGTCCATGTTTAGTATGTCTGTTACCTTGTGATACTGAACTTGCAAGTGTCCTCTGTATCCTGGGAGTTGCATAACCACAAGCTTCAGCTGATTCTGTCCTCGTGCACTGCAAACAGAGAAAGAAACGAAGACTAAACAATAGACTGTGCAGAAACTACTGTACCTGAAAAACAAAAAACAAAAACATAAACATATAGTGTCAGTTCCCTCGTGTAACGTTACCTGAGTATAGTGTCCTATAGTTAGTCAAGGTGTTGGTGTTTGGTGAGACGTAAAGCTGTGACAAATCAATAAGGGGGGGGGGGGGAAGGTCTGGGTCGCCCATGCCTTTTATGTTTTTACCGCTTGGTTATTGTGACTCTTCGTTCTTTTTAACCATCATGCGAAAGTTGATGTACGTGTTAATGTACCACCATCTGCTTATAAAGTATAATTTCTAATTTTTTTCTATAACTTATGATTTATTACAACAAGATTTGGTTACAATACAAATTTGTGGTTCCACCCGCAAATTAGCTTGGGCTATTCGTCTGTATTCGAGGCGGGTGGAAGGTGTCGTAACAAAAATAACAAAGAACAAAAAAATAACTACAACTATACATACGATAGAAACGGACTGAACGTACAATTTGCTGATTGGTATCCCCCTTCCGCACATGTTTCGAAGACCACCCATCTCAAATATTGGACATTCAACCGGTTACAACCTAGAAGACCAAGAGAACTTAGTAATACGATGAAGGGCTAGTTTCGGATTTGTCAGCTTTGTGGTTATTTTCCAGCCTCAGCGTGATAATAACACGTGTCATACTTTCTTAGGTACTGGGTTTTTCACAGATGCTAAACTCTTTCTTTCCTTGTAATTTTTAGATGGCGTCTGAGCGGGAGGGAGGAGCCACCTCGTCTTCAAGTAGCGAGCAAGCGGGCAGCACTGAAGAGGATACTAAGAAGAAAGAAGAAAACTAAATTATTCGACTTGCTCGCCACGGTCACAGCCCTACAAGAATCATGACATCTTTATCAAGAAAAGAAAATACTGGTTTGTTTTAATAATGGATTCTTGCATGGCTGCGGAGCTTCGGGCATTTGTATACAACACCACGAAAACCAAGAGAATTCGTCGCAGTTTTTAAGTGTTGCGAAAGGAACAGTGACAATATTTGCCGATAATGTCTTGTTTTGTAAACACTTGTTGAAAATAGGGGGATAGGAAAGAGGATCAGTTTAAACATGATAATTTCTTCTCATCCCCCTTCTCGCCCACTAACAGTAAGTGCAGTTTTCATGTACCCAGTGAAACACTCACAACTGCCAAAATTTGTTTTGGTATTTTTTTAATGAAGGCAGAATGTTAAGTGCGCTTGTATCAGTGTGTGAATTTTACAAAGTGTTGAAAAACACTTGCCTTATTACTACAGTATGAGCTAAAGAGAACCACTCGTGGACGAGTAGCCACGAGAAAACTCAATGTGTGGCACCGATTTCCTCTTGCGGACTCGTGTTTCGCTTTTCTAGAGTTAGTTTTTCGCTGTGGAGTGCACGAAGAGTGCTTGCGCGGAAAATCGACGCGGGATACCAACTTTCGCAGCTTCTGTTTGGATTGCTGCGAAGAAAACGTACTTCGTTTGTCGGTAAGACGGCCGATTTTGTTTTGTTTTTCCTTTGTCGTTTTGTATGTTTGTTTCTTCACCTCAACTACACCTATGAAATGCTCAAGTATCTGAAACGAGCGCATTTTCTTAAATGTAATTTTATTTGATTGCCTAAAAGAAGAAAGAAGGCGGTTGTGCATTTTGAATAGCAAACCTTGATGCCTTTCATTTATATGGGTTTGTTGTCCCAGTCTTTAGCATTGATGGCTACTGCTGTTAATAATGTACTTTTGTAACGCGAGAGAAAACCCTTTTTAGTTCCACGGTCTATAAATAAAGAAATATGTAATAGAAAGCAGGGTCGTGTTCTTTGGAAGCTACTTCCCACCCCCTCTTGGACGCAGGAGCAGATAATTGGATAAAGATTTAAGAGATATTCAACTCGTGACTTTCAGAGGAACAAGATCGTTAAGAAAAAGCTTTCCACGCGAAGAAAAAAGGCCTTCGCCTGCACCAATTTCGCTCCCTACCCTCGCTAAAAAGAGGAAAAAAGAAAAACGGGCGAATTTATTGCGTAGAGAGCATTCTTGTATGCTTAAGGATTGCGGCTTCTCTAACAGTAATGCGTTGAAAGTCAAATCATGACTGCTTCCGCGAAAACTGTAAATGGAGGTTGTTTCTCAACGAAGCCGATTTCACATTCGTCTGGGTTCCAGCGTTTGTCGAGGACACAAAAGACACGTATCCAAGCTAGGGATGTGTAGAGGCAGAGAGAAAATCAGTGAAACATCTCTTTTAATTAAAGCAAAGTCTTTGTAAACTAGCAGATTTTGTGGATATATTTGCTCTAGCGACGCACTTGTGTGATTATCCCAAGAATGTACGTGGCGCTTGAAATTTCGCGCAAATATGAGCTACTCAAATGGCCTGAAAACAGCTTTGTTAAAATGGTCACAAGGGTAAGCTGGCGATCACAGTGAACCCTACGGTCAGGCTCGAGTGGAAAGAAAGAAAAAGAAAACCTCTGACCACGAAGGAGCTAGGAGTGAACCCCAACTTTGGTGTAGACAGCAAAAACATGACCTACACCCAATTCTAGACAAGAGGGGTCAGACTAAAATGGCCCCTATAGCGTGACAAGCGTGAGGCACACGAAGCGTGACCTATTAGCTGCTTTTACGCAGCCTGAGGCTTCTTGAAATGTTATCAGATGACAGCATTTCCGGGAAGTCTTTCAGTTCGGTACCTGCGGTTTCTCTTTGGAAGCAACTGGTTACTTGCAAAATGTTGAGAGGAACTTTCAGTCTTTTCAGACTCTACTTCTTGTGGCTTTTGATCGTTGAAGGTAAGCGTTTGCTGCAAACCGTGAGTATAATCAGTATATATCTCGGAGAAGAATTGAGGACCGTCATAATCGTTATCATGTTCAACATCAGGAATAGCTGCCTTTCTCTCTCTGCATAACAACCAATATTCCACTATTTGTGCCTACCCTGGCCTACACCATTGAATACGTCTGTAGAAGTGTGAAATTAAAATCGATTGCGCTGTTCGGACTTTGCTTTACTTCAAGCACGATTTGTGTTTCAAAGTGACGTGAATAATTCTAAATGAATTTTTATTAATATGGTGGGATTCAACATAACTGACTGTAGCCGTAAAAAGTCGAAGATCCGAGTTGGCCAACACAAGTATTGAGTAAGGCTTGTGCTATAAAACTCGTGTATAAACTGCAGCAGTGGGCGGCTGTACACAAGCTAACCAACTGAAGTGAATAGAAGCGATGGTTGTAATCACATGAAAATTAGAAGTAAAACGAATTTTAATGAAGAAGTTTGCTACATGATTTTTGTGGAAAGTATGCTGTGAAGAGAAGATAGGCCCAAACACCAAACTAAAATCGTGAACAAATAACTTCAAATACAAGTAGTCAAGGACGACTTGCTATGGCGTGACGTCGATTTCAAGTGCCATTAATTTGAGGTTCAGGCTTGGTGCCCGTGCTAGGGCTCTAAAGGGGGCTTGGTTTAAACGTTTTTCTTTTTCTGGGCATCGAGAAGAGAAACTGTTTCTTTTCTTGTCCATTTGCGTGTAAATTCAGAGCCTAAGGCCAGAGTATATTTTGGGTCCTATACGGACTTCCGCCCATGCTCGGGATACTTACTGTGTATCCTGCCATAGCTGATCGATTTATCGCATTGGCGCCGACAAAAAGTTGTGTTTCACGTTAGTTCTCGTGCCCGCCGAGCTTCGTGCGAGAGCATCAAGTCTGAACGGGACCCGAGTGATATATAAAAGGTTTGTCACAATATCGATTTTTAAACCATAGTGGTTCTGCCAATTTTTCAGGATGTGTCACCGAGGGAAAGAACTTGTATATTTCTCGTGTGTCGGGTAACGACAGCTGGTCATGCGATCAATCGAACCCCTGTCAAACCATTTGGCGGGCAGTCACGTTAGCGTCACGTGGGGATCACATTTACTTGGACGGCAATAACACAGACAAGCACCCCTACACCTGTAAATCAACGGGAACGTCAGAGCATCCGGGAATTTACGTCAATAAGAGTCTGTCTCTGATAGGATATGGCCGTCCCATGCCTCAGATACGATGCTCTAAAGGAACTAGTTTGGCGTTTATTGGCTCCGAGAATGCCGAGCCAATGACTGTAACTTTATTGGGATTATTCGTGAATGCCAGTTTTGTATTTGTGAAAGATTCTTCCGCTGGGATCGATGGCTGCAATTTTGAAAGCAGCCAACAAGGGGTTCAGTTTGTAATAGACAAGAAGATGGTTTCGAGCATTCAGATTGTAAATTCGGCCTTCTCTAGAAACAGGGAGTGTATCTCAGTTCTCGTCAACAGTACAAAGGACCCATCACAGAGTATCCAAGCTAAGTTCGAGCTAACAAATTCCTTTTTTGATGGCAATGTCTTGTCAGATGAAGGAACATGCATCTCGTTTACTGAGTCACCCTACACTAACCAGCCTGTAAGCTTTGATATCACCCTAGAGAATGTAATTTTCTCCCGCAACAAGTTCAGCTCAGGTGGTCTTGTTTTCTTGGAGCAGGGGAATGGTAACCTGACTATTTACTTTCAGAACGTAACATTTACTGACAACAGTGCATCGTTAGGCCGAGGGGTTTTGACGGGAATCGATGACAGTGAATGTATCATTCGAAGCACCACTTTAAATATTTTCATAAACGAAGGCAATTTCTCAAGTCAATATGCTCGATCATTCAATATCAGGGCATCAAATGTTTCAACACAGATCTACAATTCCCGTTTCTCTGGCCACAGAGTCGAAGGAAATGGCGGAGTCATATCCCTGAGAGGAACTGATCTTTGCAAATTCAACGTGTATAATTCATCGTTTGTTAACACGACTGCTGCTCAAGGTGGGGCGATCAACATCGAATGCGCCAAGGTTTATAGTATCAGCTTTGAAGACAACAACTTTAGTGTCAACACGGCTGTGTTTGGAGGAGGGGGTGCAGTGTATATAAACATGTTTGGTGAATACGCTATAAACGACGAAAGTTCGGGCATAGACAATAGTGGTCAAAATGGGCCCCATCTTCAAATTAATTTTGTAAGATGTCACTTCATCAACGTTCACTGCGGCCTTGTCTACACGAGTTCTGGAGGTGCTGTGTCCATCAATGGCCTAAAGGTATTGGTGAAACTGCGTCATACGGCGTTTACTAACTGTGCTTCTTCTTGGACTGGGGGAGGCGTTTCAATAGGAATGGGTTCAACGTCAGTGCAAAGAAGGTCTACTGGCAATGGCGATGTGGATCTGCTTTTGATTGTTGAAAGTTCAAATTTTACAGAGTGCAAATCGTCTATGGGTGGATCGTTATTCGTTAGAAGTGATACTGAGATGCAGATTGTTATTAACAATAGCCGGTTTATAAACAATTCCGTGGATCAGAAGGGTGGGGCCTTTGCCCTTGAATCTTTAAGTACAGAAACTGGACTTTTGAGGAGAAACATTAGTCAAATCACTGTAGAATGCTCAACGTTCAGAAACAACCGTGCATTTGAGGGTGGTGCCATACTTCTATACTCAGATAATCCAAGTATTGTTATCTTTCAACAAGTCCTCATGGAATCTAATAGAGCCGTAGATGCCGGTTGGGGAGGCGTTGCCGCAATCTACCACCTTTCGGGTGTGAAAATACGGAAGTCTCGATTTCTAAACAACTACGCTGGTGGAGGTGGTGGCGTGTTCTACATAGTTGATCTACACAGTCTTGAAGTTTTGGATTCTCTTTTCGATAGCAATTCGGCTTGGGGTATCTCGGGAGGAGCATTTGGTATTGAACCTGAATCCTTGTCCTTAACGTTCACGAGCCGACTGGCTGAAAGACCGGCGGAAAACCCGCCTGGATCAGGTTCGCAATCATTTTCTGTAGTTAACTCAACATTCAATAATTGTTCAGCTGGACAAATTGGTGGTGCTATATATTTGAAACACGAAGGAAATTTAAGTCTTACTTTTAAAATATCTCGTTTCACGAGAAATCAAGAGTTATCTTTTGGAGGTGGAGGAGCACTGTATCTTTGGTTGGCATCGGACATTCAAAGAGATCCAGGATGTGTTCAGACGTCTTTTAATCCAGGCATTCAAAATACTAGCAGTGTTAAAGAAGGCCCCTCTTGGGATTACAAAAGTCATCTCTTCATTGAGGAAACCACTTTTGAGAAGAACGCTGCAGGTCTTGGTGGTGCCGTATATGTAATAAACGGAAAAGCAACATTTCAGAATTGTTCTTTTGTCGACAATTTTGCGAGAATAGAAGGTGGGCATATATACACAGATGGTGGATCTGCAAGTCTGATAATAAAAGGGAGTCTTTTTAAACAAACCGTGAAGGACCTACCGTTGCTAAGACCGTTCCTCGGCTATAGCTTCTCCAAGTCTTCTTTCATTCATGCAGAATATTCAGGAGCACTACGCTTATATAATACCACAATGAACGCTACACCCTATGGCAGCACCGGCCCTCTTATTCTAGTAAGAAACGGTAGACTGAATGTGGAACACAATAAATTAACAAGATTTTATTGTCCCATCGGAAGTCAAATGAAAATTGAGAATTTTACCGATCAAATCATAACTCAAGTAAACAACAAATCGTGCACAATTAAAGTCAGCACTGTTGAATTGAGCTGCTCCGCATGCGCAGGAGACTCCTACAGTCTGCAGCGTGGTAGTCTTTTGGGATTCCAGGCAACCTTATTTCAATGTCTTCCATGCCCGTTTGGATCAAACTGCTCTCAAAATATACTTTCCAAACCCAACTTTTGGGGTTTTAAAGAGGAAGTAAATCCACCAACGCTCAAGTTCACCCTTTGTCCTCTGGGTTACTGCAGGTCTCCTAAGGAAACAGATTTTCCTGAATACAATAGATGTCAGGGTAACCGTTCCGGACAAATGTGTGGACACTGTGGTGAGTCCTACACGGAGACACTTTTCTCTTCAAACTGCAGACCATCGCATCAGTGCAGAGATTACTGGTTTTGGCCTGTGGCCTTTGTTTATGTATCAATCATGGCACTGTACTTCACGTTCAGGCCTCCTATTCTGCCCTGGGTCAAGCGTCAAATCCTCTGGTTTAAAGACCATGAACCAACAAATCAGGACAATAGCTTTGACAGTGGGTATCTTAAGATTCTCTTCTACTTCTATCAGGCTGCAAACCTTCTCCTCATCTCCAACTCACCACAGCATATTTTAAAAACTAAATTTGTTGAGCCTTTGGTCGGACTGTTCAACTTCCAACAAAGATTTTCTCCTAGTGGGTTGATTTGTCCATTTCCTGGTCTCACTGTGGTGACTAAGCAGCTATTTTCTGCATCCCACATGATTGGCACGTGTCTTATGATAGGCATCTTTTATGGTTTACATTGGGGAGTTCAGAAGTTTCGACGTAAAAGAGTCCCATCCGTTGGTCTCTATGTTGGCGGCTTGTTACAAACCTTGTTGCTAGGATACACAACTCTTGCCTCCTTCAGCTTTACCCTATTACGCTGTGTTCCCATTGGTTCAGAAAAGCGCTTGTTTTACGATGGGAATGTTTTGTGTTTTCAGTGGTGGCAAAAGATTTTGATAGCTTTTATCTCCGTGTTCTTCGTACCTTTTGTATTTGTCTTGTTATGGGGTCCTTTTAAGTTGTACAACGGGACTATCGCTGTAGGAAAGTTTTGCCTGGCCTGTTGTTTTCCGTTGCCATATTTACTTTACTGGACATACCTTTACCTGTTTAGTGGAACAAGAAATTCAGCCAGCGATCGCGAAGTCTCGTCCCCCAGCCAGGTGTCAAGGAATTCTGTGGAAGTGGTTCTATACGACTCTTTTAAGAGACCTGGAGTTGGTGCAAAACTCTCTTTGAGCTGGGAAAGTGTTATGATCGGACGTCGGCTGATTCTTATCGTGTTGAAAACTTTTGTGAGTGATCCCTTGCCTCGTCTTCTGATAATGAGCTTCCTGTGTTTTTTGTTTCTTGTTCATCACACATTGACACAGCCGTTTCGAGATAACATTGCTAACATGGTGGAAACCATTTCTTTGCTGTTTATTGGGCTCTTGGGAATGTTAAACGTGTTTTTTGCTTCTTTCCTTTCGTTAGCTGTTCCATTAAATGATCATTTTAGCTTTTGGTGGAACGCCTGTCAAGCAGTGGAAATTGCCATTCTTTGTTGTTTACCTGGTGTTTTTAGCCTCATTCTTGTCACTGCTGTTTTCTCGCAGGTATGCCGGCTGACCGTTGTGGTTTATCGATTTCTTTGTCACTTGTTTCGGGTTTGTATCGGGTGGTGCTGCGACAGAAAACAGGACCACGAGACAAGACCACTGTTGGCTTCAGCAAGCTGACAGGTGAACTCTGTTTGTCTGCTTTTCAATACCACAACCGAGAGCTTCATTTGCTCAAATTGCTTTTATAATTTAGGTAGTTTTAGAACGTTTTCATAGAGGCTGCCAGTTATTCTGAACACTTCACAAGATGGTGGTAAAATTCTAGTTAAAAGAAATCATTGTACGCGACTTCAAAACCATATTCATGCTTAAACAGTTACAGTAGCGTCAATTTTTGTGATAACATGAAAATAAGGTTAATTGGGATAGGTTTGCTTTTTCTAAGCTCATTGTCTTGAGTGACCAAGTTACGCGCCCGTGGGGAGTTACATTCAAAATGACGAACGTCTATAGCCATTTTCTTTTTCTCTAATGGAGAATTTCAGGTGGGAAGACTTTGGGAAACTTGAGTTATGTGAAACCGCGCGTAAACTCGTCTTGGTTTTTAATCAATATGCATCTGACACTTCAGAGAAACATAACATTTTCTGAGATAGCAGCTGACTAAGAGGTGCAAGCTCGATTTGCAGTAAAATACAGCGTTTGAGAGACACTAGCTTCGTTTTGAGTTAGACAATTGGTGGAGAAAATTTGCGCTCAAGCTGAGGGGGGGATAGGAGCGGCAGGAGGATCTGAACTTTTCACTTCCCTGCCGCCAGTACCCTTTGTTACCTGTTTCCACCTTTTCCTCAAGTGCCATCTATAAACCTTTTCAGGCCTAGGTATCTGACGCCATCTTGACTAGGTGGCAAGAAAGGCTAAACTGACAGGAATTTCCGTCGTTGTCTAGCTCTGTAACTCCCCTCATAATTGACGGACTTTCGAAATTGAAAATTGTTTTTATTGGCAGTTTCTTTCATTTACCGGAGTGTTTAGAAACTAGAGCATGCATGAAAGAAGCGACCAAGTTTTATAGCAAACTGTCATTCAAAATTTCCTACTGCCGCTTGTAACTTTCTAGGTGATTTAGTATTCAGTTTTAATTTGAGCATAGTTACAGAGGTTCAAAGCCAGCCAAAACCCTTCGCAAATTATTTTAATTTTAACCGTTTTGCCCCTTACCCTGGAAGATGACGTCGGAAACCGTACGGGTGAAATGTTGATTGGGGGAAATTATTCGTACTGTAAAAATGACACATTTAAATTCAGACTCCTTTCAACAGTTGAGCTGTCATCTTCAGCTTATTAGTGGCATTATTGAAAGTTGTATCTATATTACTAACACTTATAAATTTAAACTGTAGCATAGTCCTGCGTTATCAGAAAAGGACTGACTGTGTAAGGCATCGCGCCTCTTTTTCATCTCAACTACACGTGTATGGAAATCTTCCAGTGTCTGAAACAAGTGCGTTTCATTAGATTGCGCGTTTATTTGAACAGATTTTTTAATGGATGAGATGCTGGTGCGCTTTGAATAGAAGGCCAGAGTACGTTTCGTTTGCCTGGAGTGGTTGTCTTTAACCCTAGCATTGATGACGCTGTTCCGGTACAATATATACTTTTGTAAAGCGAGATATAACTTTATTTTACACTCTATGAATAAAGAAATGTGTACCTAAGTAGAAAAACTCATATTAATTCTACTCAAGTTTACAGCCATATTCTCATCCCGGGATAAACGGGGACAAATATACAGTTGGGGCAGGATGAAGAAATAACGAGCGAAACGAGTACGAGCGTAGAGTGAAATGTCATCCATCTCTTCGCCCTCACACCCTGTTAGTAGGGCGTAGGAAAGAGCCACGGTTGCAGTCTGCGTGGTCTAGTGCAACATAGCCTACGCGTACCCGTACCCTCCTAAGTGCGACACTGCATACTGAGTAATCAGCTAGTCAACAAAAGACAAGCTAAACTTGTTGGCTTAGGTTCAGTGATGGTTTCAAGCGTGAGTTGCACTTTGCGCGCAAGCTTAGGTGGCATCCTCGCGCGTATTTACTTTCTTTGTAGACCCATTCCAAGCCGTTGCTCTGGACCTTTTTCTTTCTCTTAGTTCAAATCGAAATGTCTAGCACGTTTTCCAGGCCGAGAAGGCGGGCACTAATCTCTACCCAGTCTCTAAAAGTTATTCTTACCTCCTAAGCCGACTGGCCGGCCCTGGAGACGAGAGCGAGACCAGTGGGCAAAACATAGACTACGATCTGTCTCTTTCTTGAATAAGGGACCTTTCATTTTTTATGGGGTAGGGGGGGCTGGTGGGATTTGATGGGTGGTTCCTGTAATATATAATGCCCCCCTCCTCTACATTAGAACTTTTTACCTGCCCCCCCTTGTAGTTCTTAATATTTGGGATGACCCCCCCCCCCAAAGAAAAAATGATAAAGTAAATCTATTATAGCTTATCAAGCTAAAACTAAAGTCAAGTCAATTTCAACAAACATTGTAGTTTAAAATCAGTCCTGCAGGAGTAGTAAATGTTTTTATTGACAAGTACTAAAGATAATTTTCTGGTAGGCTTTCCAGGAATATCTTCCCCTGGAAAATTTTGAAAATCTAGAGACGCTCTAATGTAATTTGGTGCGTTCTGAAGTACATAAACAGACAATAATGCTGGTTTTAGGCATTAGGTTGGACACTGTTATTAGTTGTTCAGTCGTTTAAGAATAGACCAGCAGAGGCCCAGAAAGAGTTGACATTCCCCTGGCTGTATTTTGTAACGAAATAGTTGGTGGGGTAGAGTTGCCGTGGCAGCCTGAAGTAGGGGTGTCCGGGGGCATGCTGGCTCCCCCGGGAAAATTTGAATTTTCAGAGAACGTTAGAAACGCTATTTTTTGGCATTCTGGCACTGATGTATGCATTATTACAGATGCTGTCATTACCAAACTTAAAGGCAGTTTTTTTTGGTGACCCCCCCCCCTTTACACACCATATTTTTTGCCTGGCTCCCCCTTTGAAGCCATTTTTTTGGCATGCCCCCCCTCAAATCCCACCAGCCCCCCCCCCATAACCTCATAAAAAATGAACGGTCCCTAAGTCATTTTTGTCACTGTGACGTCATTTCACTACAACTGCAATAATTTCTTTTTTAATGCAAGCTAGGACTATCGCTGTTTAAACCTCACTAGGACTACAAAATGTGAACAAGAAAGGAAAAATGAAATGAATTCTGGGAGTTGTAGTAAAATGACGCCTGCATGAAAATGACCTACGTTTAGCCCGAGAAGTTCGAAGTCATCGGGGGAGGATCCACGAGCGGCTTTTTAACCGTTGACCGTGCACAAATAAGACATTTCCTCCCGCGCGAGGGATCTGAGTAAACTCGATGATTGCACATAGCAAAGGCAAAGTGTCCCTACGCCAGGCCTATGACAGACCGAAATGAACCCAGTTTATTATGGCGCGTTTTTACTGTCAAAATTCAACATCACAAATCGAATGTCATCTTTCCAAAATGACCACCATAACTCCAATTCAATCAACAAACCTTTTCTAAATCGAACGGCATTTTCTCGTAAC
>Ga0126336_10001110_pt1 | contig 13245 bp, 9 predicted proteins | sample SidCmetagenome_FD_92530 | JGI IMG/M metagenome (GOLD analysis project Ga0126336, IMG submission 92530) | Coral microbial communities from El Islote,Puerto Morelos, Mexico - Siderastrea C C metagenome | ecosystem: Host-associated > Invertebrates > Cnidaria > Coral | place: El Islote,Puerto...
AGGCGTTAAGGGTTGGGCGGAGCCCAAAGAGGGGGGGAGGGGAAAATGTCGGACTCTCTGCCCCCCATTCCCCCCCCCCCCTCCAACCTCTCGGCAGTCTCACCTGATTGTCTTGCCCTTGTTTGTCCAAACGCGAAATCGCAGCTGGCCAGTCTGGCTGTACACGTGTCCTGGCCCCACGTCCACTGTGACATCGTGGGACTGGTACTGCTTATTACCACGAACGTATGCTAACATCTCGATTTCTTGAAAAATTACACGAAAGTGCAATTAGAAACCCTTATTAGAAAGCTTTTCTTTAAACATTCTTAAAACCAAATCTAATCAAATCAGGTCAGGGCCATCACAACAGGCCAATCAGAACCAGAAGCGAAAACATATCACCGGTACGCAGGGCGGTAAAAAACTTGCAACCAGTGCCAAGCGCACGAAAGCATGCATCGTGGGAGGCAGTGTGGCCGAGTGGTTAGGGCCTGGGTAAGCTAGGAAACATGGTTTTCAGACTTGTTTCCTTAGGTGGTTAAACAGGAAAACATATGTTTCGGAAGCAAAATTTGCGTCTGTGAAGCAAAAATGTTTTAAGAAACACTTCTTTGCTTCCAAGACGCAAAATTTGCTTCCGCAACATATATCTCTTGGGCAAGAAAGTCGCAACATATATTTCACGGTGCTTTAGACGTTGCTGATCCTAGCAGTATGCAGGACGCGTGTCACAAACGAACTCAGTAAATATGACCTCGCTCGCCACGAGTCTCCCAGTAGCTCAGTGGTTAGAGCGCCTGACCGGTGTACGGGAGGACATGGGTTCGATTCCCGTCGGGGACTCAGATTTTTTCTTTGTCCCACGCTCGTGACAATGTGAATATTCCCTCTTTCTTATATATTTCTTGTGCGGCTAAACTGGGAAACATTTGCGTCTGCAGCAATGTTTTCACAACAATGCTTCCTAGTTTAGCCAGGCCCTTAGGGTCTGGACTTCGAGTCCGTAGGACTAGGGTACGACTCCCACTCTGAGCACTTCATGGATTTGTTTCGGCAGCCCCGAGTTAATAAACCTTTCGGTTGCACGTGTAAATAGCCAACTGGTTTGCCTCCCTCCAGTTGGAATTCTTAACCATGTTATGTGTCATTTGCAATATTTGTTTCAGTTGTTTGAGTGGCACGCCTGTAAACTAGCTGGTCTGTCGTAAGGCAGTACTGAGGAAAGCTAAGTGCGCTGACCACTATAATCATCAATTTATTTATTTTTATTTTATTTTATTTTATTTTTATCTGATGCCAAGCGCGGTAAAAAGTGCAACCGATGTCATAGACATGACAGAGACGTAAACTTTATTAAACACGGAGAAACTTCAGTACAAAGCTAATAAAAGAAAACAAACTGCTACCGTATTGTTTCACAAGACTGCCGTGTGGGGATCCGACACTAATAAGATGTACGATCCGGTTTCCTTTTGAAATGGCCGAGAGAGACAGTACCTCAAGCTCTCACTTTTTTTGGCAGGTTATTCCATCAGGGGCCCACTATAACTGAAACTACGTTTTAAATAGTTAAAAAGTACCTTGTGCAAAGCCGTTTACCTAAAGTCTCTCATATTTGAAAGTTCTCCGGGGCAAGTTTGAGCGACATATCACAGTCATTGCTTCTTTCCTCTAGACTTGCAACAAGTCGACCCTCACTTATTTGTCTTAGAGCAAAGCGAGAGAGGGATTTTCGAGCTACAAAGTCGCGAGCGTTCCAACGGGGAAGCCAACATAACATATGGGAGAACAAAAACTGACTGACAAGGGAAAACGAATATTGGAAAGGTCTGTCTTCATTCCGCGACGTTTAGATAAGGTACGGCACTATAGTTTCGAGGAAGGCTCGAGCTCGTATCATAGGGTGATTTCGTCACCCTGCCCGCATGGTTTTGGAGTTTTGCAGTTTGACACTCATTTGACTGTTCAAATAATCTCACACGGGGTGGGAACTTAAGCATACGCGACAACGACGGCTGACGAGAACGTCACAAAACAAAAGGTTTAATTAGCAAAACAATAACTCTGCACGTGCGATACAGATTTTGGTACATTTCTTTGCCGTCCTCTGCAAAACAACAACGTGAAATGACCAAATTCAAAGTTTTATATAGAACGTGAACACATGACAGCGAATTCTCTTTTTTCTACCTGAACTGTATCGCCGTCCTTACAGAGTCAGCTCTCGGATTGTTCGGCTACATTAGACAGATTGAACAAGTTGAAACTATCGCGAAGAAGTTTGAAAAATTTGGAAGTTATTTTTTAGGTGACGTTTTCCTTGGCATTGCCGTCGTGGTTGCTTAAGCTCCCTAATGAGTTTCGACCGAGGGTGCTAACCATCGAAAAGTCCCAATGATGTTGGCGTGATTAACTCTATTGAAAAGAAAAAAGAGAGACAAGAAAATTTATGAAGCATATATAGCAGCTCATGGACTTTTCATGGATCAATCACTGTCGTCTTTTCTGTAAAAGTGAAGCGGATGATTGTGTGTTTTCTAAGGGAAAAGGAAAAAACATCAAGTGCAGTAGTTAGGCGAGATGGATTACGTTTCTAAAGACTAGAAATTTAAATGCTGGTATGATTCCTTCGAATGTTACTTGGTATTCTCTGATGGTCTCGATTTACCAATCCCGAAAAATTAATTTTCATTATTTTTGTTTTAATCATTTCTCAACTATTAGTTAATTTTGACAAATCTTAGTTATTTTTTGTTAATCTGGACTTAATTTTATATCATTGTCGTTTTTTCTTAACTGTCAAGCGCATAAATTAATTAGTATCCGTCCCCTAGAGGCTAGTCGCAGCGCGTTTGCATGAGTGTTTTCAAACAGCTCCTTGTGTTTCCAAATATGGCTGAAGTATTTTATGCATACAACATGCATGTAGAATGTTTTATTGGCCCAGAAGCCGACACAGCGTATATAACATAAAATGTAGAACATGTTGGCAAAGTGTTGGCGACAAATAGAAGTTGTCTCTATTCTCGCCAACAGTTTGCCAACATGTTGTTGTGTCGTTCACATAGACCAATTTGAGTTTGCCAACACGAGTTGGCCAACATTAGTTTGACGTGTGAAGGCCGCTTTAGCACGGAGGCTCCATTTTATAAATCGAATTTTCGGCAAGTAAGCGTTAACTGATTTCAGTGATTTTTGGTGTTCTAAACAAGAATGTTCGCATTTTACAAAACTTTTAGTTTCAGGGCAAACAACGGTCAACGACTAAGAAATACAAGCGTTATTCGAAGACCAGCCTTTTGGGGGAAACACGAAGATTGCCATTAAACAACAATAGATTTTTTCCTAATTAAGCTCAATAAGCTGTAAGACTTCAAGGTTTACTATGAGCAAGTTTCTACGAAATCGGCTGGGTAGAAATTTCTGCACAGTTGATTGTTGCATATTGGCTTCAAAATATTATGTTGATGTAATTGCCTCAGCTGTTGCAAGAATAATGTCAGTAATGCTAAGATCACACATATTTTTTTACAGCTTGTTGCTACCTAAAACTCTGCTGACAAATCGGAAAAGATCAGAAACTCCTAGTAAAATCTACAAGCAATTAAAGAAGAGCATGTTAATAGTGCGTAACTTGTGAATCTGAAGATATTCAAGTTTATTCGACTTATGAAAAACTACCTATTTGTTTTCCCTTATTTCTGAGTATGAGAAATTCTGGTATATATACAAACGACCTCACCTAGTTCCAGCTAGTTCCAGGGTGTAGCCTCGACGAAATCCAAGGACTAGTTGGCTCATCAAGTTGGCTACTTCGCGTCTTCTATTTTATAAAATGGATAAAACCCTCGTGTTCCCGTAAATTATTTAAACTCACCACGTTGTGGTATTTATTTTGCCACTTGGGAATTTCGGTTCATGGAGAAATGAAACGATAATGCGGTTGAGTTTGGTTTTCATGTGTAATTTGTGTTGCGATGATTTGTTCCGACAATGATGAATGGGAAAAACCCGTGATTCCCAAATGGCAAATAAATCCCGCGGGAGTTTGAATAATTAACAGTAACCCGAGGGTCTCAGAGCACTATAACATGAAAGACGTGAAGTAGCCAACTTGACGAGCCAAGTTCGTTGGATTTCGTCGAGGTTACACTTGAATATCTTCATATGCACAAGTTATGCACTACAGTCGACTCTCGTTATTGCGGACACCCTCGGGGGGGAAGATTCAGTGTCCGTAGTAGCGAGAGTCCGTAATAGCGGAGTACGAGAGAAAAAAATTGTTTTGTCTTTAAACGTGTGAAAAAATATGTAAAAGACACATAAGCAATGCAGTGTCGACAATTCCGTACTTCTTTATTGATAATTATGGCCAATTAAAGATGATAAAGTTAGAAAATTAATATGCTGTATTATTACTTCCAAGCTCCTTCGATAACAAGGGATAATAAGAAAGGGGCTCAAAAAACTATTCGAATTCATACGCTGTCATACGGACTCTTTCCCTGTCAGACGTTTATAAAAGCTATTATTCCTGAATGCATGGCCATCATACTTACAAGGACATTTTTGAACCCAAAACTGGCCAGGTACTACCGCTGATGCGAGAACCAGAGAATGCAAAAGACAAGAACGCTGTCGCAATGACGGAAGAAGGACGAATTGTTGGACATATTCCACTTGGTTTGTCGAAATTTGTATCGTGTTTTCTAAGGCGTGAAGGTCACGAAGGTGTTGCAATTATTTGTGGAAAAAGAATTAACCGCGGAGGTGGATTAGGGCTCGAGATCCCAGTGGAATACAAGTTTTTTGGAGGGCCAAGTTACCTGGATAGACTGGACAAACTCATACAGGAGAGCGAAGCAGCGAAGAATTCTCTGAGAGAAGAGGGTGAGGGAACTGTAGAAGAAACCAAAACCGGAAAGAAAAGAAAGAGTAGATCATCGGTTAAGCAAGCCAAAGGAAGCAAATCCTCACGAAAATAAAGTGCTTAAGATGTGTGCCACAGTCCAGGAACTAAACGGAGAACTAAAGTAAGCAGGCTCGACGCAGGCTAGATGCAGGAGGGTCCAGGTGAAACCTTGGAGAACTGACGAACATAACTTTTAATTTTGCAGTTGTATGTTGATAACCACAGTAGAACATTAACTGTTTGAGATAATACAAAAAGTGTTTAATAAAGAGCAATGGTCATGAAAAAAGGCTGTTCGATTCTTGAATGGTCTTTTTATTTATTCCAACTAAGCAAACGTAAAGCTTCCGGCGTGGCTTCACGAACCGGAAAATGACCCGCCCGCAAGCAGGAAATTCTCATGTTGGCACCCGATAGAAGAATGCCTTCTTTATTGTTCTTTATCGAACTGCCGATTTATATTATGTGAGTCAGGATTTTTGACGAACCGCTCTATCAAGTGTCCGCTATAGCGAGAGAAAAAACAAGTGAAATGTCGCGCTGGGGGGCAGGAAAGTGTCCGCATTTTCGTACTAGCGGGAGTCCGTAATAACGGGAGTTTATTTCAGTCATTTCTTTATACGTTTCGCCGGGGGGCTGGCTCTTGTCCGCAATAGCAGGGTGTCCGCAAGGCGAGAGTCAACTGTATCAGCATGCTCTTCTTCATTTGCTTGACATATTAATTAAGTTATTATTATTATTTACTGGGAGTTTCCGATCTTTTCCGCTTTTTCAGCAGTGTTTTAGGTGGTATCAAGCTGTCAAAAAATATTTGCTATCCCAGCATTACGTCAGTGTTCTTGCAACAGCTAAGGCAATTACACAAACATATAGCCTGAGAAAACAGCCGACGTTTCGCGAGGTCGCCACTTGAACCCTCGCAAAACGACGTATGAGTAACGAGCTCAGAAATTCCATACTGATGACGCGTCACTACCCAGATCTAGATAGTGCTTCTGATTGGTTGAAACGCCAGGGAATTTCGTTTCAACCAATCAGAAGCACTACCTAGATCTGGGTGGTGAAACGCCATCAGTATGGAATTTCTGCGCCCGTTACTCAGACGTCGTTTTGCGAGGGCTCAAGTGGCGATCTCGCGAAACGTCGGCTGTTTTCTCAGGCTAACAAACATAATGTTTTGAAGTCAAAATTTATCAGCTATGCAGAAATTTCTACCCAGCCGATTTTGTAGGAACTTGCAAACCTTGAAGTCTTAGAACTTATTGAGCTTAATTAGAAAAAGTCTATTGTTGTTTAATGGAAATATTCGCGTTTTCCTGAAAAGGCCGGTCTTCAAATAGCGCTTGTATCTTTTTTGCATGGTTCAATTCTACCCGGTTACCATCCCCCCGGGCATACCCCCGGGGATTTGCAATTTTGTTCTCACTTGGCAGTCTATTCCCCACCCCTGGGCACGCAGAAAGAGACAATTCCCCATCCCCGGGACTCCTCATCGACCACAAATACGTTGTTTTATGTACAAAACATAGATTACGATATTGATTTCCGTACAATTTTATAGCAAAACCAGACGTTTTGACAATAACTTAAACGCTTTTCTAGAGTTTCATGAACGAAGGACACTACATGTATAATGTAATGAAAATAAGAACACTATATTTGAAAAAGAAAACTGAAGAAAAACCTCTAACCGCACTGGCATACGGCTAGCGAGTAAAGAAATGATCTTCGCCACGTGATTTATTCTAAATCTAGCACATACGCACAAGAGGCCCGTGAACAAATTGATGGCAGCATTTTAAAGGAGTTTTTCTTAGCCTGTTTTCACAAGAATGAACACTGCACTGAGACCTCTGTTTAATATAAAGCCGTGCATCCGTTTTCATATAGAGTCTATTTAAGTCGTCTTAGTATATACATAAATATGCGAAAGAAATATTTCTTTGTTTGTGACGAGCGCCATCCATTCAAGTACGCATCAAACGCACATTCTTTTCACAATTTATAACAAGAGTGCCTTCAAATACAGATTTTAACTTTGAGAGATTATTCTTCTCTAACCAGTCTGCTACAAATTCTAGAGATTCTCCCTGGAAATAGGCAGTCTTCTCCACGCGGTCCGGCGTCAACCGAGAAGTGACATACTTCACAAGAACCTGAACAAGAAAGTTATTTTCGATTTGCCCCGCCCCCTCCCCCCCGGGATAAGACGGCTTCAAACAATTCCCCAACCCCGGGAACGAAGAGCTGGACTTGTCCCCGGGGTTGTCCGGCCGGGGGGGGATGGTAACAGGTAAAATTGAACCATGCATTAATCGTTAAACATATTTGGCCTAAAACTAAAAGTTTTGTAAAATTCGGACATCTTTTGTTTAGAATACCAAAAATCACTGAAATCAGTTAACGATTACTTGCCGAAAATTCTATGTATAAAATGGAGCCTCCGTGCTAATAAATAGCCGCGAGCCACCTTAACTGCTGACTTGATCACATACGGTAACTCGTTATCAATGTTAGCGTTGTACTCATCCGTCTGTTACGCGACGCTTTTCAGTGAAAAGTAGACTTTTCTATCGTTAGAAAATATCGTTATCCTTGTGATCGTGAAGCAAGTCATAAAGGTGTTTTTCATTCAATGTTAGTCATTGGTGTTATTCTATCGGCTCCTAGAACAAAGACCGTCGTTGGTAGCTTTAGGTTGGAAAGGTGCAAAAAGTACTACCTTTAGAGTTTCCTCTATTTGATAAGCTTACTCAAGTAAAATTGGGTTGCCCAAGCAAATACTGTTGGCTGCAACTCGTATATGACAATTTTCCTTTCAGTAAGATCTTTGAGTTCTGCCAATAACTGAATGCTACCGTGTTAAATTGCCCACAAGTCCCTGTTACATATCTGACCATTTACAACATCACACGCAAAACTCGCAATAGTGATATCATCCTCGTCAAAAAAAGTTAGTTGGACGGAACTCTGCGTCAAGACGTTGGCCCGAAGACTCTGTCTTCTTGGTTTAGAGTACCTTCAGTGATTTCTTCAGCTCTATTTACGTTTAAAACACTTTTCATGGTTGTAGCGGACGCACTGTCGTTATTAAGAGCCAGTCCACGAGAGGTTCAAAGATTTTTGGAAATGGTCAGAAACAACCCTATCTCAAACTTTGCCTGCTGAAAGCTAGTCAGGAGCAAGTAATCAAATCGACATTATTTTGTCTTCTAATACTAATGTGGTCACGTGGCAGGCAATTTAAATTTGACCCCCCTGGGAGCAATTTTGGCTCAAAAGTTTTTGCAAAATTTACCAACTTTGGATGTCTCTTGTCAAAACAAACGTTAGCCAATCATAAATCAAATGATGTTTCTTTACTAAATTGTCCTTCACCTTCATAAAAATACTGATATTTCTTTCAGACTCTTCTTATCAGCTGAGCAATAATTTTCAACAGAGAGGCTGGTTTGGCAGTTTTGAGAAAGTGCCAATTTTACAAAATTTCAAAGGAATTTTTTCTATGTAGTAGACAAACTCTATGGTTGATCTGCATTTCCTAAAAGAACCAAAGGATTCTACTTAAACATTATCGAAAAATCATTGGGGGCAATTCTCTTTTAAGGTCACCGACAATATAGGTTATGCAAAATAGACATATTTGCTGAGGGACAAATGGGTCCCGTTAAATCAGCTTTTAACACTTAACAAATACATGAAACCTGCAAAATGGTCAAAAACAAGCTAACAAAGTACACGGTTATCGTTTGAATTATTTCCCTCTCTGTATTCATATATCAACGATTTTCATGTTCCCTTCTTGATTGATCATAAACAGCCAAACAATGAAATTAGCGCAAATTGTTTAGTAAGTGCGAAGATTAAAAGTAACCCTTTTGTGTTATGTGGGAATTGTCCAGCATCTGTATTTTAGGCATATTGCACATGGTCTAAAAAGGGCTGTCTGTACAATCCCCTCAAACAAGGGATTTTTTATGTAGATAAATCTCTGAAGGGACAGAATTGATACAGATAAATCCCTCAAACGAGGGATTTATTTGTAAAAATCCCTCATTGTTATTCACAAGTTCAATTCATCAGCTCCATTGTTCCCTGCTACTTTATCAAGCCCTCTTCGGTTTTTCTGACACTTAGATATTAATGAACGTTTTAAGTTAAATAAAGGATGTTGAATAACAAAAGCCCGAAAAAAGTGTGAATCGTTGAAAAAGGCTAAATACGGGCAGTGACATTAAGAGCAGAAGAACAAAGAATGAACAACAATTACATAAGATGAGACTGAAATAAATTTCACATCAATTCTACTTGCGCTAATCGGTTACAAGGTGATAAACGACCAACAATGGTTCAGTTTATCACTTATTATAACCTACCACTCAATTTTCGCGCGCGCTCATTGGTCAAAACACATCACGTTGTACAAAATCGGACAGCAATTACCAGGCGAAACCCGTCGTCCGATTTGATATGTATCGTCCGATTTTATTGACGAGAGAAAAACAGGAAAGGGAGTCATCTTTACCCCACAATAAAGCACGCGCGCTGCAGAGTTTAATCGGAGGGTTATAAAATAAATTGCTGTTGTATCGGAGGATAACGCCCTTGGCTGAAAGATTGCCGCTGGAAATGTCCAAAGCGCGCTCGGCACACTGACACAACCCACTAAAAAGCCGCACAGCTCGCAATAATGAAGCGCCAAAGAGATGTAAAAGGAGATAATTAGGATAGTAAAAACCCTATTGCACAATTAAATGAGTGAGAAATAGTTGTTTTTCATTGATACGAAAATGGAGTTCTATTTCACTATCATTAATTATCCAATAATCACGTTTAATTTTGCTCGCACATGAGTACTGGCATATATCTCCGCCAAATTTTACATCTGCTTATTTCTGTATAAGTTTCATTTCATTCTGTATCCCGGCGGTGATTATCCCGTGATTTTTTCTTATTCCTTCCCACGGCCAGTTTTGTAATAAATGTTAAGTCATAGTAAAGTGCAGCAGAAGAAGATACAAAAAGAAGAAAAAGGCAAAAAAGGAAATTTCTATTTTTCTGTGAAACTGAGATGTTATTAAACTACAGAAAAGACTACTACAATATTTTTCATAAATTTGATCCTTCTAAAATAAGCTACAATTAACGATATTCAGCCCTTGGTAATTGAAATTATTCATACAATTTAAACTGTAGTAAAATCGAAATCGCTCGGAGCTTTCTGGTGCTTTCCTTTGCCGCGCCATTTTTCTTTTCTTTTCGGAAGAAAACGTGTATCAAAACCAGTACAAAAGGGAGAAAGAAGTAAAAAAGACTGCATGTTCATTTCAAGACATTAAAAGAAGTCTTCCCAAGCGGTTGCCTTCTCACTACAGGTTTTGTCCTTATATCGATGTTTTACCAGGTGAGTTTTGACTATGTTTTTTGCTGTTCGATCCCAAGTGCTCTTGCGGCTTAAAGGTAAAAGGCCCTCGAAATTAAAAACGAATTCATTTGACAGTGCTGTACCAGATATTAAAGCTAACTGATAAACATGATTAGAAATAACGACACTGGGATCAACGAGTTATGCCTTGGTGGACATATCAGGGAAAAAATTTACTGCAATAATTATGTGCTTTGTACTTACCCCAGGTAAGATAATATTAAGTCGTTGTGCCTCAAAATCAGTTACGGGACAAATGAACAAAACCTGCAAAGATTTAATATGGAAGAATTCACTTTCAGTTAGTAAATAATTTCACATCGAACCGCTAGCACGTGAAAACTTGTACATCATCGTACTTAAAGGATGATTAAGTAATACACGCTTGAAGTCTTTTACATGTATGTCATAGCAGTCCTTATTGACAACGGGCTTTTTACATTAAAAAACAACGAAGCCTTGTAGAATCATTATGGTGGTTGTATTTATGACTAAAGGGTCAGTATGAGAGGGCTTTAAATTAGCCAAAAGAACAGATAGTATCGTTCACAAATCAAACAACTTACTTCCCAGTTACTTCGAATGGGGCGGCTAACCCTGTCCACCCAAACGAGCGGTGGGAAGTTACAGAAAATGAGGGTGTGGGGAAAAGCTGACATGTCGCCATCTTAGCTTATTGGTTAATGAACAAACTAGCCGTTCGATTGGTTGAACAGAAATGCTGCATTGTGACCTGAACCGGAAAGATGCGACTGGTGAGTGGGGTAAAACGGCAACTCCGTAAGTTTCTAAAGACACAAGGATTTCATGTTTATTTACTGGCTAAATCGATTGTCTAACCTATAGAACACAAAATGTACTAAAGATTTGAGTTGCCTTTTTTGGATTTAAAAGTCGTTTGTAGCAGACAGCGGAGAAAAATACAACGAAAAAATGAAAAAGCCAGCGTCAGGCTGATCAATGAAAACAATAAAATCTTGACGATCCAGATTCTCAAAGTTTTCTACTTCTGAGAGACGTTGAGCTCAATATTTCTTTTTATCTTTCAAATTAAATCAGTTTGTACTCCAACGGCAGTACGCCTTCTTAGCAACCAACTTATATCTAAATTCGATTTGCCTTCGTTTGTAGACTTCAATTTGAAATGGAGAAGATTCATCCTCTGTTATAGACTCGGTAATTTTAAATAGTAGTGGTAGACCGTGTGCCCAAATGTCACATCTGCGACTCCTTTTCACTTTTTGTTCACGGTTTCTTGGCTGCTAATTTGTAAACTTCACAATGTTGTCAAAAAGGATGAAAGAACAAACCTAAAAGTATAAAAGTCTTCCTTAAAAGGAGAAGCTAACTGAGTTATTTGCTCGTTACTTACACAACAACGTGTTGTCAAAAGGAAATAAGCCAAAAGCTAGTTAATTAGCGCAGACATTATAGTCAGATTCACTTGTAATAGTTGGTAGTGGAAAAGAAAGCTACCTTTACTACATGGTACAATTGTTATCAGAACCGAGATCACAAAGTCGGCCAATTTTGACTGTTTGGGACGAGAACATGTGCACCACAGCGTGTATTCTTCAGTTGTATGAACGTTTAGGTTGACGCATATGAATTTTGTATCAGTTAACAGGGTGGATGGGAGAAATATCTTTTTCAAATAATTTAGAGGTTAAAGAGTAAGGAAAACAAGTTCTCAGACTTGTTCGTGCGTTGTTTGGAGCTTTTATCGTGCCAAACCGAGCCATTTAGCCGTTCCAACCAAATTCTCTGCTTTCAGAAGCATTTAACACTATGAGCCTCTATTTTCTATAGGCCAAGCGAACCCAGTATCCGTTCAGGCTGCTCTGCATTTTCAGCTCGTTCATGACGCAATAAAATCGTTGTTGCCAACCCATAATATAATTGAACTTGACTTTACTTGAAAAACTAGACATTAATTTTTGGATGAACCAAAATTTAGATATACCCCTAATTGCAATAACGTTGTCATATAAAAATGAAAAAAGGGAAAAGAAACTACCCAAATAGGAATAAATTAGGTACGCTAACTACATTCAGGGAATTGCTCTGACGAAGCGTTAAGCCTCAAAAGGTCTTTTAGGTGGCCAATTTAACTTGTTTCAACTCATTTGTCATCAAATTGACGTATCACACCGTCGTCCACAGTTTCTTTGAGAATTATGAATATCTAAGAAATAATTTACATGGCTAATTAATTCCTATTTGGCTTTTTTCTTTATTCTTTTTCCCTTCTTTTGTATGACAACGTTATTGCAATTAGGTGTATATGTTGTGGTCCAATTTTATCCTTGGTTCAATTGTTATTTTCATTTGTTTTAAGCTCTTTATCATACATTACCATACACAAAAACAAAGGAAAATGAAAATTGAACCAAGGACAAAATTGGAGCACAACATATATAAGATGGTTGCTCATGCATGACGCAATAAAATCGTTGTTGCCAACCCATAATATACATGTAATTAAACTTGACTTTACTTGAAAAACTAGCATCGACAGCGGAGAAGGAAAGTTCCAAGGAGGGAAAGCAGGAAATTTGCACAAAGTAAGTGACAAAACTTATCCAAATATAAATGACTTCAAGGTTATTCAAGTGAAGGCGATTTAAATTATACCGAGTGCCTCAGCAGTGGTGCTTTTATTGCGACACACAGCTCAAAACGAAAAATCGGGAGGATGTCCCCAGCAGATTTCTGGGACGACCCTGGTTACTACGTAGTATACGTAGAGTTTAAACAGTACGTGTTAGAGTTGACATCCTTCTCCAAGTATTTGCCTGTTTACTACTTTCTAGAATCATTTCTTTTCAAACAAAGAGAACAAGTCTCCCGGGCAGCAGGAAAAGTCTCCCTCAAATTAAAACAATGTTAGATGCATGCTTTAAGGCTAAGTTTTTACCAGAGCAAA
>Ga0126336_10001111_pt1 | contig 13245 bp, 4 predicted proteins | sample SidCmetagenome_FD_92530 | JGI IMG/M metagenome (GOLD analysis project Ga0126336, IMG submission 92530) | Coral microbial communities from El Islote,Puerto Morelos, Mexico - Siderastrea C C metagenome | ecosystem: Host-associated > Invertebrates > Cnidaria > Coral | place: El Islote,Puerto...
ATCCATCCATCCATCCATCCATCCATTCATTTTTTAACAAAATTCTTTATTACTTTTAGGGTTCTCGCGGTATAGGAGGATCACCAGGCACACCAGGCTTACCAGGAAGGCCAGTAAGTTATCCAAATTATCCAAGTTATCCAACTTATCCAACTTGGCTATAAAGACCACCACAAAGTGTAAAGAAATAACAGTGTGGTGGAGACCTCTATACTGGATTCTGGGCCTCCCCAGGCGCCATTCCTAACAGGGATGACTATGGTGCTAGCATTTTCTTTCATGACAGAAGGATTGCCTCTTATAAAGTCCACCGTATCTAAAGAACTAAAATTTGTTTATACTTTTTCTTTTTCCCGTTCTATGAGTTGAAAGTTTGACAACTGTCTTTTGCTTCACAGGGATTAACAGGCCGAGATGGGTTGGCTGGAGTAACGGGATCAGATGGCAGACCTGTATGTACATTAAATCAAATAGCTCTTTTTATCTCTTATCAATTTAGTTGCTTTAATGTGGATAGCTGCATTTCGACGTCTTACATTATGATCTAACTCCTACGATAAATGGGCAATATCAGTATCTCCTCATTATACATGATATCAGTGTTTTAACACAGTTCCAATTTTCTTATGTTTTTGTTGTTGTATTTCATACCTGAAGTGCAAAATTTACCTTTGTTTTAATTGTATTGTATATGTGATTGTAGGTAAACTAGTGTGGATAGGTATATTTGTAATTTTCATTTCAGCATATTGAGTATCTGTGATTAACTTAAAGTTTCTTTCTTTCTCAAAGGGAGCACGTGGTGGTCTTGGTCAAGCTGGTGAAAAAGGCGAACAAGGACCTCCTGTAAATATGAACTCCATTTATATTTAAATATTTTGCCTGAGGAGGGGGTTTGATTGTTTATCCATTTCAACCAACGTGATGTTGTCAAGTTAGCTCAAGGACCTCAGAGAACAGCAGTCAAAAGGCGGACAGGCTGTTAACTTTTAGGTGACCTACACCAAAATATAGACTTCCATCCCAGTTTCTTGGTTGCCTTCGTAACAGGGCTCTTGTAGGTCACAGCTTTGCGTGACTGCCACTTTGTTAGCTCAGTGGGTTGGGTACCATACCTGGCTGGACCAGGTGATGTATAAAGAAGAACAGACAAAAGACAAAAGTGTCCTGACACTTTGGGGTGAGAGTAGACATATTTATTTGCTGAGATCTAAGTTAAGCATCTTGTGTTTTATAGTTGGTATACGTCCTATCCCACAAAGGACTCTGACTACCCTGTCTTGGATTCTGCCCAACCCAACCCTGACTACCCCACCTGGGATTCTGCGTATCCCAACTTGAATCCAATGGTTCCCTCCTGGGATTCTGTCTTACCCACTGGGATCCCACTTGTCGCGTGCAGGATCCCACTTGGGATCCCGCTTTCTCACCCAGCATCCCACTTTTCTGGCCTGGGATCCCAACTACCCCACCTGGAATCCTGACTACCACACCTAGTCCTTCCAAACAACGTTGAGTAAGGGGAAGCGGAGGAAAGCGTTTCTGCCATTTTGTGTGCGCTTCCTTGCAGGGAGACAGAAAAATACGTGCTTACTGTTTCAACTATTTCTGTCCAAGATGTAGTCTTGGCTCAGATGGTTGCATCCTTGGACAGGGACATTAAAGCGTTGGCTCTTTGGCCTACACGTATATGATGGGGACGTTAGATATTTTACCACACCATTCATTATGTGTAGAGCACAGAGTTTTCTTTGTCATTGTCTGGTGTCTCGTCTAACAGGAATCATGTTGCGGTCCTCCTTCAGAATATTCCTTCAATACATTCTATGAAATATTAGAGAATGTTTGGGGAGCGTGGAGGAGGCACCTAATAACCACGATATCTTTTTTGCTCTCAGGGTTTGTCTGGTCTTCCTGGAAGACGTGGCCCAGTTGGAGCTACTGGAGAAAGGGTTTGGATTTTTCCTTATTAAGTTGTCCCAACCCTACAAAAATCATGTTCAGACATTTATTACCCCGTGTTAGACCAAAACAGCTCAAAAAGCGGTCTCCTTGATGGCGGCAGAGACAAATGTGCCATTCCATGTTGTGAAGCAAAAGTGTGTCGGGGATTTTTGAAATTTATAACATTTCACCCATGGCGATCTTCAATGCAATGTCCATCGCGCATTCTTTGCTACTCGAACTTGACAGATTAATAAAAAAATAACCAGGCAGAATATCGAAAAATGCTGACACACTTTTGATGATTGCCAGTGATTGCCAGTGCCAGTGCACTTGGATTGGATACGCTATTAATTCAATTCTATGACACATGGTCATCTCCGTGATTCTTTGCGATTTTCTTTTGCGGAATTGAAGAAACCGGCAATTTATATTTTTCCGAAATCTACATTTATTAAGCTTTCCAACGATATATAGTTTGTCGTGTTTTTCTTTAAAATGGCGCACATACGAATTTTTTCCCCGAGGACACCCGCGAAGGTCCGGGGTAACCTTAAGGGGACTCATTTTAGCTCCTTTGGGACTGTAGAGGGCAGTTTAAATCTTATATGGCTTAGGGTTTCTGCCAGGGTTGTGGATAAAATAGTGCTAGGAGGGAAGCTGCTTCCAAACTTTTTTTCTGTTGACCTTACACCATAATGAGAATTATTAATTTTATGTACAATTCAAAATTTTTAAAATGAGGTGGGGCCTGGAACTGAATTGACTAATTTTAAAATATTGAGTGTGAGATTTGTGCCAACACAATCGCACTGTATTTCTTTTGACCTTACGCTATATACGTCAGACTGTATAATTTGTCTGATACTTTTTGATGCCATATATTCAGCTTCTATTCAGATGATAAGTTTTAAAATTGGCAGGATTGGGCATACGTTATAATATATCAGTTGTTTTCACATGTCTTTCCTAGTCCTCTGCTTGTTGAGGTATTCAATGGTTAGAATCATGAATGTATGAAAGTACCATATACACATTTAAATCTTTATTCCGCAGTTTTAATATACGATACTTTCATATATTTCTTATTTATACTGCATGGGTTCATTATGAACTGACAAAATGACCCGCTCCCAGCCGGCTTGTCAGCTCATTTGGTCAGAGCACTGCACCAGTATCGTAGAGGTCTCAGGTTGAATCCCGTACAAGCAACTGCAAATGTTGCGTACATAACTGTGATGCTTAACTGTTCCTGCTAGGTCAGTCTTGTGTCTAATTTATGTGCCCCTCATATAGGGTGACCGAGGAAACCCTGGGACTAATGGCAATGAAGGTGAACAAGGACGTGCCGTAAGTGACTTTCCCTCATTGTATATATCTAGCGGGATGATTAAAATCGATACTCCTTGGTTGAGGGATCTAAACCGATGCTCTGCGAGTCCAAAGTGGGCAATATAAAAATCATGAGTGTGACAAGATGTTTCCTTTTTTCCTTTCTCCTCGGCTCTCGCCCACTTTCATGTGATTTTGAGGCTGATTGGAATCATAAAACCCTAGTTTAAGCATCAAAATGCTCAAAACCAGCTTGATAGATATCTTCCAAATTTTATTTTGCAGATTCCTGAAAAACAAACTCTGAATGCCAACAGAATTATGTGTGGTTCAACTGTGATATTTTTCACGATAAGTTTACGTTTGGCAGCTTTTGTTTGGCTTTGTTTATTAGCTTTTTTAGTTGCTTTAAAATGGTCACATGAAAGTAAAAACAATGCACCTTGTGCAGCAGAGTAAACCGTACGATAAAAACCCACATCTGAGAGCATAGTGGATTACATTTGTTCTGTGGCAAAGTTGTTCAAGATTTTCGAGCTACAACCATATTTGGCAGGTCACGTGACCCAAACAGAAAAAGGCCTAAAACTCTAACGGCGTACAGTTTTGGTTATTCAAAACAGTGCGAATATTTAACGACCATCAAGATGCAAAACGTGACAATGCCAGATCCGCCAGTGTAGTTAAGAGTCTCCTCCCTTAAGATCCTGTGGGCCAAAATTTGTTATTTAGACCCCCATCGTGTAAGAAGACACTTTTTGTCTTGTTTATGTAGCGGTAGCACAGTGTCCTGTACTTGTGACGTGTGGAACGTGACCTGAAAAAGGAACCTATCAAATTTATCAGCACACAAGAGATATTATTAGAACTCTCTGGGCTAACTTGGAGAATGTTGGTTCTTATGCTTGCTTATGGAGAAATGCTGGTCCAGATTGAGCGCTGTTGACAGAAAGAGACTGACTATTGGAAATTTTAGAAACAGCATAAGAGACAAAGACCTCACCGCCCTAATCGATGACGCGTGTTCTTATTGCGCCTTATGTGCTACTTGAGATCTGACAATTTATTTATGTATCTACTTATCACTTCTTTTATTTTTATCTTTTTAATTGTTCCTTAGTTAAGTATAATAATGTATTTGTGAGTTTAGAAACCGTTTTTTCAAACGACCTATTCCTATTCTTATTCATTCTCCTTAATTTTAATGTAGTGAAATATTGTAATTTTTAAATGTATATTGTAAATTCTAATTTATTTTAAGTAGTAGTGTGTCCCCAATTAGCTGTCACAAGCTAAATACCCACCCTGACACTTTAATAAAGTTATTCATTCATTCATTATGCAACATGAAAATACTGCTCGTAACTTTTCATTTGTGCAAGATAAGGAATGTAGATTTGATCTTCAAACACACCTGACAATTTGTCTTAAATGGCACTGCACATTTAATCAAGGTAAACCTATGACTGAATACTCAGTGGCGTGGAAGCTTTTGAAATTTTGTATTTTAAGAGCTGGGAAAGGTGACTCCTATCAGAAGAATTGATAGAATTAAAAAACAGCCCGTTTCAAACCATATACAGCCACAAACAAATCTAGTGACAATTTATCCATTGCTATAGTGTACCCACACACACACTGTTACAGATGGGTACTTTGAAAGGCAGCTGTTGCTATTCAGTATTAGTCAATATTACAACGACGATGACCTCATGGTTGTTTTTAGAAGAGGATGATAGCAAGAATGAAAGAAAAAACGTTTCCTACATATCTGTTCATTGACGCAAACTCGTCTCTACATTTTTGAATTAAAATGAATAATAAACTCGTGGTTTGGTCATAGGAAGTAATATTGATCTAGCATTTAATTATCTTGCAGGGTTATCCAGGACCTCGAGGACCTCCTGGCAATAAAGGGGCGAACGGCAACCCGGTATGTTTAGTCAAAAAGTCATCAGTACTTCTTTCATTTCAGTGGTAAAAAGAATCGTAAAATGTGTGAGATAAAAGTACAGTAGTGACATGAGCAGCTTTAGTACTTGTAAGATGCCTCAATTACTGAAAACAAGGTTTACTTCTCAAAACATAAGGAAGGAAAAAAGATTCTAAGCTAGACTGCACGCAAAGTGTTCTCTATTTGCTCTTGTAATTGTGTGTTTCAAATTGAAAGAAATGGTAGCGGGTTATCTCGAGGGTCAGCTTGTGTATGCCTTGCCCGTTACTACTTTGCAAACTCTTATGTATGTAACACACATATATATATTGGATGTCATGTATGTGAATGAAGTGTGTCGTGGGTAATAAGTCTACTATGGCTGATGCCTGACAAGTTTTGCAATAGTTAGTTTGGGATAATTCTGTCCTGAAATGACATATTCTTTGGAAGCACACACCACTACGTTGTGAGGTCCTCTGTGCGTTATCAGAGTACACACGAATGGACAAATGGATTCTATTTGTTCAGTTTTAGTTCAAGCTTAAAACCTTCCTCTTCTCTCGAATCTATTTGTTTCTTACATTGTTTTTATATCGGTTATCCCGCACAAAATCAGAAATGTTTTTGAAATCTTCGTAGCAATGATTTGCGCGTGCAGAACTCTGCGGCTCATTATGTCACTTGTGCGTCTGGTTCTAAAACACAAAGTTGCGTTTTACTCTTTCCATTGTATAAAAGGAAATAGATGTTGTATAACAAAAATCTGAGCTCAACAAGTTAAACGTAAAAATTGCTGAAATTTGTGCCTTTCTTGCACCCCGTCACGTATTTTCAGCTCATAGGTAAATATAAATAAATAAATACATAAATAAACATTTTAACACAGTTTTTTTCCTTTTCTAGGGTAGCCCGGGGCAAAATGGAGATCCAGGTGAACCTGCTTTACGTGGAGACGACGTAAGTCTACATGTTGCTATTGATTATGATTTAAATACAAGGAAAGTCAAATGTCCATAAGGTGGAAGGAAAGTCAAATGTCCATAAGGTGGCTATAATACTAGTGCTCTATCAGAGACGTAACAGGAATGTGTAGTACAAAGTGATACAGTACAAATGGTTAGCATGATTTGCTTATTTGAAAATAAGGAAACCTTGGGAAAAGAAACGTGAAGATTCATCTTCGTAACATGTTCAGTCAAGCCTTTATTAAGCGACTTCCTGTTTAAGCATTCAGCTTCTCTAAGTGGCCACTTGTCAGAGTTGTGGAAATATAGTTAGTGTGATTGTAGAATGTGGCCACCTTTGCCCTCTTATGACGAAAAATTGCCAGCAAGAATCAGTTAAAGTCTGTACTCAGCTGATACCGATGAAGCTTATACCGTTGAAAATTTTTAGAAATTCGCATTGATTTAATAATGTCTAGAAGCGTTATTTTGCGCGACCTTAATAAAATGGAGCTTTGATTTTCTCAACATTTACTTCTACTATGTTTATCCCAAATTCTGAATTCTGTAAGCAATACCACTAAAGGGGGTCCCTGCATCACAACTTGGTCAATTTCGGTCAATTTCAATAAAACTTTGTCACTGAAATGGACTCGGAAAGAACTCTTGTTTTTGACGAAGAAATTGTAACCCCCTGCCACCCCTACAATTTTCGAAAATTGTTTGTCGAAAACATTGTGGTCTAAAGCTGCAAAATGAGTTATGGTGTGGGGTATCTCTACTCTGAGTGTCACTGAAGGGAATTTTTTCCACTCAATTACTGCCTTCATTTGTCCTGATACCAAAAAAGGAATTACACTCGTCAGAACCTTTCAAATGGCATATTACACGTGTACATTGACTTTCTATTTACGAGATTGGAACAAATAACCATTTAACCCTGGCAGGTAGGAGTTAATAGAAGTGATTTTGTCAAAAAAAAAAAAAAGTTCCCGTCATTTTGCCTTCCAGCTTTGGTCATACAGTCAAAGGCTTGGCCTGAAACGTTTTGAATAACTAACTGTCTAGTGTCTTAATTCCCAATGCCAAATTGTAGCCAGCTTGGGAATAATGACATCAGATCAGCTAGACTGTTAAGAAGCACCTCTCCCGCACCAATCGTAAACAACTGAGTTTTCTATCATGTTTTAATGTAGTTCGATTAATCCTTGTGAAAACCTGACTTGTCTTCAATTGACTCTTAAAAGTGTGTTTGCTTGAAAGTCCACTGTCTTGTTGATGCTGTGTTGTCACGTTTTATGCTAATGCTATAAGATGATGATGATCATGATGATGACAATGATGATGATGATAGTAAGCTTTGTTGAGTATCCTAACAGTAATAGCATTAAAAAAAACAGTAAATGGAGGTCTACTGCAAAATGTGCATAGGACTACGTCCATTTATTAATTAAAAGTACCTTATTCGTACTTATTTCCGCGCGAAATTAAAGACTCGCGAAAAAAATCCTCGTGAAATTTACACGCGAGAAATTCAACATCCTCATAAGAAATTACACAATCAAACAAATGAATCAATAAATGTTATTGGCAAGTTGGTACCTCCCTACCTAATACCGTTTGTGGAGAAAAGAAACTTCCCCCAGAAGATCCTTTTGAGGATCTGGATGATGTTTAGATCTGCAAGATCTATCGGACGACCGAATGACTGATTGTCTTTAGTGTATGTTTGAAGTAATCCCTTTGTACGGGATATGGTGACAAGTCATTACCTTTGAAAGTTTTATGAAAATAAAGTTTTGCATTATTTACATATTTGGAAATAACTTTTGAATTGCACTGTACCCCATTGGTACCCCAGTTAATCTTCCTTGATCTACCACCTCTTGTAAAGGACTAACTCTCTTAAACGACCACTTGTTCATGATGTTAAATTTGTCTTTAATCGTCATCAGGGTGAAAAGGGGGCAAGAGGATCCCCTGGTTCTGCTGGCAGCGCTGGAGTTATTGGACCTACTGGAGAGTCTGGAGACAAGGGCGCCGAAGGAGCACGTGGAACAGTTGTAAGTGTTTAACCTGGGCCAAACCTAGGCTTCACAGCCATGATTTTATTTAGTCTTCACAGCTGCAAAAGCGAATATTGTTGAATTTGAATGACTCTATGACATCGACCATGTTGTCATATAATACCCACCAGGTCTTCATGCATCGACCGTGTCATCACATGACATCCACCATGTCTTCCATGTGACATCGACCATGTTGTTATGTATTGTCACGGAAATAAATTCCATATAAAGCTATTTTACAGTTCAATCCCAGGCTGAATTTATATGAAATTTGTTTTCAGTACTTTAACGTAGTGGTTTATTCATTTCACAGGGTGATCGAGGACGGAACGGAGAGTTTGGTGCTCGAGGAAAGCAAGGAGCTCTGGTATGTTATGAGGATTATTTTGATTTTGGTTTTGTCTCCAAAAAGCTTAAGGAATCTTCTTTCTTTTTAGGGCGGACCTGGATTGCAAGGAGACGACGGAGAAGTAGGAGAAAACGGACCCAAGGTAACCCCTAAATGTGAACTTACTTTTCTTTTTCTTGCTTTATTGTTTTTAAATTTCAAATGGAAAAAATCAAATGGACAGCTCATTGGAGAGTTATGCCTGCGTGCAGACGTCTCCTATTTCCTTTGCCCCATGCGATAAAAAGCAAATGAAATAGGAGACGTCTGCACGCAGGCTATGGGAAGTTATGCACAGGTTCTTTCAATTGAATAGCCGGCACATTTCAAGATTTCATCAACAGGGCCACAAGAAAGAATTGTTCCACAGCTTTCATATGAATGGTAACACATGGTGATTTCATTGACAGTCCAAAGTTAGAACCACTTTTAAAAAACCTTGCACAGAATAACAAACAGTAGCACCCCAAGGTATTGCTAAATAGGTTTCAGTGCTCAATTATTGCATTATGGCATTGCTGCACAGCAATTGTACTATCCACCATTGTACTACTGGGTTGGGGCTTTGTGCTAATGACAATTGTGTTCTTATTTCTCAAGGGTGATTTTGGTTTTACTGGCGAAACAGGAAGGCCAGGTGCTCCTGGAAAAGAGGTAAGATTAATAGTGAGATAAATATAAGATTGATATTATGTATAATATCTTTTATTATATGGCTATTTACTTTTTGCAATGGTGCACGTTGAAGAAGACCATTACTACACATTATTATATGGCTAGAGCTTGCAAAATATAACACACGCTGTGATTGGCCAATACTGGGGGCCGAATTTTCCCGTAATGCCCACGGGCATCATGAGCGATGTTAATTCCCGGCTGGTGAAGCGGGAATATAGAAAATGTGAAAGTACATTTGATTAAAATAGTTGGAATGATTTGAAGCTAAATGACAAGAGACAGTTCCTTTGAAAATTTTTCCTTTTCATTGTGCCATATGAATTTTTTATGTGAAATAAAACTGCTGAGTTTTGAATGCGTTCTGGTAAACTGTTTTATTCATCCTAATCTGCCTTGGTTCACTTTTCAAGTAATAAAGTGTTAGGCACAGCCATATAATAAACTTTTTGTTAACTCACTAGCTCGGGACCGTACTGGGAAAATATTGGCCTCAGTCTTTCTTGTACGAAAGACCTCGGGCAATATTCTCCCAGTACGGCCCTCGCCCTCGGTTAATGAGAAATAAATACTCAGTCAAAGCCTCTTTTTGTATCTCGATAGAGGCCGATTTTGGGATTTCGAGTTTCATCAAAAGATTGGGTTACAAAGGAGCAACATTTTCCACATTTGACATGTTCAATCCTCCGTTGGCCCTTTAAGCCCTAGTTTTGATTTTGATGAGCGTCAAATTTCTCCTTACAGTATCGCTACTTGATCAAACTTAACAGGTCATGAGAACAAAGGAAATGATCACCTAAGGCAAAATGTCTTGAGTTGATAAGGATGTTTAAAAATTTTCTTCTCATGCGACTTAATGCAATGCACCTAGTTTACTCAGCTCATGACTTCCTATTCTTGGGAGCAAAATTGCTGTTTTTTCACTTTTGGAGACTTCTGTGATGGGATACAAGTGCACTGTTCAAAGCTATGAACCCTATTATTATTATTATTATTATTATTATTATTATTATTATTATTATTATTATTATTATTATTATTACGGCTTTTTTTAATAAGTTCCATCTGCTCGGCAAAAAAAAAAATTCCGTGTAGAAGGCCAAGATTCCTTTCTTGAAGTGTGTTAAAACGATTGTTTTTATGTGAGGTGCTGTGGTTATCGCTTCCTTTGGCCATTTTTGGTAGCTGATGATTTCTGCTTATGACAGGGTGAGGCTGGCGATGAAGGTAAAAATGGAACAGCAGGCCCTCCGGGTCCAAAGGTATAATCATTAATCCATTAAAAATGAAATATGAAATAATTTTACCTTGTTCGATTAGCTTTATTTTTGTTAGTCTTAATTAATGTTCGACTAATGGTATTTTTTTAAATTCTATTGTAATTAATATTTTGTAATTGTTATTTTTACTATTAATACTGCTGTAGCTCTTGTCAGTTACATTTCATTACATATTATGTGCACCTGTGCGTAGAGGTTAACAGGTAAGATAACTAATTATCTAGTTAAAATTCAGCTATAACGTTTTTTTAATTAAACATTAAAGGAACTATGTCACGGCGTTTTCATTCGTTTTTCTGATCTGACAAAATTATTTTCTCATTGACAGAAGCCTCAAAATAATAGTTTCCTAAAGTAGAAAAACACCAAAGAAGTAATAATAAACCAAAACTAAACAAAGATGGTTACGACTGAGGAAGATTAAGGAGGATTACGAATGACAAACTTGAAAAAACTTGCCACCTTTTTCAAGATGTGTTATCCGTGACGTAGCTCCTTTAAGACCATCATACTCCGATGATGATCCTTTATGTTTGAAAATGTTTACTATTTTTATTTGAAAAAAAAAGGCTTTTTACCTTAATCTTTATCCATTTTTTCGGTGAATATGTCCCACTAAACAAGTGTCTCTTCGGTTGAATCAACAAACTCTGAGTTACGTTGCAGCCATTCTACCCGATCGTGGTTACCTCGACAGACAATCTCATTTATTATACACGGAATTATTTCAATTTTGATTGGCTACAAGCACAATGCTAATTCTAGCTGGCACTTTTTTCGTTACTGCGTTCCTACGGACAAAGGTTTTTATGCCTGTAGAAATGAAGTCACTTTGCAGACAATGGTTTTTACACACGCAAAGAACTTTGCAGACTCATTTTTTCACGCAAGCTTTTCCAAGCACTTTTTTACAGAACGTTGAAGGCCTCGGTATGTGTTATCCGCCTCAGCCTTCGGCCTGGGCAGATAACACAAACCTTGGCCTTGAAAATTCCCGCTACCATGCGAAAACCGTATCCAATAATTGTTAATTAGCCATAAACCAGGTCTTCTGCTTTGTTTAATTGGCTGTGACTGCACACTTGCTCATTGCAGACCTTTGTTTTTTCTTGTTAGGGTGGAGCAGGATCTGCTGGCTCTCGAGGGGAACCGGGAGGCACTGGACCCGAGGTAATGATGTGCCAGCATCTCAGGTCTCAATATCATGTGTGCGTCAGCAATGTCATTTAGATTGATAATGCTTGAAAGGGCTTTTAAGCTCACAGGTGCATAGCTTCGAAGCTTCATGTGGAGGTTTAATAAACAGCTGCATACGTCTGCCGAGTTCCCTGTAAAGTTCAGCACATGCACGTTATTGGCAATGGAAATACTCTGTAAAATCGCGTAAATCTGAAATAGAGCTTCCCCAAAGAAACTGTCCTCTTGATTTCTGCTGAGACACTTATTCTTTGCTATTTGACAATTATTCCTCGAGCACCATTGGATATTAGGTGATAAATAACGTGTCAATCAATTACGAGTTAATCACCTCGTATCCAACAAGTGCGAGCGGAATAACTGTTTTATTAAAAATTTTTAACTTATTAAGTCGTTAGTTGTGTTGAATTTTGAGTGAGGTGCGGGATTGCAGTAAAATAAATTCACAGTTTGAATGAACAAGGACAATATTAAATGTGCTGTTTTGTTATCCAATGAGACGGAAATGAGTGTGCGGCGTTTTTCTGCAATCCCTCACCTTAGAGTGAATTTTTGGCCCTTTTTTTGGGCAAAACGTTTACTTCACCACAGAACTTTTTTGAACTGCCGCGCGCGCTGCACATGGTATACAATTTCCATATAAATAAAAGAGCAGGGTTATTCACTTATAACCTGCATGTGTAAACCAAGAAATTCAATAACCGAGTTTTGAGTAATATTGGCGTAATCAATGACTATGAAATGCGTTCGTCTATCGTGACGCAGTGGAATTCAACCCACTTATGCAATTTAGTCCGATTTTATTAAACACTGCTCCCAAAACCCAACCATCGATTTAAACTGAACGCAGAATAATCGACAAAAAGCTTTTCCAACCAAACTTTTATTCGGATAAACAATACATTTGCTTTCAGAAGCAAAAAACTTTTGATTATATTGCGTGCGTGTACACACGCATGCAGTTTTTGCAGACAAGCGATCGCTTCATCGAAGTGGAGCGGCTTTGCGAGCAAACATCATAAGAATCAAGTGCAATCGATCAGTTAAACAACTTTTTTAAAAGCAAATCAACATTTACCGTACTGTAGCGTTTTCTGAGCTCATGTAAAATCGATTTGAAGTCCGTGATTCAGTTTATTTAAAACATTAGGTTGTCTCTCTTGAATCTCAACGCAAAACGGCTTTACGTTGCTTTAAATACCTACAATATTCTTCAGGATCATTTCTTTCGATTTTGAGCTTCAGAAAGAACCATCTTAATTTTAAGAGCAGAAAAATACATCTTGAAACTCTAGGACTGATGCACAAGCGGCGCCATTTTTTCTGGTGATGTTATCTACCCATATGTCGTAATCCAAGACGAACGACGAAAAAGATCACCGCTTGATAACACAGGATCCCCAAGATTAGGTTTCGTTCTCCTAACAGCGAACGCAATAACGATCATGATTATTACTCCGTTTTACACTGCACATGCAAT
>Ga0126336_10001112_pt1 | contig 13244 bp, 8 predicted proteins | sample SidCmetagenome_FD_92530 | JGI IMG/M metagenome (GOLD analysis project Ga0126336, IMG submission 92530) | Coral microbial communities from El Islote,Puerto Morelos, Mexico - Siderastrea C C metagenome | ecosystem: Host-associated > Invertebrates > Cnidaria > Coral | place: El Islote,Puerto...
AAAATTTCGCGCCACTTTCTCGGCCAATCAGAAGTAAAACTCAAACCAATCGCGACTTGCTCGCACGCGTTTTCCCGCGCTTGGCGTCGGTTACATGTATTTACTTTGAGTTCTGATTGGTTCATTGGGTAATTTGTGTTTGTTGTGATTGGTTGGGGTGATTACTTCGGTTTTGGTTTTACGACACTCATTTGAAAAGCGCTCTAATTCTACCCGCTCAGATCACTAAACAGTAAAAATTTACTGACGGGGAAGTATTTGATTCCCAAAGCTGTAACCTTCCTGGTGAAAAGTACAATGACAGAGCTTTCTTCCTGTGTAGTCTTTTTCATTGAACGATACATACTAGATGCCGTTTTAAGCGGCCGAAGTTGGCCTTCATTTTACCTTGTGATAAACAAGGTTAAGAGCGGCTCGATAAAAACGCCGTTTGAAAATGTTCGAAACGAAACATTGGCAAATTTATTACACTGTTTTAAAGTAGAAAGGTTAAATAATGTGCGTGGTTTGTTTCGTTTCAAAAAAATCTTTTTTACGCTCTCACCGGCTTCCTAAAGTTGAATGAGAATTTGAGCCGTTTAGAGACCCTAAAACCGCCATTTCATGCATTTTTCGAACTTTTTAAATTTTCGTCCGTTAAATAACTCGTTGGAACTTTGGATTATTTTTTCTTGAATTAGCTCACCCAAAGCGATGTTTTGGCAAAATAAAAAAAAATTCGATTTTTTGTGAGTGTCTTTCGATTCTCGATATTCTCAGAAAATGGCTCTTAATAACATAAAAACAGAATTCTAAAAAGAAAGAAAGATATGAATACCTTTAACGCCTATGAAGATGAGAAAGCAACAGATAACCAACAGAGGAAGAGCACCTCCCCTAACTAAGCCCATGGTTTGGAGATCTCGATGTCACAACCACTTCTAAGAAATGACGGCTGGCTAATAGTAAATTTGAAATATATATTTTGTAAAGAGGGAAAGACAGTGTAATATCAAATGGCATGTGTTTAAAGTGACAAATTTAACCTTTCCAATCTTATTGCGATAAGACGTACACGAACATGTACACGTGCAAAGGTTGCGAAATGTGTTTTTTTTTTCCAGTAAAGTCTCCGGATAATTAATCTCTTCAGCTATCTCATCAGTCACAACTAAAAGTCAATACTTAGCCTAAAAGAAGCTTGCTAAAAAAACAGCAAAAGAAACCCACCCCCTTTGCAAAAGGAACCCTCCCCACTCATACTAACTTAAAACAACGAATTCAGACTTGGCCTCGTGAGACGCTTTGGCAGGATGCACGGGATTTGCTTCAAATCGGGACAGGTGAAGATACAGGGAACATTTGGGGATGAGATACGGAAAATTAAAATATCTTAGAGAAAGTGAGCTCCACCATAATTTTTCGGAGAAATATGCCATAATACTGACCTATGTGGTATAGGGTTAGAGAGCTCGAGTTGGATGTTTTGATCGGACAATCGTAGGTTAGGTGGTTCAAGAATAATTGATCTCGGCATTAAGTTGTATTATTTCCGTAGACAAGAAACTTTACTTCATATTGTTCCTGTCTACCCAGATGTACAAATGGACACCGACGAACAGTTGGGAAATCTAACAAAATCCACTGCAGCACAGTTGTAACCCTGCAATGGCAGGGGCGGATACAGGGGGAGGGTTGAGAGGGGTGAAACCCCCCTGACTGACGCCGACTGAAAACTCCTCCTTTCCCAAAATCTTGGATCCGCCCCTGGATGGCCTAGTACTCCCATTCAGGGAAAAGTAGAGGAGTACCATGTTTTGCTAAACAGCTCCATCAATTGGACTTTTTGTTCGGGATAATAAGAACAGAGCTAGTCGTAGTAAGTGGGTTGCTTTTTAAAACAGAATAGAGGGGGGATTAAATATAAAGTAGCGGTCGGAAAGCAGTATCGAAAAGGCTACTTTCACTTCTCTTTACGTGAAAAATGCAATTGGCCTCTAAATCGTTTCATGTTCTTGACAAGGTCACTGCTCTTAATAACAAGTAGAAATTTTGTGTGGCCTAATGCCTTTGCTTAAGACAACAAGACAAACAAGCTTGATGCTTTTCATTTGGGGTGGTGTCAAGACAGTTGAACTAAAATTCAATCATTAGGAAATGATAAAAAGAACTTGAGAACTTGGAAACTTGCAGCCTTTAGAAATAGAAACGAAAGGTTGTGAACAGCAAGGCTTTCATGTTTTGCGTGTTCAAAGGAAAGGAATTTGGAACCTGTCATCATTTGTTTCACTATAGACGTATCTTGGCGGAAGAGGTCAATGGAGTAGTCAAATATTCAGTAAAAGAAACCAAAACGTGTTCTTTGCCATGATCATATAAAATGAATTAACATGTATCATAAATGCGGCAGGTTGAACTTTCCGTATTTTTCCAATCAAACTTAATAGAGGTATAAAAGAAAATTTTCTTTTTCATCGATTTTTCGTGCAAAATTGTTTTGACAACACATTTAACAAGTTAGAAAGTAGCACCCGCTTGTGTGATCTTTATGTCAGTACACTGCCTTAATCATCTTATAATTTTTTCATTAATTTCATACTGCAAAAAGAAATTCCTGGGTACTTTGCTTAAAACACAAAGTAAAGTCAAGCCCCTCCATGAAATGAGATGCTACACAATCTTTCATTCTTTCTTTGTGTGAATAAGAACCGTTTGACAAATTAGTATTTCCACTAGTGCAAGGAGTTTGTTTATTGATTCTACAGCTTAAAGAGTCACGAAAGGTTGCAAAATATCTTTCTTTTGTGCTTGAATTCGTGGCACTGATCAATAAAAATTAGAATGCCTCCTCGGTTTGAGAATGTGTTGATTTTTTTTCGCGTCGAAAGGTGTCCGTTTGTTGTAATGATATATATTAAATTCCTTCTGTGAGCTTAAAAACTTGCGAACGAGCAGTATTCAAGACTCGGTTCTTTGTTCGTGATATTAAAAACAAAATAACTGTCAACTGAGGACAGAGATGGGCAGGTATAATTTGCCCTTTAGGGACAATCGTTGCCTTCTATAAAACAACTACGTGTTCTAGCTGTTGGACGGGAAAACATGACAAAAGTGTAAGTCAAGAATTGTTACGACAAATGTATGTTTGTTCAACGAACGCACTACTGGGGCAGGTTCATATGATCAAGGCGGAAATAGTGTCTCTCAGTACTTTTCATTAGCTTTGTTACACATACGTTTAAAGGCAAACTGCTCTTGATGGGAAGCAAAGATAAATTTAAGAAACATACCAAACTAGTAGTGGCAATATAAAGGGTTTTAGGGCCCATTGGCTCACGACTTTCGGGGATTAACCAGTTTCCTCGGCAACAAGATATTAGGAGCATTACTGCTGCCCCTTAGGTCGGATCTAGTGCATCGTATAGGGGAACCCCCGAACTATTTAAGATGTTCAATTCCCAATTATACACCTCAATGGAGAGAGCCAAGATGAAAACGCAAAATGGTATCATTTAATTTTTTTCCTCCTCTTAGAATGGGGATTTTCTGGGACTACAGTAGTCAGTTAATGAAGAGACTATCGGTGTTATTAAATCTTGCGTGTTCAAGGAAATATACAGAAAAACGCCCTTAATCATCTCAGCTGTTGTCATACAAAGTTCTTCGACAGGTCACTGACATGTTTCTCATCGGAAGCAACTTTTCAAATAATTTTCTCTTTACGTAAAAAGCTTCTTGAGTGTGATTATCCGTGGCTTTGTTACCATCCAACAACTGGAATGTTTTCGCATGAAAAGAATTGGCAGTTTTCAAATGTTTAAGCGTCAGTCAGCATCAAACTAGTTGATCCGTAAGGGTATACTGATTTTACGTTTTGCAATAACTCGTGAAAAGTCAACGGCTGTATTTAAGATGAGAATTTATTCTATTCGTTTACAGTCTTAATTCAAGGGAGACATCTTATCAGCATTCGGCATATTGCAAAGTACTTCTGCTTGATATTTGTGATTAAAATTTCATTCAGTTGCGTCCGTCGTCAGTGTCAGTGATGCTATTTTAACCTTCACGACTTTATGATCGGTAAATTCACGGCAATTTTAACATTTTTAGGGGGATTGGTGGCCGGATTAAGGGTTCAGTGAGTTTACTTAACAGTGCATTTCATTCTTGCACGAGTTTGGGAAATTTTAAGCTTTCAGTCTTTAAGAAAATAGGTTCCTGACGAGGTCAATGACCATGATAACAAAACTGTGTGCCTAAAAATACGTACCTTTGATACAAGGGCAACTGAAAGCCCGGGAAAACTGCGACAACCATTGAATATTCTTTGTTTTATCCATGAGGCATCAGAAATTTTTCCTCCAGCTTTAGGTATATGAAAGCGGCACCATTTTGATAGCAATATTGAAGGATAAGAGTTTGAGTTTCGGGACCGAGCCTTTCCGTGTAAAACGTCTTTGAGTAAGACCCTCCCCCCTCCCCCTCCCCCCGAGGACGTGAAAAGCCGTCTACATTTTGAGCAGCGCTTCAACTGAAAAAATTCAATGTTTCAATCAATGCAAGCGGTCTGAACGTGATCGTCGACGGAATAATAATTGAATATTTACCTGCATGCCTCTTTAGTACATTGCCATTTCCATAAAAATAAATTATAAGTATTGCAGGGATGCGCAATCGATCGATATCTTATCTTAAATTTTAATCTGTTTGCGCTCTATCTCCCCTTTTATCCCTAAGAATAATCGGACTGCCATAAGTGGCAGCAGAAATTTGAAAGCGACGAACACAGACTGATCAATTAGCAAGCCCTGCGTCAATTTATTGCGATCTGTTTGAACCATGAAAGTTCGGACTGACAGGAGAGGAAGGGGGTAATAAAAAAGTGCTGTTGTTGCTTTCGTCCGTTTCCTCTTATTTAAACAATAAAAAAGAGAAGAATGATAATAGATCGTACTACGAATACGTGATTGAGTACAGCTCACGATTTTTGAATTCCTGTTCGCAGGCTTAAGATTAGACCCTCCCATCGAGCTATGCGGTGATTTGTAATATACCTCACTTTTTAAATCTAACTTAATTTCCTTAAAAATATATACTGTAACGATATATCCTAAGTCGGGCGAACAGTACCACACACAAATGGAAGCAAATTCAGTGTAATGAAAATCACACCGGAACACGCTAACATCCGGGCATGCATGCTAGATGTCTGAAACACAACTTATGTAACATGCATGAAATATCGTCGCACATCACTCACAAAGGACGTTCAGTTGTTGAAGTTACTATCGCTCAGTTGTTATTGTTTTTGCTGTGGTTGTTGTTGAAAGAAAAAGTGAACTTAAGTTAACCGCCTTATTTCAACTGTCATCCTGTAGATTCGTGTAAGTGTGGTTACTCTATCAATTCAGGGGAATGTCTGCAGTTTTGTGCTGCAAGCAGTCCTATTTTTGGGAAGAGGAGGGGGGATCCGGTAATTTTCGACATGAGGTTTTTAAATTGGAACTTGTAGTTGGTAGTTCAAACGAAAAAGAATGGTGGCTCAGAATTAGCCAATTTACGACAATCGGTAAGATTTCCTGTAGACTTAACCAAGTCGCCCTCTCTTAGGATCGGCGAGCGAAGCGAGCCGAAATGCGTCGCGAAGCGACGAGCGCGAGCGACGAAGTCGCGAGAGGGCGACTTGTACCGCTTGAAGGATTTTGAATCACGACGAAGGACTTTGTGAAAGTTTAAATTTCCTGGTGAATTTGATGTACCATTTACTTTCTTTTTTTTCTTTGTTTCCTTCTTTCTTTCACTTTTATCTGTCTTTCATTTATTTCTCTCTATCATTCATTAATTCCCTCAGTCAGTCAGTCAGCTAGTCAGTTAGTCAGTCAGTCAGTTAGTCAGTCAGTCAGTCAGTTAGTCAGTCAGTTACTGAAATTCACTTGTGCTCTTCTCTCCTTGCATGGCCATCCTTGAGAAAAAAAAATAGTCACATGAATCACCCAAAGACACTGGTATCGTTGACCCACAAACTCAGACACGTTTCAGAGACGTTTTTTGGAGACGTTACAAACATACCGGCGTTGCGCTTAGGCCAGAATCGTAGTTAATTTGACAATGAAAATATATAGTTCGTAGAAGAAAGTTGATTTCAGTAAAACCGTAGTTTCTTTGATTGAACTACCTACTCTCAATGATGAGCTATATGATAAACTGATGCACAGCCACGCGCCTTAGAGCTGTACACAGCCTAGTCTCTGTTTGTTATTTTATTTATTTATTTATTTATTTATTTTGCATCTTAAGAGGGTAAATAAGTAAATCTGAATATTTTAAAGCCGTATAAAGAAAGGAGCATAAAGAAAGTAAAGAAGATAATATAATTTCAGCCCCACTGCAGCCCCGGTAATTTAATGCAATAATGCCGTCGTCAGCTTTGTACACGGTTGTAGTAGTGGACGTGGAGCTGTCCTTCTATTTCTTCAGGACCTATATGGCGCGCGAAAATTCGGCAATGGTTCACGGTTAGGAGCGACGGTCGGCGAAGCCGAGGACGCGACGAACGAGAACGCAAACTCGCAGCTTCACAGTTCGGATCGCGCCTAACCAAATTTTTCCTAGGCCCTCTACTGTCTTTGAAAACAAAAACAAGTGCTCGGAGTATCTAGAGAGATAAGCCAGTCGACAATAGAAACAAGGTAATATGGGCGGATATCGCTTTTCGGGGACCCAGCGATTGGCTTTTCGAGTTACAAACTGAATTTTCGCTTGCTTGTTTAAGGAGCACCCAATGAGAAAATTTTAGCAAAACACTTGAAACGTCATGATTTTCCGCTTTTTAGATTGTTTCAGAGCTTTTTAAAGGCCTATTTGTGTAAGCCAATACAGGCTGATCTGTTCGGCATTTTTAACTGAAACTTAAGGCCTCAGATATTATAAGAAACGGAAAGCTATCCGCCGAATTTCCGAGCTGCTAATGGCTGTCTAAAAATACTAGCTTACCTTATTTTACACTCAAAACGACATACTTGTCCCTCTGAAAGCAATAGGAATAAGCCAGTTCCTTTGTTACGAAAGTTTGAGGTGATGTTTCGGCAAAGACTTCTCTAGCTTTACTACAATTAAATCTCAGGAGATTTAAGCCTCCCGAACAGATATTCTGCCGAAACGAGACGTTGGGTGCCCCTGTTGTTTGAGCTTCGTGTTTTAATTTATCTATGACAAGAGCTGCCCATATTCAATATATTGTTTTTTGTAAATGTAATACGTGGATTAACTCAATAAGCCGCACAATATATTGGGTAGAAATTGTTTATCAGCCTTTAATTATTTCTTAATTTTGTTACTGTAGATGTACAGGAACAAAAAAGAAAAACCTGTGGCCTGGCCGCTGTGTAAAACCACTACAAATGGTAATATTGGCTTAATGTCGAACCATCATTCTAGAGCTAAACGTATTCGTCATAAAGATCTAAACGATTTTCCTGGATTAATTAAACTATCAGTACAAAGGAGTTGTCCTCATAAAAAAAACACCAGGAGTTTTAAAAATCTGTCACTCTGAAACTATAATGTAGTCCTCAACTAACTTGGCAAACCTCCGCCTCCGTGCCAATAGTAACATGTGGTTCACACTTAAAGCGAACTAAAAATGCTACTCTATAACTTTGATGCAGGACACCCGAAACAAAATGCAAGTACTCCTAAAAGCTTCCGTTCACACCTAGCGACAGAGTGTCTCGCAGCTTTACAGGATCAGCACGAAACTCATTCACGCACATGAAATTACATTTCAGCATTGTATGTGTTCGTCCTTTGCCTTTTTTCTTTAGCAAAAAGACACGTTACCGTAAGCACGGAATCGCGTTTGAGTGCATTCACGTTGAGTAGTTGAGTAATTCACGCTGTTACACCCTTGTATTTATGTTGCTCAGAGGCTCTAGTATATGAATCCACCCTACTGATAAACTGTGGTACACAATGGCATAATGTGAATAGTAAACAAAGTTATTAACTAGAATTCTATAACAAAAACAAACAAACAAACAAACACTGACTAAAATTATTCCATTCACGGCAATTAGTGGAAAAACAGGTTTAATAATCAATTTTTGACATATGCCTCTGCTTCAGATGACCAGGAGTACCAACATATAACTCGGCTATTATCTATTAGTAAAATTCAGGCCTTAAATGGAAGGGTTTTAATAAATTCAAAAGTGAAAAAAAAAGTTAGAAAAGCAGAAAAGTTGTGGTCTTTTCCGATAAAGAAAGCTTGATTATTCGTCAGGTCTGGTGGCCCGAATGGATTATGTCAGTTGGCAAATGTATTGGTCAAATACACCTGGTTCTTTGAGGAAGACTACCGTGTAGCACGAAATTTTCGCAGGATCTAAATTTCGCGGATTTTTCATCGATCCACGAGAATTTTATCCACGGAAATGAACTCCCGCCAAAAAATCATCTGCGAACATTTATTCCGTGTACATTTGGGTTAACGAATTTCAATTGAGTTGACTGAGAAAAGAATATTAGGAAGTTCCTCTTTACAATCGCAACATAACGAATAGCCTCCGCATCATCTGGGTAATTTGATGACAACCACAGACGACACTATCTCCTGCCAAAGAGCAAATAATAGTTGACGGCGTGTTTCTCCCAGCGCAGATAGCATACAAAATTTGTTCCCTATGGTAAGCCTGAATCTAAATTCGCGTTGTTCCCGCGATATAGAAAAAACATAGGCGAATTAATCAGCGAAATTAAACTCTCGCGAAAACGTCATGCCACACGGTAGTTAGTTCTCTCGTTCTATTATGCTGGTGATCGAGGGTCCAAATAATCTTGAAGAGAAGGTCCTACTGTGAGGTATCTAGGCTTTCTGCTGAAAAGTCTAGCCATTAATTAAGTGCCAAAATGTTGCGAGGGTGCATGCCTTCAGACCCCACCTACGTTAGAGGCTAAACATTTTGAGGATTACAAGCTAACAGACGATTTCATATCTCTAAAAAAAAGGTGAAGAACCGAAAATATTCGAAAAGGGGAGTTTTTGTTTACTGCATGCAAAGTAGACGCAATTCCTTATTACTTTACTCTTGTTTCAAACAACCTATGGGACACCTAAAGACCTAATTAATGAAAAGCGTGTAAACATTATGTTCAAGGAATGCTAGACGAACACTGTACACTGGCATCTCTGCTGTGAGTACAGTCGTGGTTTCCCCATCCACGATGCCTGCATTCATAGATATATGACTCACTTCCTGAGCAGGCTACGTCATCCATCCAGATAGGACCCGATCCCTGGCCATAATAGGCGCCACGAAAGGCTTGAGAAGCCTGTGGGAATCCAAGCTGCCTGCACACCACGTTAGCATCATTCAAATCCCAGGCATCATCGCAAATTGTGCCCCACTGATTGTTATAGAAGACTTCAACTCTACCAGTTAATGGGGAACTACCACCCACAAGGCGAATGGTGTCGACAACTAAATGAAAGGAAGAAAACAACATACAAACATTATACGTGTTGTTGAATCTCAGCCAGAGTGTCGCTACCGCTGCATTGCTTACGAACGCACCCAAAATGTCACCCCTAAGCGCGTTATACACATGATCGAGTCCCATAATGCTCCGCAGGTCACTCCATGCCGTGTGCGTAAAATCAACACCATAGGATATACTATGTTTTGTCTCATTTATAATACATTTTACAAATTTCTGCCTTAATTTAACCAGGAACCTGTTAGGAAGTTTGAGAAATATAGCTCATTTTATACAAAACTACTTCCCTAGTCATTGTTTGAAAACAAAATGTTTTCAAATCACTGTTGCCAGAGAGGTTCAATGACTTTTCAACGTAAGAGTACTCATCTTTAGCATGAAAGAAGCTGACGGTGGTAACTTTCATTTAAGCTGATGTAATCAATAAAATTGAATCGCGGGATTAACAAACCCAACCCCGTAAAACTGATTCTTGAATCACTATGAAGTCACACGAACAGGTAGAGAGACTTGTACACCTGACTCAAAAGAATGTTGTCCGAAAAAAATAAAATAAAACGGTAGACAGTCACTTAGTCGAAACTCCAGCTATCTCAAAATGAAACTCGTATCCCTTGGTTGATGTTCTCACTAATTAACTATTGTCTATCTCGAACTCCCATTATCTAGAACATCCCTTCCTTTGCGTGTTCCAGACTCTACCAGGCGACCTAATGGTTTTTTTGTGGAGACGAAATTAGTATATGTGTCTTTTGTGTGTGTCTTGAACAGTTAACCAGTTCGACTACTAACTTAACAGCGTATTGCTTGAATACCGGTAAAAATAACTATGATTGTATGTTGGTCATTTGGTGTGAACAAAGTCGGAGCTTGTCTCATGCTGTTCAGATCATCCGTAGGTTCCAGAACTTCGCCACTGAAAGGTAACGCTAGATTGAGTGATCTGTGCATATTGCAATAATGACAGGAGTTAACAGAAGTAGGAAATACGGGCGAACCGAATACAAATTTCCTACCAAATACTGATGTCCAGTAACCGCGGTTTATCAGATTTACCACTACCACCTGACCCCAGTGATTTTCTTGCACTTAAAGAAAAATAAAGGCTGACCGTCTTTATGATTCATTCATTCCAGTTCCACCGAAATGTACTTACCATGATAACCTGCTGCAAATCCACCCCCAGTGTTTGAACCATCGGATGTGAACCTAACAAAAAGTTTGTGGCTGGAGCTTGTTATGGCTGCAGGTAGAGACGATCCAGAAAATGAGCCAATCAGGGGAGATGAGTATGATCCACCATCGTACACATTAACAGGATCGTATCTGCCTTCGGTGTAAAATCTGAAGAAACTCAGTTGCAAGTTTACATTCGAGGACAAACTCCAATAGCAATTCATACCATTGTGGTAGTTTCCATTTCTATTCGAAAATAGGATGCCACTTCTGCTGGATCGAGTAACCAATAGACTTGAACACGAAAAAGATGTGCTCACAGTCGGCGCTGTTGAAGAAATAGTGAGTTGTGAAACTTTTTGTCGATTTCAGGTAAGTTTAGTTGTCTGGCAAAAACTAAGAAACATAGAGAATGCGACCTAATTGAGGTATGGAAAGACAGAAATAAGCTTGATATTCTTTACATAATCGCTGTTGAAGATTTTTTGTTCCTATGTTAATGGTAGGATTAGGCATTCTGTGTTATGATGATGATGATGATGATGATGATGATGATGACGATGATCATCCTCATAATGATAGAAGCAAGTTTGTTGGCTTCGCTGACAACTGGTGGATCTCATTATTCATAGCCTACTTTTTTTTTCTACCCCAAAACAATTCATGGTTTCTCTTTTTAGTCCTAAAGGAAGGCTGCGTGCAAACGTTTCCCATTTCTTTTTCTTAACGCAGCTCACATGTACACGAGGGGCCGTCAGCATGCAGGCTATCTTAAAAGCGGGGTACTTCCGATCATTTGCCCGGACAGCGTACCTTGACAGATACTTTTACCATCTCCTGCGTAACCTGGTTTACAGACGCACATGTAGGAACCCGGGACATTCAAGCAGCTAGCTTGAGCATGGCACAAAAACAACCCCAACTGACACTCGTTTATATCTGTTGCAAAAAAAGATAATAAATAAATAAATTAATAAATTAATAAATAATTGAGTAAATAAATCAAAAGGAATGAAATAAAATGAATGGCAATACTGTTATATTAATAAAGTACCGAAAACGCTATTCCTGTTTTCATAAAGCTATCATCAGCTGGAGATTTTGAGAAGAACAAAACTTTTTCCAAGTTTTACGAATGCAACTAAAACCTTTCTAACAAGGAAAGCAGGTTTCCAGTTATTTCAAGAAATAAGCAGTAATGCAGTAAAAACAGATGGCTTTCGCTCAACACGTACTGAGCGTGCATATGAAATGAATATATTGGAAATAACCAGAAACGCGATAAACTGTGCGTGCTGTTGTACTGACCTCACTTCTTTCGTATATTTTAATATAAAGGAAACAAGACATCAAGCACGTTGAGATCGATTTTTAAAACAAAACAAATAAATAAAAATGGGCTCCATAATTTTGGTAGAGAGTGGAAAGTTTGTCTGAAAGGGAAATACTGAGCTGCTGTTAAGAGAGATGGGGTGATTACATTTTAAAATAATAGTGTTTAGGTAAATAACTATAGAGATGTACGACTCGACACAATAAAAAAATTAAACTTTTAAAGTTTCATTGTTTTGATATTCACCAAGTTTTGTTAAAACTGAAAATTACTCATGTCATTTATTTATTTACTTTGTTTGTTTGTCTATTTATTTTTAAACATTTATTCATTATTTTAATTTTTTTTTAAATGGTTCTACAAACCGGTGCAGTTGTTTCCATCCGAGATGTACGTGTATCCAGAAGGACAATGACAGGAGTAAGAGCCATCATTGTTTACACATGTGGAGTTCACTGGACAGTCGTAGGAGAAGTCGTTACATTCGTTGTAGTCTGAATTAAGAAAGAAACAATAAAAAAGCACATCAAAGTTTCCAGTTCGGTTAGAATGGTCCCACTATGATGAAGCGTTGAAAGAAAACATAACATCTAGTGTATGTATTTCCCTAATTCTAAACTTATGTGTATGTATTAGATGCATCAACAGAAACTGCGATAAACTGCTACAGAGTGGATAGCTTCTTGGGATTGGAAAGATCGTTGGAATATTAATAGTGATAAAGTAAAGTATGGTGGAAGTGGCAGCCTTACCTTTCTTGCAAGAAAACTTGTGGCAGTCTGAACAATTGACATCGTTCCATTTGTATTTATGATCACGAAGAGACCCGAGGGTGTGGACGCAATCTTCATCGCGAAAGTTGTTCGGTTGGTGCTTTGCCCAGTAATGAAAGTCAAAAGGTGTTCCATCGCTCCAAACAAACGTCCCTTCAGAGTTGATATCAGACAGGCCCAACCAAGCGTGTTCTCCGCCGTGCAGGTTTTGAACATAGACATTTTCCTCTTGACTGTGGATACTTGGAAGATTAGCTCCAAGTGTAGAGCACTTTGCTTGGCTGTTACTCCACGAATCACACGAAGAGACCTTTCTGTAGCAGTATCCATTAAAGTAGGTCCAGTCGTCGGGGCATACATCTGCAAACAACAACAACAACAACAAGCTTTATTTGCATGACTATAAGTACATACAGTATTGCAAAAGCGTAAAACTTAACTAAAGCGAAACTTATAACAATCATAATCATGTAATAGGAAAAAAAAGA